>Ga0208336_1000668_pt1 | contig 13004 bp, 7 predicted proteins | sample DeeseametaMP0372_FD_184212 | JGI IMG/M metagenome (GOLD analysis project Ga0208336, IMG submission 184212) | Marine microbial communities from the Deep Atlantic Ocean - MP0372 (SPAdes) | ecosystem: Environmental > Aquatic > Marine > Oceanic | place: East of Porto Seguro, South Atlantic Ocean...
AGCCTTGTAGAAAGCTTTTTGGTTTGGTGTTTTTTCTTACCAGGCAGTTATTTTTTCGGTGTGGTTTTTGGGTACGGTTTTCTAGCCCCGTGGATATTTTTTGGCACCTACATTTCTCTTTTTGCAGCAGCAATGGTTTGGAAGGTACAAAGAGAAGATTGGAAAGAAATTGAAATTTGACAGCCAATCATACATGATATCTTCCTTATTATAACATTAACATAAAGGCATTAATTTATGGGCCATGGCTCGCCCAAGTAGAAAAGATGTTGATCCACAAGAGACGCAAGAGTGGATAGAGGCTCTTGAGGACGAGCTTAAAAGGCACGGGTACGAGCGGACAAGTTATCTATTAGAAAAACTAGTGGATTATGCCTCTAAACGCGGAGCGCGCTTACCGTTTAATGCTAACACCCCCTTTGTAAATACTATTATTCCAATTCAAGAGCCTGAATTTCTTGGAAATAGAGAGATCGAAAGAAAAATAAAATCGATTATTAGATGGAATGCCATGGCCATGGTAGTAAATGCAAACAAGCACACGCCTGGCATAGGTGGACACATATCAACTTATGCGTCTGCAGCTAATTTATATGAAATAGGATTCAACCATTTTTTTAAAGGTCCAGACCACCCACAAGGTAGTGATTTAGTTTTTTTCCAAGGACATGCCTCACCCGGCATGTATGCACGTGCTTATTTAGAGGGCCGAATAGACGAAGAAAAGCTCCACAACTTTCGCCGTGAGCTTTCGCCAAGGGGAGGCCTGTCCTCATATCCCCATCCTTGGTTGATGCCAGATTTTTGGCAATTTGCCACAGTATCAATGGGCCTGGGTTCATTATTGGCTGTTTATCAGGCTAGGTTCATGAATTATTTAATTGACCGCGGCTTGATGGAAGACACGGGTCGCAAAGTATGGGCCTTTCTCGGTGATGGTGAAATGGATGAACCAGAATCGCTAGCCGGCTTAACACTGGCATCAAGAGAAAAGCTTGATAATCTAATTTTTGTCGTCAACTGTAATTTGCAAAGATTAGATGGTCCGGTGCGGGGAAACAGCAAGGTAATACAAGAGCTGGAGGGTGCTTTTCGTGGCGCCGGCTGGAATGTAATAAAAGTTATTTGGGGTTCAGATTTTGATCAATTACTTGAACATGAAAACGGGGATTTATTCTTACGGCGCGCCGAAGAAGTTGTTGATGGTGATTTACTGAAGTATGTTGTCGAAGGCGGAGGATATCTTCGCGAACACTTTTACGGTAAATATCCAAAGCTATTAGAAATGGTAGCGCACATTAGTGACAAAGATCTTGGTAAAATGCGAATTGGTGGTCATGACCCCGTTAAAGTATTTGCTGCGTATTCAGAGGCTGTTAATACCAAAGGAAAACCTACGGTTATTCTAGCCCGAACTATAAAAGGATATGGATTAGGAGAAGCTGGTGAAGGCCGAAATATTACCCATCAACAAAAAAAACTCAACGATGATGAACTATTACAATTTCGTGATCGTTTTGATATACCGTTGTCAAATGCTGAAGCATCCACAACTCCATTTTATAAACCGGATGATAAAAGCGATGAAATAAAATATATGAAAAACCAGCGTAAGAAGCTGGGCGGATTTTTACCGTATCGTTGTAGACAGGGTCCCACTATAAAAATTCCGGATATATCTTTATTTCAGGAGCTGTTGGATGGCTCAGGCGATCGGGAAATCTCAACTACAATGGCTTACGTTCGAATGCTCACGATTCTAACAAAAGATAAGACTATTGGAAAAAATATTGTTCCTATAATACCAGATGAAGCACGAACGTTTGGGATGGATCCTTTATTCAGACAGCTCGGTATTTATGCCCACGGAGGTCAAATGTATGACCCCGTTGATTCCGATAAATTTCTTTATTATAAGGAGGCCACCGATGGGCAAATTTTGGAGGAGGGTATAAACGAAGCAGGCGCAGTATCATCTTTTGTGGCGGCGGGCACAAGCTACAGTATGCACGGTATTAACATGATACCATTTTATATTTATTATTCTATGTTTGGTTTTCAACGCGTTTGGGATTTTATTTGGGCGGCAGGCGATATGCGCACCAGAGGTTTTTTGGTGGGTGGTACCGCAGGTAGAACAACACTAAATGGTGAGGGCTTACAACATCAGGACGGGCATAGTCATTTAGCTGCCGCAGTCACTCCCAACATTAAAGCATATGATTTAGCATATAGCTATGAAATTGCTACAGTTGTGCATTACGGTCTTATAGATATGTTTGAAAAAGGAAATGATGTCATATATTATTTAACTGTAGAAAACGAGAATTACATACACCCACCTATGCCAGATGATGTAGGTGAAGATATTATCAAGGGTCTATATAAAATTAAAGCAACTAAAAACCCAACCATACGATTACTTGGTAGTGGTCCATTAATGGGTGAAACACTTGCAGCTGCAGACCTATTGAAGAGAGATTGGAACATAGATCCTGGTATCTGGAATGTTACCAGTTTTAGTGAGTTGCGTAGAGATGCAGAAGAAACAGAGCGCTGGAATTTAATACACCCAGAAAGCAAACAACGGCAGTCACATTTGGAGAAATGTTTAAGCCAACATAGAGTACCAACCATAGCAGTTTCGGACTACGTTAAAATGCTTTCTGAACAGATTGGCCCATATGTTCCCGGCCCATATTATGCATTGGGCACTGATGGGTTCGGGCGTAGCGATACTAGAGAAAATCTTCGTCACTTTTTCGAGATAGATAGATATTATATCACTCTTGCAGCAATAAGAGCCTTGGCAATAGAGGGAAAGGTGGATATATCAAAAGCGGAAAAAGCGATAGAAAAATATAATATAGATCCAGAAAAACCGAGTCCCATTACAGTATAACAAATGAGCACAATTAAAGACGTTTTATTACCACACCTCGGGGAAGGAATTGAAACCGCTGTGGTCAGCGAAATATCTGTTTCGCTGGGCGACGTAATTAAACCAGAAGATACAATTTTGGTTCTTGAATCTGACAAAGCAACCATGGAGATACCCGCGGAGGTCGGCGGGGTAGTTAAAGATATTTCAACCGAACCTGGAGCAGAGGTAAAAAGCGGAGATTTGTTGATAAAAGTGGAGCTGTCTAGTGATGAAGAGACGCAGGTAAAGGCTGATCCTAAAACTAAGGAGGGTACGGTCCTAGATGAAAAACCCGCGAAAATTAGACATCAAGAAATCATTCTTACCCCAATCAAAGAAGACATAAAGAAAGAGGGTGTTTATGCCAGCCCAGGCGTAAGACGCCTGTCACGTGAATTAGGCATTAATCTACAGTTTATAAATGGTTCAGGACATAAAGGACGTATTACAAAGGAAGATCTTCATAGTTATATAAAATTCCAAATGTCAACTTCGGGGGGCGGAATAGAACCAATTGCAGGAGAAATAGATTTTTCAATATGGGGTACAGTAGAAGTTCAAAAACTTACAAAAATTAAGCGCATTACCGGACAGCGGCTGCGGCAGGCCTGGCAATCAATACCCCACGTTACGCAATTTGATGAAGCGGATATCACTTTGTTGGAAGTCTTACGAAAAAAGCTTAAAGAAGAACATAAGAAAGACGGAATAAAAATCACTATGCTGCCGTTTTTAATGAAAGCCACCGTTTCTGCGTTAAAAGCATTTCCTTTATTTAATGGTTCATTAGATCATACTGGCGAAAACATTGTTATCAAAAAATATTTTCATATTGGTGTGGCCGTGGACACACCGGCTGGCCTTTTGGTTCCTGTTATTAGAGACGTAGACCAGAAAAGTATTGTAGATATTTCTAAGGAGTTAATGGATGTAAGTGATCGCGCTAGAAATAAAAAACTTAAACCAGACGAAATGAAGGGTGGTACATTTACAATTTCAAATCTTGGCGGAATAGGCGGTACTTTTTTTACACCAATCATCAACTCTCCAGAAGTAGCAATATTGGGCGTTTCTAGGAGCGATTATAAACAAATTAAAAATGGAAATAAATTTGAATCAAGACTGATTCTCCCTCTCTCCCTTTCATATGATCACCGGGTCATTGACGGTGTCGCTGGGGCGACATTTATGGCTAAGCTTAGTACAGTTTTAGGCAACCTATCAAGCTTCAATAATTGATATAGGAGACATGCCAAAAAAAAAACACGAAGAAATTGTTGTTATTGGTGCTGGCCCTGGCGGTTATACGGCAGCTTTCAGAGCAGCAGATCTGGGTAAAAATGTTACTTTGGTTGATAAAGATCCAGTCCTAGGGGGCGTTTGTCTAAACCGGGGCTGTATTCCATCAAAAGCACTACTACATATTGCTAAAGTGATATCAGAAGTAGGCCATCTCTCAAAGATGGGTGTCCGCTTTGGGAAACCTGAAATAGATATCAATCAAGTCCGGGACCATAAAGATAAGATCATAGCCCGCCTAAATAAAAGTATTGCGCAAATGGCAAAAGCAAGAAACGTAAATACAATTAAAGGTACAGCTTCATTTTTATCAAATTCAGAACTATCTATTAAAACCGTAAATGGCACCGAAAAAATTATTTTTGATAATTGTATTATCGCTGCTGGGGCCAGAGCGCTTATGCTTCCCGGCACCCCCAAAAACAATCCGAATGTTTTAACTTCAAAAACAGCGCTTGAATTGACAAACATTCCAGACACACTGCTTGTAATTGGCGGCGGTATCATTGGTCTCGAACTAGGACAGGTTTATGCAGTGCTTGGGTCCAATGTTACTGTGGTTGAGTTTCTGCCAACACTTATTCCCGGTGTTGATGCGGATATTGTAAAACCATTATACCGAAAACTGTCGAAACAATTCGATGATATTATTTTGTCCTCTAAAGTAATTAACATTACTGATAATGATAACGACACATTGCTTGTAACTATCGAAAATAAGGATGAGACCCTATGCAAGGAATTTGATAAGGTTCTAGTGGCTGTGGGTAGAAAACCAAACACAGATTTACTGAAAATAGAAAACACCGACATTGTTGTTGATGAGAACGGCTTTATCCCTGTTAATGAATACCAGCGTACAACTGTGGAAAATATTTATGCCATAGGTGATATTGCGGGTAAACCAATGCTTGCCCACAAAGCCACTCATGAGGGGAAGGTGGCCGCAGAGGTGGCCGCAGGTCAACCAGCGGTTTTCGACGTTCAAGCAATTCCAAGCGTTGTATATACAGATCCAGAGATTGCTTGGGCAGGATTAACAGAAATCGAGGCTCAAGAAAAGGGCGTGGCATATAAAAAAGGAGAATTTCCCTGGGCTGCGAGTGGCCGCGCGATCGTTATTGGAGCAAGCCAAGGTAAAACAAAAATATTGTTTGAACCGAATAGCAATAAAATTCTAGGCGTCGGAATAGTCGGTAGTGGCGCAGGCGATCTGATATCTGAAGCTGTTCTAGCATTAGAAATGGGTACAGATGCAGAGGATCTTTGTTTAACAATCCATCCGCACCCCACACTAAGCGAAACAGTAGGTTTGGCCGCAGAGGTATTTACAGGGACAATTACAGATCTCTACCTACAGAAAAAGTGAAGAAGTAATGTCATCATTAAAACATATTATTAAACGTTTATTTTTCACTATGTATTGTATTGCGACGTTTGTTTTAATATCATTATCGGCCCAGGAAACAAATGACACCACCGCAGTTAAAGCAGATTCCACAGATACAAAAAAAACACTTTCAGAACTAATAAAGTCTTCACGTAAGATAGAAGGATTATTCACCTTTTTTCAAGACACGGTTAATGGGTCTGTGCAAATGCTGATAGAGAAAAACCAACTCAACAAGGAATACATACATTTTGTTCATACACTGGACGGTGTTGTAGACGTCGGACATTTTCGAGGTGCATACAAGACGAGTAAAATTTTTGAGATCAGAAAATATTTCAACCGCCTGGAATTTTTAACTATAAATACAGCTTATTATTTCGATCCTGAAAATCCATTAAGACGCGCTGAATCTGCTAATATAAATGCCGCCGTTTTAGTTGCCCTGGTAATTGTAGCGACCGACGATGAAACAGGTGCGATGCTCATTAAAGTCGATGACATGTTTCTTTCTGAGAACCTATATCAGATCAAACCGGCACCCAAGCCAGAAGCAAAACCAGGCACCCGCTTTGCCTTGGGATCATTAAATAAGAAGAAATGTCAATATATAGCGCTTAATAATTACCCGCTTAATTCAGACGTAGTAATAAAATATGTATATGACAACCCCACCCCAACGAACCGCGGTGGGCCAGGGATCACGGATCCCCGAGCGGTTCATATGGTGATTCAACACAGTTTTATTGCAGTGCCGGAGAACGATTATAATCCTCGCTACGACGATCCTAGAGTAGGATATTTCATGACGCAAGTCACTGATTTGACATCTACAAGCAACACCCCCTATCGCGACCTTATCCACCGCTGGAATTTGATCAAGAAAGAACCATCTGCACCTATATCTGAGCCAGTGGAACCAATTGTATTTTGGATAGAAAACACAACACCAACGGAGTTTCGTCCAGCAGTAAAAGAGGGTGTTTTACGTTGGAACAGAGCATTTCGTGCCGCAGGATTTAAAAACGCTGTTCAGGTGAAAATTCAATCCGATGTTGCAGAATGGAACGCAGGTGATATTCGCTATAATGTGTTGCGTTGGACCTCATCCCCGAGACCACCATTTGGAGGCTATGGTCCTAGTTTTGTAAACCCGCGATCCGGTCAGATACTGGGAGCAGACATCATGCTGGAATTTGTTTATTTCACAAACCGTGTGAAGTATGATAAGCTATATGATGATGTATATGAAAAACAAGATTGGACAGAAAATTGTTTCGCAGGAGAGTATTTATACCAAGCCAATCAATTTGGATTTACATCAGCAACAATTTCTGGTTATAGTGAAGAAGTGAAAAAACGAATCGTTAATGAATCCCTGATCAGGTTAGTATTGCACGAAGTTGGCCACACCCTGGGCCTGAATCATAATTTTAAATCTAGCTACCTACATAATAATGAAATTGTACACAAAAAGGGCATTACGGAGGAAATGGGATTGACCAGTTCCGTAATGGAATATCCTGGAATTAATATTGCTCCCCCGGAAATTGAACAAGGAGAATATTACACAACAACGCCCGGCCCATATGATGTCTGGGCGATTGAATTTGGATATTCCACAGCGCTAGAAAGCGACGATCTGGAAGAAAGCAGGCTTAACGCAATTTTATCTCGTTCCACCTCCCCAAGCCTTGCGTTTGGTAACGATGCAGATGATATGCGCGCACCAGGTAAAGGCATTGATCCACAGGCCATGATTTATGATATGTCCAGCGACCCCATATCATATGCAAGCGACAGAGTTAAATTATCTAAATATTTATTGGATGACCTTGTTGTAAAATATTCTGATAGAGGAAATTCTTACCAGGCGCTTAGGGATGCATTTGCTATTTTATTAAAAGAACATGGTAACGCTTGCGGGGTTATATCTCGCCATATTGGGGGCGTATATGTAGATCGTGCATATGTTGGACAACGTGATTCGAACACACCATTTAGGGCGGTACCATATAACGAACAAAAAAGAGCAATGAACGCCTTGGGTGTTTACCTTTTTGATCCAATGGCATTTGATTTCCCAGAAAAAATTCTTAAACGCTTACAGTCTCAGCGCAGGGGGTTTAACCACGCGTCTAAAACCGAGGACCCGAAGATTCACGACCAAGTGATAGGAATACAAAAAAATATTTTGAATCACTTATTGCACCAGAATGTTTTAAAACGCATTACTGACAGTGGTCTTTATGGAAATAAATACAGCTTAGACGAATTTATGTCTGATCTTACTGCAGCCATATACAAAGATGATATGCGCAGCGAAGTAAACACGTTTCGACAAAACCTGCAGACCGAATACACCCAACGATTGATTAATGTTGTTAAACCAGAACAAACCAGTATTTACGGTCACCACGCGCAGGCAGTCGCCTTTAAAAATCTGAATGATATTAGGAGCTATGTAAGAAAACAAACCGGAGTTTCATCAGCAACGAAAACCCATAGAACGTATATAGACTATTTAGTACAAAAAGCTCTTGATAGTGATTAAAATGTTTTCCAAGTAACAAGTGGATGTTATTCTCATCGCTGCCATAACTGCTGATGGCTATATTGCCAGACACAGTAGTGAAGTGGTAGACTGGTCACTTGACTTACATTTGTTTAGAAGACAAACAATGGGTTATCCAGTGATAATGGGCTCTCAAACAAAGAAAACATTAGCAATGGACCTTGATGGTCGCGAAACTATTGTTGTACATCGGCACAATGATCCAGAAGAAATTCTCGGAAATTTATGTACTGATAAATGTTTTATTATTGGTGGCGGTAGAACATATACGCGGTTTGCTTCATACCTGACTCATTTATATCTTACAATCCACCCTCTTGTTTTTGGTGGAGGTGTTACCCTATTTCCCGATCTTGATGAGGAACTGGATCTTATTTTTATGCAAATGATATCCGTGGAAGGGAGAAAAGGGTTATACCAGTTTCAGTATAAAATTAATCGCCCAAACTAATAGCAATATATTCTTTGACGTGTCTTTCTAGAATATCAAGCGGCACCGCACCGCTGCCAAGTACAGTATCGTGGAATTCCCGGATATCAAATTTTTCACCTAATTCTTCTTCTGCTAATGAACGTAACTCAATAATACGCAACTCTCCTATTTTATATGCCAGCGCTTGACCGGGCCAAGCAATATAGCGATCAATCTCCACAACAATATCATTTTCAGTTTTCGCTGTATTATCGGCCATGAATTCAATTGCCCTTTCCCTGCTCCAGCCAAACGCATGCATACCTGTATCAACTACTAACCGGCAAGCGCGCCACATTTCATAAGTAAGTTGTCCAAATTTAGAATAAGGGTCTTTATAAAAACCCATTTCTTCGCCTAGTTTTTCAGCATATAATCCCCAACCTTCGCTGAAAGCAGTAAAGCCGCTGTGTTTGCGAAATTCAGGTACATCTTCAAGTTCCTGGGCTATTGATATTTGTAAATGATGACCAGGAACCGCCTCATGCAAGGACAGCGCCTCCATTTCATATTTCGGACGAGTGTCCAGCTTATATGTGTTGGCCCAGAAAAACCCAGGCCGGCCAGCTTTGAGTGACCCACTATAGTAATATGCAGTAGGAGATGCTGGTGCCTGAAAGTCGGGTATTGGTTTGACGCCATAGGAAAGACGCGGCAGCGTTCCAAAAAGCTTGGTTAATTCAGGATCGGCCTTTTTACAAATAGTCCTGTAGCCATCTAAGAGATCTTCTGTGCTGTCGTAGTAGAAATCAGGATTTGTTCTTAGGTGGGTAATAAACTTTTTAAATGAACCCGTAAACCCAGACTCTTTAATTACTTTTTCCATTTCTGTGCGGATGCGAGCGACCTCACTAAGGCCAATAGAATGTATTTCAGATGGCGTTTTATTGGTAGTTGTATAGTTTTTAACCTTAAAGGCATAAAATTCATCGCCATTAGGGAGACTGCTTGCGCTGATATTTTCACGCGCCCCTGGTAAATACTTTTCAGTGAAGAACTCAAAAAGCTTCTTATAAGAAGTAAAAACTTGATCTTTAACTATTGACCTTGCCCGTTCTTGATAATTGGTGCGAATGGAATCAGGTAAGTTGCCAATGTACTTTTCAAATGGTTCATAAAAAGGGCTGTTCTCTACGTCGATCTGATATTGCACAAAGATTTGATCTGGTACTTTTTGCAGTACGATTTTTGGCTGCAAAATATTTTCTTCAAGGCCCTTCTGCATTAAAGCAATGATTTTATCTACATATTCAGGAAAAAATAGCAGGCGCGTAAGGTAATTATCAAAATCACCCCTGTTTCTAAATGGGGTTATGTCCACTAAGTTGGGAAAATCGATCTGTATACCTCCCATCTGGTCTATAGGCATAAGATAGTCTTTGAAGGGGTGCGCCTCAATGTTTCTTGTAGTCCTTTTGTGGAAAAGATCATAGTTCAGTTTATCGCTAGGATCAAGTTGGTCTCGGTTAATATTTTCTAATCTGCCAAGAATTGTTTTGTTTTTGTGGTGACGTCTTTGGACCGCCGCCAAACTCATATTTGCCAAGCGATCATTATATTGATAATATCCCAAATAGGTTGCTCTTGTTGGAAATTCCTGTAAACTCCACTCCCATACATCGTTAAATAAATTGTGAAGTTTTTCTGATTCAGTTTCTTGTTTGATCGAACAGTTATTGAATACTAAAAAAACAGTAATAATCGTTAGTGAATATATATACTTCAAACGCACTGTTAGGTATTTACTATTTTTTGGTTCGTTTCTCTTTTACAATAGCAGATTTGATTTTGCCCCTTAGTACTTTGTTATCTAAGGCATTGATTTCGTCCATATTGCCCCCAACCCCGGCCTTGACCAGCCTCGTGATAAGCTGTTCTTCATTCTCCTGCTCTCCGGAGCTTATTTCTGTAGGCGTTGAAGGTTCGGATGAAGTTTCTGGCATTGGTGGCCGCTCTAAAGCACCACGTTTAATTTTTACCAACATTGCTTTAGTCTTGCCGCGTATAACTCTATCTGAGATCGCATTCAGCGGCTCTTCATCGCCATCTAAAACCAGGTTTACAAGATAAGCTATCTGTTCTTCCTGGCTGCTAAACGCTGGTCCGTCTCCGGGCTGTTGTTTTGTGGAAAACACAGCAGGAGCTTCAGATAATGCTTTTTGCAGGTGTTCTGGAAGTACGCCGCCCTTACGTTTTGTATGCACTAATGTTGCCTTGGCCAGGCCACGTGTCGGTTTATCCGGGATAGCGTTTATCAGGTCCATGTTGCCATCCAAGCCGGCCTGTACTGCTTGAGCAATAGTAGCATCCCTGCTTAAAGTTGGAGACTGCACAGCAACACCGTTTTTTTCTTGTTTTTCTTCTTTGGTTATTTCTTCAGGTATGAAGTAACCAAGATTTTCCAGGATTTTCGATTTTGTATTTGAAAAACCCCATAAGGATAAAAACGAGAATAATCCTTTACTTGTTCTCCGGCATGTTACAGCTGTTCCATAAGGCTGCGGTTCCAAGGCGAAAACAACATATTCCCTAAAGAAGGGATTGTATTTTAAATCGAATGAAATTTCTTTGTTTTCATCAACTACCACTACTCTGCTATGATAAAATGGAGACCAGCTGTTGGGGCGTAATAGTAACTTGGCGCCCGGTACCAGCGAAAATTGGTCAAACGAAAATTGATGGACATAGCGTTTGGTATTTACATCTGGTAAAAGACGGGTAATTTGTGGAAACCACGATGCATAGCTATCCAAGGCAGTGAGGGGTTTCCATACAGCTGCTGGTGTAGATAAGTACTCGTGACTGATGCTAGATTCAGCATAGAACGGTCTATAAAATGATCTGATATTGCTTTGCGTTTCATGACTGCTACTAGTATCCCATATAAATAGGATTAAAACGATCAGTACAGCAATTGTTGCTATAGTTAATAACATTTTAGTTTAGTTTGATAGGCCGGATTTTACGGTTTATACCCGAATATTGGAACAACCACACCACGCTTTTCGTAAATTATTTTCTTAATAATCTTGTCTCCATCTGGAAACCGACCTAAAATAGATCAATACAATAATTTTCTAATTTAAAGTACAGTATGTCTGGTTCTAAAAAGAAGATTTTAGGTAGGTATTTTGTTAGTGTTATTGTTCTGCTTATTATTGCACTTTGGATTTACCTGCATCACCCCATTCCCCAATACAGCGGTGAAAAAACTCTACCCGGTCTTTCAACACCCGTTCATATATATACTGATCCCTATGGCGTGCCGCATGTTTTTGCTGAAAATGAATCAGATTTGTTTTATGCGGCCGGGTATATATCTGCTCGCGATCGTCTTTTTCAAATGTCTTTAGTTGCTTCGGCAAGCCGGGGTAACCTTGGAAAACTATTTGGTGATAAATTTATCAAAGAGGATGTCTATTTGCGAACGTGGGGAATCCCAAAAGTCGCGGAATATATTGTTGAACAACTTGATGATGATATAATGGTAATCCTGGAAAGACTTTGTGCCGGGATTAATGCCAGGATCGATGAATTGGATGGAAAATACCCAATTGAATTTAAATTATTAAGATCCGTACCTGTTCGCTGGAAGCCTACGGACGTAATTGCATATGGTCGATTAATGGCCCACGATTTGCAGCAATCCTGGAAACCAGAAATACTATTCGGCGCTCTGGCCGAATATTTTGGCCCGGACAAGCTTAATGAGTTGTTTCCGTTATATGAACCATTCCGACCCACCATCGCTGAAGCAATAAACTACCCCCACGCTGATTTATTGTTTTCTACAATTTGGGACCTGGAATACACTATACGTGATCTCACTGGTACAAACGGAACCAGTATTGGTTCCAACAGCTGGGTAATTTCAGGTAAACGCTCAGAAACAGGGAAACCAATACTTGCTAACGATCCCCACCTAAAGTTTACCCAGCCTGCGAAATGGTATGAAATGCATTTAAAAGGTGGACGTTTCGATGTCAGTGGCGCCTTTTTAGCCGGATTTCCTCTACCAGTGCTTGGTCAAAACGCCGCTATGGCTTGGGGTTTTACTAATATTATGGTTGATGATATCGATTTTTTTATCGAAAAAATTCATCCGAATGATCCAAACAAATATCGCCATGGGGATACCTGGCTGGATATGGTTGTCAGAGAGGAAATCATTCCGCGTAAAAACGGTGGTGACACAACTATAGTGATCCGGGAAACACACCACGGGCCTGTCATTAGCGACATTCACCCATTACTAAAAAACGAGCAAAAAGTTGTCTCAATGGCTTGGACCGGAAACCAAATCACAGAAGAGATCAGCACTTTAATAAAAATTGGATTAGTAAAT
>Ga0208336_1000687_pt1 | contig 12790 bp, 10 predicted proteins | sample DeeseametaMP0372_FD_184212 | JGI IMG/M metagenome (GOLD analysis project Ga0208336, IMG submission 184212) | Marine microbial communities from the Deep Atlantic Ocean - MP0372 (SPAdes) | ecosystem: Environmental > Aquatic > Marine > Oceanic | place: East of Porto Seguro, South Atlantic Ocean...
TGCTGCAGCGGTGGGCACCGAAATTACAACTATAGAAGGGCTTTCCCACCACAATAAACATCCGGTGCAACAAGCATGGCTTGAAGAACAAGTTCCGCAGTGCGGCTATTGTCAGTCCGGACAAATAATGGCCACTGCGGCATTGTTGGCAAAAAATCCAAAACCGACTGCTGAGGAAGTTGAGGATAATATCACAAATTTGTGTCGTTGCGGGACTTATGTCCGGGTGCGGCGGGGAATTAACCGCTCTGCAGAACTGATGCTGAAGCAAGGAGTTTGAAATGAAAAAACAGTCTTTCAATCGTCGAACTTTCATAAAAACTTCCACTTTTGCCGGGGCAGGTTTGGCACTTGGATTTACTTTTGTTCCCTTGGTGAATTCAGCAACTGGTGGTCGAGTTTCGGTTTCAGGAGAAAAAGGTGCGGAACTAGGACTGTGGATTCGGATTGCGCCGGATGGAACCATTACACTGATTGCTCCCAGCTCTGAAATGGGGCAAGGGGTGAATACCTCACTCTCCATGATATTGGCAGAAGAGCTGGAAGCAGATTGGCAAAGTATAAAAACTGAAACTGCACCTGTTAATTCGGATTACAAAAATCCGGAACAGCCTATGCAACTCACCGGCGGCAGTAACAGTATTAAGGGATTCTGGGAACCACTACGTGAAGTTGGAGCGGCAGCACGGGAAATGCTAATAACGGCGGCGGCCCAAAAATGGGGTGTCAGCGTTGGGGCATGTAAGGCACAATCCGGATACATTATTCATCAAAAAAGTAGTCGAAAACTAGGTTATGGCGAATTAGTCGAAGCTGCCGGAAAACTGGATGTCCCTTCAGATCCAACACTAAAAGCTCCGGAAGAATATAGTTTGGTAGGCAAACCGGTTCCACGACTTGATCTTCCGGACAAGATCAACGGAACCGCCAAATTCGGAATTGATGTACGTTTGCCCGGAATGCTTTTTGCGACTGTCCGGCAATCTCCTGTTTTTGAAGGAACAGTGTTGTCTCACGACGAAACTGCAGCAAAAAGTATCCGCGGCGTGACAGCAGTTGTTTCAATTCCAAACGGAATTGCAGTAGTGGCAAATAATACCTGGCGGGCAAAAAAGGGTATGGAGGCACTGAATCCGCAATTTCAAGACGGGTTGACAAAGGGACTTGACTGTCAGAAGGTCCGTAAACAATTCCGTAAGGCACTTGATAACAAAGGAAAGGTTGAGCTTGATTCACCAAAAGTACTTGATTTGGAATATGAAGTCCCATACCTGGCTCATGCCACACTGGAACCGATGAACTGTACTGCATCTGTAACAGATAATTTTTGCGAAGTTTGGGCACCAACTCAAAATCAAGAAATGTCACTTGATGTCACAAAGGAAATCACAGGTTTGGATGAAGATCAAATCCGGATACACACCACCTTGCTCGGCGGCGGTTTTGGACGCCGCATTGAAATAGACTACGTGACACAAGCAGTTACAATTTCCAAAAATTTAGGAAAACCCGTACAGGTGACCTGGATGCGGGAAGAAGACATGCAACATGATTTTTACCGTCCTGCAAGCATGAGTCGTTTTCAAATCAGTCTGGGCAAAAATGGACTGCCGGAAAAATGGAAAAATCAATTAGCTGCACCATCGATTTTAAAAAGATATTTTGCTCCGCTGGGATGGTTTGGATTTGATCCTACTTCCACAGAAGGTGCGAAGGAACTACCGTATGCAATTCCTGATTTTGATTTTGATTTTTCAATGGTTGACCCCGGAGTTCCAGTTGGATTTTGGCGTTCAGTGGGAAGTTCCCACAATGCATTCTATATAGAAAGTGCTATCGACGAAGCTTCTCATTTGGCTCAACATAATCCGTTTGAATACCGACGCAAACTTCTGGCAGAAAAACCCCGTTACCTGAATGTTTTGGAAAAAGTGGCGCAAGATGCCAAATGGGGACGGAGACTTCAGAAGGGACACGGATTGGGAATCGCAATTCATAAATCGTTCGGAAGCATTGTCGGAGCAGTGATTGAAATTTCCTCGAATACATCCGGAAGATTGGAATTGCACAACGTGTGGATCTCTGTTGACTGCGGGAAAGTCGTCAATCCGGATATAGTTCGGGCACAGATGGAAGGTGGATTTATTTTTGGACTTTCAGCGGCTGTTGGCGAAGAAATTACTTTAAAGGCCGGACGAGTGGAACAAAGTAATTTTCACGATTACTCCGTTTTACGGATGAAAAGCACTCCGGACATTTCTGTCAGCATCATCGAAAGTGGTGAAGACATAGGAGGTGTAGGAGAGCCCTCTGTTCCATTGGCCGCTCCTGCTTTAGCCAATGCCATTTTTTCTGCAACAGGAAAACGTTGTCGTTCATTGCCGTTTAACAAACATGGTGTTAAGTTCGTTTGACAATAAAACTGTCTGTACCCGAAAATACCAGCCATTACCGCAATACAAGCAAAATGCCGCATTTATTAATAAATTGGAAGAGTTTTTTCTGTGTGATCTTGATTTTTTTGTGCGTGGTTGAAACTGCATTTGCAGGAAAATGGAGGCTCAGAGCAAGGGAGCATTTTGATACTGTAACGCTAAAATACGGTAACCAGATTGAAAAAGAAACAACTTCCGGAATTGGTCCGACAATAAATTTTTGGTGGGAAGAGGCTTATGAGAACTCATTCGGACTGGCTCTTGGTTTGATGTACATTGATTTTGCAAGAGAATCTGAAAGCATCGGCAGAGGACAACGTATGGAACTCTGGAAGCTTGGATTTGAGGGCAAACATGATCCACTCCAGGGAGATGGTGGTCTTTTTTTGCGCTGGGGTATTTCAAAAAACCTGCTGAAAACCCAGGGATCTCTTGGCGAGTTAAAAGGAAATGGAGGATATTTAGGGATCGGCTGGGAGTTTCCTTTTGAAATTCTGGGGCTGGCTTTTGAGATTGCTCAAAGACAAATCAGCATGGAAAATAATTTATTCATTAAGACCTCCAGTCCGTCTATAGGCGTGCACTTCTACAAGCACCTTTAAGCAAAGTAAAAATAATCAGATGATTCTCTAAACAGCAGTGCGGGAATTAATCCCGCACTTAATACTAGAATATTCCCAATTATAAGATCATGAAACATAGCCCCATGATAATTGTGGGGACCAGAGCAGCAATCAACAATTTTAAAGGATTTACACCATGCTCAAAAAAGCGTCCAAGAATAGACTGACCCGCGGGATTCGGTGCATTTGCAATCACTGTTAGTCCACCTCCGGTCACAGCACCAGCCACCACTGCATATTTTGAGGCTTCGGCTAAGTTCGGTACCAATGTAGCCAAATAAGTTATCGCTGCATTATCATTGAATGCAGTCAAGATCGTCGCAGTAAGCATAAGGGGAACTTCAGCCAGAGAGCCCAGAACGGGTGCAATCCACCAGGCCTGCAGTCCTCCGTGAATAATCAGACCGCCCAGGAAAAAACCAACCATGACCGGCCCCTTGAGTTCCACCTTGTTCTGATGCGTTGCAGTGAGCGACATAAACCCCAGAAAAAAGAGCAACCCAGGAATAAACAATGCTGGATAATGTGCAGTATAAACTGTCCAGGCTAAAAAACAAAGGTGAACCAGCGTAACCCACCATGGAATTGTAGTTTCTCTTTCAGCCCACATGGCTTCAAATTCGTCATGGCTCATTTGACCCGGTTTAAGTTTTTGCACTTCAGGTGTGTGGAATTCCCCGCTTGCTTCCTTTACTTCATCCTTACCCATTTTGGCAAACTGTCCACGAAAGACCATGAAGTAAAGCACATTAGATATTAAAATACCCAACGCCGCCTTCCAACCGAAGTTAGCCGCCATGAAACCCATGCTCCAATCCCATGTAGTTGCAACCATCAGAACTGGTGGTGCGGCAAAGTGAGTGAGCGTTCCACCTACTGAGACATTGACGAAGAGCAGACCAATCGTGGCATAGGCAAATCCTGAGGAAGGCCTGTGCTTGTAAAATTGGTTAGCCAATAAAAGAGCGGCAATCGTCATTGCAGCAGGTTCGGTGATAAAAGAACCAAGCAGGGGAGCAATCAGCAAAATCGAAAACCACCAGGCAGCTTTACTGTGTCCTCCTAAACCCGCAGCAAGACCCAGTAACTGTTCTGAAACCTTGACAACCGGTCTCGTTGAGGCAATTGCCATGATTACAACCACAAACATTGGCTCAATGAAAACTCGGTCGTAGACCATGTAATTCTTAAATGTAGTCCAATCGAAAAAACCGATTGTGACAAACAACAAGGCAATGACCCACATTCCAAACACAACTTCAACTTCTCCCAGAAAGTGAAAAAGCTCTGCTTTGAAAGGAATGTCATGCTTGATTTCTTCTTCAGAAGCACCAGCCGCTTTCATCCGCTCATCATGCTCTTCATGAATCTGGTGTGCTTTGGCCGTCAACTTGTTGGCCATGAATGTGTGCAGAATGGCAATCAGAAAAATCAATGATACAACTAAATTGAACGGATTTGCACTAATGCGGTGGGATAGTATCTCAGCCATACTTGCTCCTTCCGGATCCCGGAAGCCTTCAGATCCGTGAACCTGATCACACCTCTCCGCTAAAAAATTCGGGGAACCATAATCTTCAGAGTAGCAGCTCAGAGGCACAGGAAAGGGGGTTGAATTACTTCCTTTCGATGCATATAAAGCTGAACTGATTAAGCCCAATATTAAAACTGTTACGAATATTTTTGTAAATCTATGCATAGTCTTCTCAGTTAAAGGGTTTGCACATTTTAATTTAGTACTTGAAAAAGCAGAACCACTTTCCCATTTTGACAATTAAGAGAAATCTCGACAAATTATTTTTTCTGTAAAGTAAAGATCAACCATTTTCAACATCTCAAAGTGGAAAAATTTTTTTCCTGAAAGTTCTTTTACAGAAGTTATTGAAAAAATACAACATTTAATTAACTACAGATAAATCAGATTCCGCTCTGATAACTCCTGAAGAATGTGTTTCAAACTTCAAAATATTTAACCTGAGTGTTAGAGTCAGTCAGAGATTTCAACTTTGCTTTGATCCACTGACTGAGGATCGTGAACATCCTGCGGAATGGCCATAAAAGCCAGCCCCACAATGACCGTGGGAATGATTGCTCCCAATGCAAGCTTTGCAGGATTCACTCCACCGGGGAAAAATTTAGACAAAATGGATTGGCCTGCAGGATTAGGAGCGTTTGCAATCACCGTTAATCCCCCTCCAGTCACAGCTCCGGCAACTACTGCATATTTTGCTGAAATAGCAAAGTCCGGGACCAAAGTGCTCAAGTATGTAATTGCCGCATTATCATTGAATGCTGTCAGCACAGTAGCCATCAGCATCAGCGGTAAGTCACCCAGGGAGCCCAAAACAGGAGCAATCCACCAAGCCTGAACTCCACCGTGTGTTACCAAGCCCGCCAGGAAAAAACCTACCAGTAAAGGTGGTTTCAAATTGATATGGCTTTGATGTGCTTTGGTTGCCATTGCAAAACCAAGGAAGAATAAAAATCCACCTATGAAAAGCGGTGGATAGTGTGCATTCAACACGGTCCAGCCCATGAAAAGAAGGTGTACTGCAGTGATCCATATTGGGATAGAATCTTCATGACGCTCTAAATCCTTTTCCATTTCTGCTTCTGCTTCAAAATCGGAAGCAAACTTGGAAAACTCTTTTTTAAACGCAAAATAATAAATTAAGTTTGAAATGAGAATTCCCAATAATGCTTTCCAGCCAAAGTTAAGGGTCATGAATGAAGATGTCCAGTCCCAGGGTGTTTTCACCATCAGTACAGGTGGGGCGGCAAAATTGGTAAGAGTACCACCGACCGAAATGTTGACAAAGAGGAGCCCGATAGTAGCGTAGGCTAGTTTACTGGAAGGTTTAAGTCGGTAAAACTGTTCAGCCAAAAGCATTGCGGCTATGGTCATAGCAGCCGGCTCTGTAATGAAAGAACCTAAGATTGGAGCCAAAGTTAAAATAGACAGCCACCACGCACCCGGGGAACTTTTTCCAATGGAGGCAAATTTCCCTAGAATCTGTTTAGCCAACTGCATTACCGGACGTGTTGCAGCCAAGGCCATAATGACCACTACAAACATTGGTTCAGTGTAATTTACTGTTTGTGCTATATAAATTTTGAAAGTGGACCAGTCATAAAACGAAATCGTTACTGCTGCCAAAACGATAACCCAAATTCCGAAAATTGCTTCCACCTCTCCAAAAAAATGCAGCATTTCAGCCATAACTGGAGGATCTTGTTCTATTTCTTCCTCGGATTTACCCGACTTTCTCATTTTTTCGGCATGAGTGAGTTCCATTTTTTTTGCAATGCCGGTGATTTTTATTGCAGCAAATGTATGCACAATAGCAAACAAAAAAATGAGTGATGCAAACAGATTGAACGGTGTATGTGTAATACGGTTCCCCAGAACAGCGAAAATATCTCCACTTTTAATCAAGTCTGCATCTCCATAAGAATCGAGTGGAATGGGGAATAGAGGTGAACTTACAACGTCACCACCTGCAACGGCAATTACCGCTAATCCACCAATCATTATTAGTCCCAGCCAATATTTTCGAACCTGATTCATTAAACTAACCTGCAATTAGAAAAAATTTTGTACTTCACTGTTGAAAGCAAATGTATTGTTTTTTGATCCTGTCAAATTAAACAAGGAACGAGCAAATAACAAGCCACTAATTTGACGTGATTTTATTTGATAATTCTGCAATAATGCGTGATTGATTTCTCAACTTGAATACTTGTCTATTTAAATATGGCTAAAAAAAGAAAACAAAAAAAAACAGGGATGCTAAAGCGTCAAAAGGAAAAGCGTCAAAAGAAAATGATCCGGCGCCGCAAAGCAATGCCCAAGAAAAACTCTCAACAAGCAGGCTCTCCACAACAACTTGAACAACTCCTGAATACTTTACCCACGCTGGCATTTGAACCGGAACTGACGGATTTAAATATGGGTGAGGAGAAACTCCGTACATTGCTGGAAAGTGAACAAACAGAAATAGAAATAATATTGGAACTGCTGACTGAAGAGTTTATTGCAGATCTTGACCAGAGACTTGAACAGTTGGAATCAGCACATTCTGAAAAATCAATAAAATCTGTTTTGGCAAAAGCAACACGTCATCAAATTGCGAACAGTGACAAAATACCACACCTTTCTAACCCAGTACTAATTGCACTTTTCCTGAAAACACGTTCAGCAGTAGAAGGAGAAAAACTGGATCTAAACAGTTTGCCTGCAGCAATGGAAGAGTTTGATAAACGCAATCATGATTTTATTCAGGAGCTTACCAAACAAATGGAAGGTTCAGAAAAAGACGATTCTATTTTAGAAGCAGATGGAGAACTGCTGGATGAAGAAAAACCGGAAGAACGGACACCAGCAATCGAAACAGATGTTTATAATAAATTTATGGAACTAGTACCTGCTGAGAAACAAGAGCAGGTGGAAGAGGATTTGGAGGTTTTCCTGGTTGATTTTGAGCCACCACCCATTTCAGAATGGGACTCGGAGTTGATCAAAAATTTCCTGGAAAAATGGTTCCTGGAAAACGCTAACCCTCTGGAAGAAGATTTAGTGAGTATGCGGGAATCATTGTTGAGCCTGTTTAAGTTCCTAGCAAAAGAGGATTTACTCCCGGATGGTTTTCTGAATAACGTCTCCAAGAGTATACAAAATTCCTGAAGGACTTTTTCCGCCGGCAGGACAAATTGTTATCCGTGCTTGGATTCAAAAAAGAAAAAAATAAACTATGTCCAAACAGGAGATAATTGAACAAAGCAAAGAATCATCTCAAATATTGGTCTTGGATGATGAGCATAGTATCCGCTGGGTTCTGGAACGCACTTTATCACAAGCCGGCTATATTCCTCATCTGGCTGCGGACGTTCTGGAAGCAAGACCACTCCTCCAGAAACATCCGATCCGTCTCGCTTTTGTTGACATTAACCTGCCCGGAAAAGACGGTCTTTCATTCACCCGGGAAATTTTAAAAGAATTTCCGTCTCTGTTGACTATCGTCATGACCGGCCAGAGTACGATGTATAACACTGTTGAAGCAATGAAAGCCGGTGCTTTTGATTATGTGGCCAAGCCTTTTAACATTGATGAAATTGAAGAACTGGTAAAACGTGCGCTTCGAGTTCCGCTGAGTACTCCGGAAACTAAAAGAATTAAATCCGGAAAAAAAGCAGACGATTTACTGGCCGGTCAAAGCAAAGTGATGCGCGACCTGTATAAGGCAATCGGTCGAGTCGCAGCTACAGATTTGACAGTACTCATTCAAGGCGAAAGCGGAACAGGGAAGGAACTGATTGCACGTTCCATTCACCAGCATTCTTTACGCTCCAGTCAACCATTTGTTGCAATTAACTGTGCTGCGATTCCTTCAGAGTTGATGGAATCAGAATTATTCGGTCACGAAAAAGGTGCTTTTACTGGTGCAACCGAACGCAAGCGTGGTAAACTGGAACTTGCCAGTCAGGGAACGTTGTTTCTGGACGAGATTGGAGACATGCCGATGAGGCTCCAGAGTAAACTCTTGAGGGTCTTGCAGGAAAAACAATTTGAACGAGTTGGGGGGCACGAGCTAATCACGACAAATATGAGAGTGATTGCTGCCACGCACCAGAACCTGGAAGATTTGATAAAAAATTCAAACTTCCGGACTGACCTGTATTATCGGCTGAATGTTTTTCCGCTTAACATTGCTCCGTTGCGTGAACGACGGGAAGATATTCCGGTTTTAACTGAACATTTTCTGCAGAAGGGAAGCAAAGAAATGGCTGTCGGACGCAAAGCAGTAGAACCCGAAGTGATGCGTGTGTTTGCTCTTTATAACTGGCCGGGAAATATCCGTGAATTGGAAAATACTGTCAAGAGCTTGATGATAACCAATGTCACTGGCACAATAATGTTGGACTCTTTGCCAAAAAATTTGTTCAGGCCTCAGCCTGTAACAGATTCTGGAGAAAGCCTTGAAGAGGTTGCATCTTTAAAACTGGAAGGACTGGTTCGGGATGCAGTTGAATTCGACAGAGATTCACTGTTGGCGGAAGTACTGCCTCAGGTAGAACGGCCCCTGCTGAAATTACTCCTTGAACAAACTAACTGGAACCAGCAAAAATCAGCCAGAATTTTGGGAATTAACAGAAACACTTTACGTAAAAAAATCGAAACGCTGGGTCTGAGGAATCAAAGAGATATTGAAAAATGAAAACAGGAACCTCCGCAACAATGTTTCAAAGGGTTTATGATGTTATCCTGGAACGAAAAAATTACTCTCCGGATAATTCATATGTAGCCTCCTTGATGGACCAAGGTATAGATTCCATTTTGAAAAAAATCGGTGAGGAATCTGCCGAAGTAATTCTGGCTACAAAAAACGAGAACAGGAAAGAACAAATACACGAAATTACCGATCTCTGGTTTCACTTGCTCATCCTGATGGGATATCTGGGGATTACAATAGAAGATATTTCACAAGAACTGAAAAAACGGTTCGGTCAATCTGGCTTAGAAGAAAAAGTACAGCGTTAATCATTTAACAATCAACACATAGAAACAGCAATGCCTTCCGTATCAAAATCTAGTTCAATTTCAACAAAAATTGCTCAGTCAAAAATCGGGGCCGTGTTTCAGCCCTTCAAAGTTCAAGGAATTCAGTTCCGGAATCGTATCCTTGCACCGCCAACAGTGGACGATCACGCGGATGTACATGGCAAAGTAACACTGGCAATAATCAAACACTACCGTTCTTTAGCACGGCAGGGTGCAGGTACGATAATTGTGGAGTCTGCCTATGTGACAAAGCAGGGGCGAAGTCACGTCAACCAGCTGGGAATTTCAGATGAAGAGCATCTTGAGGGTTTGGAAAAATTAGCCCAGGGTGTAAAAAAAGAGGGTGCCACTATCGGAATCCGTCTCAGTCACGCAGGTGCACAGACTTCTGAAAGTGCTTGTGGTGAACAGCCTGTGGGGCCTTCTGTGCTGAATTTTGGTCGGGATTTTGACATCAGCCGTGAATTCGATCAAGGTGATGTTGAAGAGATTGTACTCAATTTTGTGCATGCTGCTGAACGTGCAGAAGAAGTCGGTATGGATTTTGTTGAAATAAATGGAACTGAACAACAATTGCTGGATCAATGTTGTTGTATAAAACTTAACAATCGTGATGACGAATATGGTACAGCAAAGATTGAGAATCGTGTGCAACTGGCACTGGATGTAGTCAACTCTATCAAGAAACGTGAGTCGGTCAAAATTCCACTTAGTTATTACTTTTCCATCTTTGATAAAATTGATGATGGATTCAAGCCCAAAGATCTTAAAAAAATGTTGACATTACTGGAAAATGCAGGTGTAGATATTTTCCATCCACTCGCTATCCATGCAATGAATAAGTGTTTTGAAAACAAAGAACCTTTGTGCCACTGGTCAGCAAAGTATACTGACAAGCCAATGATAATTAATGGCAACATTAAATCACCGCAATTGCTCGAAGAAGCGGCAACACTCGGCTGCGCAGATTGGTTTGCGATGGATCAAAGTATTTTCGACCGCTTGCAGTGGTATCAATTTCTAAAAAGAAAAATTGATAAATAATATTCTGAGTAAACCAGAAAATGTCACGTTCAATTATCAAAACATCAAAGGCGCCTGCACCCGTAGGCCCTTATTCTCAAGCCGTAAGCTGCGGTAACATCCTGTATGTTTCCGGACAAATCCCACTTGATCCTGAGAGTGGAGAACTGGTTGGGAATTCGTTTGCAGAACAATGTCACCGGGTACTTTTAAATCTTAAAATAATTCTGGAAGCAGGAGGTTCGGGATTGGAACGTGTACTGAAAGTCACAATTTACATGAAAAATCTGGCTCAATTTGGTGAGTTAAATGAAATATACTCAGAATATTTTGATGTTTCTAAACCTGCACGGGCATGTGTAGAAGTAAGTAATTTACCAAAAGGAGCAGATGTTGAAATGGATGCAATTGCAGAAATTTCTTCTGTTAACTAATAATATTCAACAATAAAAAAATCAAACTGATGTCAGCATTAAATATAGCAATTGCCGGGTTCGGTACAATTGGCAGTGGTGTCGCACACGTTTTAGAACAACATAGCAAAGAACCTGATGCAACCATTAATCTCGTGGGAATTCTGGAAAGTGATACTAAGGGGAAATTTGCCAGGCCATGGTTCGAAAAAAGACCGGAATTGTTTTATGATAATCCGGATAAACTTCTTGCTGATTCACAGGTTAATGTAATTGTTGAGACCATAGGAGGAAGCGGATTTTCCCGTGAACTGATCACAAAGGCCTTAAAGAACGGGAAACATGTCGTTACTGCAAATAAGGATTTGATTGCGGTTCACGGTGCTGAACTGATGGCAGTCGCGCGAGAAAACGGACGTCATTTGCTTTTTGAAGCGGCTGTGGCTGGAGCAATTCCTGTTTTGCGGTTACTTAAAGATTATCTGCAAGTACAGGATATTCAGGGTATCCGGGCAATTCTGAACGGTACAACAAACTACATTCTAAGTGAAATGGAATGCAATGACCTTTCTTTTGAGACTGCACTTTCACAGGCTCAGGAATTGGGATTTGCAGAACAGGATCCGACAAACGATATCAAGGGAATTGATGCCCGTTACAAACTCGTAATTCTGACTTATTTAATTACTGGTCAGTGGTTTGCGCCTGAGCAAATCAATTTGGAGGGAATCGATCACTTGGAACTGGCTGATTTTGAATATGCTGAACGAATGGGCCGGAGCATTAAATTGATCGCAAATCTTCGCCTCAGTGATCAAGGAGTTCAGGTTTATGTTTTGCCGCTCATGATTGAAAAAGACGATATGCTGGCAAAAATAACCGGATCAACAAATGCAGTGACGCTTTCAGGGAAGTATGCAGATGACATCACCCTGATCGGCAAAGGTGCCGGCAGTCTACCGACTGCCTCGGCGATTGTTTCTGACCTGAACATAATTCAAAGACAACCTGAACCATTCCCTCCACCTCCTTCTAACAAGAAGTTAGAGATAGAATCAATGGAAAATATAAATTTTCGCCACACATTACGCTTTGAAGTTCGGGACCAGCCGGGAATATTCGGTCACTACGGCAGTATCTTTGAGCGGCATTCAATTAACATATATGCTTTGGAGCAGTTGCCGCAGTACCACCGTATTGGTAAAGAAGGCGAGGAAACAGTGATTTTCACACTGACACTCCAGAACTGTAAAGAAGGATTGGTCCACAAAGCTCTCAAAGAAATTAACCAGGCAGACTACATGCTGAAACCCGTAGTACTCCTAAGGGAAATTGTCTGAAGTTTTAAGAATACTGTTCCACAGTAATCAACTGACAAAAAGCACTCGTTAATAAAAATATGTTCAAGTTTATCGGTACTTACCGTCTTTATATTTCCATCGTTGCTACCCTCATTGTTCTGTTTTTCCTAATGTATCAAACATATAACGAGCAAGGTACATCCAGGTTTCAAATGGCTGTACAAACCATAACATACCCCGTGCAGACCTCGGTGCAGTCAGTCGTATCAACTATAAAAAATACCTGGAATTCTTACATAAATCTTATAGAGGTTAATGAAGAGAATAAAATGCTCAAACAGCAGTTGCTGAATATGGAAGAGAAGCTGAATCAGCACATTGAGAATTCTGTACAGTTTTTCAGATTGAGGTCTCAACTGCTCTTTGCACAAAAAAA
>Ga0208336_1000688_pt1 | contig 12779 bp, 8 predicted proteins | sample DeeseametaMP0372_FD_184212 | JGI IMG/M metagenome (GOLD analysis project Ga0208336, IMG submission 184212) | Marine microbial communities from the Deep Atlantic Ocean - MP0372 (SPAdes) | ecosystem: Environmental > Aquatic > Marine > Oceanic | place: East of Porto Seguro, South Atlantic Ocean...
AATATAAATATGATTAGAATCCCTAGATAGACCTTAAAAAAAAATAAGTAAATTAATATCGGGCATGCTAATAATCTTAAGGTAGTAAGTATATTTGGTACATTTTTCATAATTTAATTCTCATGAAAGAAATTATATATTTTTTTTGCGATATTTTTATTAATTCCTTTAACTTTTTCAATCTCAATAAGTTGAGCTAATCTAATTTGTTCTGATGAGCCAAAATATTTTAATAAATCTCTTTTTTTATTAGGACCAATTCCTTCAATTTCATCTAATATTGATTTACTAATCTTTGATCTTCTAGTTTTATGAGAAGTAATAGCAAATCTGTGTGCTTCATCTCTTAATCTTTGTAAAAAGAATAGAGTTTTATCATTAGTTTTAAATTTGATTTTTTTATTTCCTTTAACATAAAAAGTTTCATTTCCTTCATTTCTTTTTTTTCCTTTTGCAATTGATGCTAATTCAATTTTTTTTTCTAAGTTACAATTTTTTAGTGCATTTAATGTTGTATTAAAATGACCTTTACCTCCGTCTATAATCATTAAATCAGGAAAGGAAATTGTTTTTGAACTTTTTTTTAATCTTCTATTAACTACTTCATAAATCATAGAATAGTCATCACCTTTAGAGATTACATCTTTTCTTTTAAATTTACCTTTAATATTAAATTTTCTGTAATTATTTTTAATAAATCCATCTTTATTAAAAGAAACCATAGCGCCAACAGCAAATTCTCCTGAAATATGGCTAATATCATATATTTCAATAGTTTTTGGGATTTTTTTTAATTTAAAAGCAATTTTTATTTTTTGAAGAAAAAATATATTATCTTTTTGTTCATCAAATTTTCTATCTAATTCCTTTTCTGCATTTTTTTCGGCATCTTTTACAATGATTTTCTTTTGTCCTTTTAAAGGTATTTCAATATTAATTTTATAACTTGATTTTTTATTTAATGCGTTAATTAAAAGACTTCTTTCAGGAACTTTTTTATTAATAAGTATTAGCTTAGTAACAATTTTATCTGAGTAGTATTGGCCTATAAATGACTGCAAAATATTTTCTTCTTTTTCATTTTCCTCATGACGTGGAAAATAATATCTTCCTCCAAGATTTTGCCCTCCTCTAAAATAAAATATTTGTACACAAGTTTTATAATTTTTTTTTTTTATAGATATGATGTCTGCATCACCAATAGAACTAATATTAATCGATTGTTTTTCTTGTATTTGATTTAATGCTTTAATTCTATCTCTTAAACTAGCTGCTTTTTCATAAAATTTTTTAGAACTATAATTTTCCATTTCATAGTTTAAATTTGATTGAATTTTTTTATTTTTTCCTTTTAAAAATAAAATTGTTTGATTAGAAAGATCTAAATAGTTTTTTTCTTTTATTTTTTTTACACATGGTGCAGAACATTTTTTTATTTGATGTAGTAAACAAGGCCTTGTTCTTGCTTTAAAATAAGAGTCTGAGCAGGATCTAATTAAAAAAGCTCTCTGTAAAGAATTTATCGTTTTATCTACAACCCTAGCAGATGGATAGGGCCCAAAGTAAACGCCAATTTTTTTTTGTTTTCCTCTATGCTTTAATATTTGAGGCCATTTATTTTTTGTGGTAATTAGAATATATGGTAATGATTTATCATCTCTTAAAACAATATTGAATTTTGGTTTGTTTTTTTTTATTAAGTTGCTTTCTAACAAAAAAGCTTCTACTTCGGTTTTAGTTGTTATAGTTTCAATGCTATTTATTTGATACACCATTCTTTGAATTCTGTTTGATAAAGAAGAAGTATTCTTGTAGCTCGAAATTCTTTTTTTTAAATTTTTTGCTTTTCCAATATATATAATTTCATTCTTTGAATTTAGATATTGATAAATTCCGGGCTTATTAGATATATTCGTTAATTTATTTTTTATAATATCTAAACCATTCATTTAACTTAATATTTATAAAATTTTAATTTATTTATAATAATATCCACCATTGCTGTGGATAAAGATGTGTGTAAATCATAAACAAATATGAATTTTGGCTCATTTCCTAGTATTTTAATGCAATGACTAAAAAATAGGCACCATTTGTTAAATAATTGATAATATTGCATAAATTAAAAGTCAACTTATTTCTTTTTTTTTTTTTTATTTATATTATTCATAATTTTTTAATTTATAAAATTTGTTGTGTAAAACTATGGTATTTTTTTTTTAAATTCTAAAAAATTGCAGATAAATTATGTATTTAACAAATGTTATTCATCTATAATCTTTTTATTATCAGCATGAGCCCAACCCAAATGCTGTCCAGCATCAATATTAATTAACTGGCCAGTTAAAGAATTAGAACTCAATATAAATAATACCGCTTCGGCTATTTCATTGGGATCAACTGCCTTTTTTAAAGGAATTCTCCTGTATTGGTTTTTAAATTGCCTACTTGTTTGTCTTCTGCTAGGAAATGTTGGACCGGGCCCAATAGCATTAACTTTTATTTTAGGCGCTAAAGCAAGTGCCAAAGTTTGTGTTAATGTCCAAAGCATGGATTTTGTTAATGTGTACGTTGTAAAGAAAGGAGTTAAATTGACAACTCTTTGATCAACAATATTAATTATGTTTCCAGACATTTTATTTGGTAAGTTTTTTACAAATTGTTTTATTAAGAAAATCGGAGCCCATACATTAGTATTTAAATGATATTCCCATTTTTTTTTCTCAATATTATGAATGTTATCTAATTCAAAAGTGGATGCGTTGTTTATCAAACAATTAATATTACCCATTTCTTTTTTTGCATATGTAAATAACTTTTTTAATTCTGACTCTTTTGATAAATCTGCTTTTATACAACAGCAATTTATTTTGTAAGAAGTTAGTTTTTTTTTTAAATTAAAAGCTTTATTTTTGGATTTGTTATAATGGATTACGACATTCCATCCTTCTTGAGCAATATGCTCAGAAATAACTGCGCCTATTCTTTGGGATCCACCTGTAATTAATACTGTATTTTTCAAAATTAATAAATTGAATAAACATATAATATATAAATAAACAAAAGAATAAAACCCTCTAGACCAGCAATCTTTTTATTTTTTATAAATAAGAATATGAATAATGATGAAACACCTAGAACAAAAATATCAATACTTTGAATATTTTTTACAATTGATGTAGGTTGAATAATTTCAACTATACTAAGTAATACAAGAATATTATACATATTAGCACCTAGCACTGTCCCCAAGGCAATTCCATGACTTCTTTTTATAGAAGCCATTACCGCTGTTATTAATTCTGGCAAAGAAGTTCCAATTGCAATTAAAGATAATCCAATTACTCTTTCTGAAACTTTATAGTATTGGGCTATTTGAACAGAGCCATCGATAAGAAAACCTGCGCCAAATATTAATCCTATTACACAAAAAATAATTTTAGATAAAAGAAAAAAAGTTGATTGTTTTACATTAATTTTTTCATTAATATTCTTTTTTTCTAATCTCATTCTTTCACTAAAAAACCAAATGAAAAAAAGTAACATCAGTAACGATATAAAAACGGAAATATTATTATTTAAATTGAAAAAAAATATTGTAGCTGGAAAAAGTAAAATAATAACACTTGCTCTTAATTCGAGATTTATTAATTTATTTGAACTAATCTTTATCGGAAAAATCATTGCTGACACACCAATTATTAAAAGTATGTTTGCAATATTGCTTCCTACTAGATTACCAACAGCAATTCCTGAGTGAGGAGGGTCTGCTAATACTGATTTTAAACTGGTGGTTAGTTCAGGCATAGTGGTGCCAAAGGCAATTATGCAACTTGCTATTACAAATTTAGATATATTTATTTTTTTAGCTAAAGAAACAATGTTTTCAATCAGATAATTTGCACTTATCAAAAGAATAAATAAGCCTAAGATTGCAAGTAAAATTAAATTAATTGTCATTTTGCTACTCTTTTAGTAGTGATTAGTTCTAAATCTCTTAATTTTATTTTCTTTATTTTGTCTCTAATTTTTGCTGCCTCCTCGAATTCTAAATCAGAAGCATGATTTAGCATTTCTTTTTCTAACTTAGCAACATAAGATTTCAAATCCTTTTTCTCAGTTTCATACCCTTGGTTATCTATTTTAACGGTATAATTATCTTTTTCATAAACTGATTTTAAAATATTACTTATATCTTTTTTTATACTTTTTGGCGTAATTCCATTTTTTTTGTTATAAGCTATTTGTTTATTTCTTCTTCTATTAGTTTCATCTATTGCTTCAATTATACTTTTTGTTTTTTTATCTGCATAAAGAATTACTTTACCATCAACGTTTCTAGATGCTCTACCTATAGTTTGAATTAAAGATGTTTTTGAACGCAAAAATCCTTCTTTATCTGCATCTAATATGGCAACTAATCCGCATTCAGGAATATCTAACCCTTCTCTTAATAAATTAATTCCAATTAAAACATCAAACTTTCCAATTCTTAGTTGTCTTATGATTTCAATTCTTTCCAATGTTTCAATATCTGAATGTAGGTATCTAACTTTTAGATTTGCTTCTTCAAGATATTCAGTTAAATCTTCAGCCATTTTTTTTGTTAATGTTGTAACGAGAACTCTTTGAGATTTTTCAATACACTTTTTACATTCGTTCATTAAATCGTCAATTTGTGAAGAAGCTGCTTTTATTTCACATATTGGATCAGTTAAACCGGTTGGTCTCACAACTTGTTCAATTAATGATTCCTTTGACTCTTCTATTTCCCAGTCTCCAGGAGTAGCTGATACAAATATTGTTTTAGGCCTCATTTTTTCCCATTCTTCAAATTTTAAAGGTCTGTTATCTAAACAAGATGGTAATCTGAAACCATATTCCGATAAATTCATTTTTCTTGAATGATCACCTTTATACATTCCATGAAGTTGTGGAATTGATACATGGCTTTCATCAACAAATATTAAAGCATCATTTGGAAGATATTCAAATAATGTCGGAGGTGGCTCACCTTTTTTTCTTCCTGTAAGATATCTTGAATAATTTTCAATTCCAGAACAACTGCCTGTTGCTTCAATTGTTTCAATATCAAAATTAGTTCTTTGTTCTATTCTTTCAGCTTCTAAAAATTTATTTTCATTTTTAAAAAAATTTAATCTTTCTTCTAATTCAATTTTTATATTTTTAATTGCTCTATCTAAAGTTGGTTTTGGAGTTACATAATGACTATTTGGAAAAATTTTAATGAAATTTAACTCACCATTTTTTTTTCCAGTTAAAGGATCTATAGATGTAATGGTTTCGATTTTGTCGCCAAAAAAAGATATTCTCCATGAACAATCGTCGTAATGAGATGGAAAAATATCAATAATATCACCTCTTACTCTAAAGGTACCTCTATAAAAATTAATATCATTTCTTACATATTGTAATTCTACAAGCTTAGTTATTAAGTAATTTCTTTTAATTATCTCATGTTTATTCAAAGTAAAAGTCATTGCCGAATATGTTTCAGGAGAGCCTATGCCATATATACAGGAAACACTTGCAACTATTATTACATCTTTTCTCTCAAATAATGCTCTTGTTGCAGAATGACGCATTCTATCAATTTGTTCATTGATGGATGATTCTTTTTCTATATATGTATCAGTTCTTGGCACATATGCTTCGGGTTGATAATAATCATAATAAGATACAAAATACTCAACTGCATTCTTAGGAAAAATTGATTTCATTTCAGAATATAATTGTGCTGCTAAAGTTTTATTGGGTGCTAAGATTAGAGTTGGTTTTTGAATTTTTTCTATAACATGAGCCATTGTAAATGTCTTTCCTGAACCAGTTACACCTAATAGAGTTTGATTTCGATGATTTTTTATTAAATTATCAGTAATTTTTTTAATTGCCTGAGGCTGATCACCTGAAGGTTTAAATGAGCTTTTAATAATAAATTTATTATTTTCTTTTTTTTTTAAATTTTTCATTTTTTTTTTTTTTTAAAAAATTTTACTAATTAATTAAATAATTTTATTAAAATTAATACTATCTTTTTTTTTCAAAATTTATTATAGATTACATAGGATATTGTTATGAGTTTCTTTTCGCAAAGAGTAACTAGAATACAACCTTCACCAACTATATCTATAACTGCAAAAGCAAAAAAATTAAAACAAGAAGGTAAAAAAATTATAGATTTTTCTGCTGGAGAGCCTGATTTTGATACACCTGATAATGTAAAAAATGCAGCAATCAAAGCTATTCAAGATGGTCAAACCAAATATACCCCTGTTAATGGGACAAAGGAATTAAATGAAGCAATAATAAAAAAATTTAAAAGAGAAAATGATTTAATTTTTGAACCTGATGAAATTACAGTAGGTTGTGGGGGGAAGCAAGTAATTTATAATGCTTTGTTAGCTACTATTGAAAAAGGAGACGAAATTATCATACCTTCTCCTTACTGGGTATCGTATCCTGATATTACACTTTTAGCTGATGGCCATCCTGTAGCGTTTGATTGTTCTTTGGAAAATAATTTTAAAATAAATCCTAAAGATTTAGAAAGTAAAATTACAAATCGTACAAAATGGATAATTTTGAATTCTCCATCAAACCCAACTGGTGCTTTATATAGTGGATTAGAATTAGAGAACTTAGCAAAAATATTATTAAAACATCCACATGTTTGGATTATGTGCGATGATTTATATGAACATATTATTTTTGATAATTTAAAATTTAAAAATATTTTACAAGTTGATAACAAACTTAAATCAAGAACATTTATTGTAAATGGCGTTTCAAAAGCTTATGCAATGACTGGCTGGAGATTGGGTTATGGAGCTGGACCAAAAGAATTAATAAAAGAAATTAGTAAAATCCAATCACAAAGTACCACACATACTTCTTCAATTTCTCAGGCAGCTGCAATTGAAGCATTAAATAACAGCGATGAATTTATAAATAAAAATAAGAAAATATTTCAGGAAAGAAGAGATCTTATTTTTTCTAAACTTAAAGAATTTTCTCAACTTCAAGTTTTTTTACCACAAGGATCCTTTTATGTTTTTGTTTGTTGTAATGACCTAATAAGAAAAAAAAAAGATGATGGTAGTGAAATAAAAAATGATATTGATTTATCAGATTATTTGCTAGATGAAGGTGTTGTAGTAGTACCCGGAGAAGTTTTTGGGTGCTCAAACTTCTTTAGAATTTCTTTTGCAACATCAAATGAAAATATAGTTGAAGGTTGCAAAAAAATTATTTCTGCATGTAAAAAATTAAAATAAATTATTCAGCTATATATTTTTCTGCATCAATAGCTGCCATGCATCCAAGGCTAGCAGCAGTAACGGCTTGTCTATATATTTTATCTATGACATCTCCTGCAGCGAACACTCCTGGTATATTTGTTTTTGTACTTCCAGATTTTGTTAAAATATAACCTTCATTATCTAATTTTATTTTATTTTTAAAAATATTAGTCGCAGGGTCATGTCCAATAGCAATAAAAACCCCATCTAAACCAATTGATTTTAATTTATTTGTTTTAGTATTAATTATAGAAATGCCTGTAACTTTTTTTGGATTCTCATCTCCATAAATTTCTTTAGTATTGCTATCCCAAACAACTTCAATTTTTGGATTTTTAAACAATCTATCTTGTAAAATTTTTTCTGCTCTTAATTTATCTCTTCTATGAATCAAAAGTACTTTTTTAGCATGTAGTGTTAAGTATAAAGCCTCTTCTACAGCAGTGTTTCCTCCGCCAACTACCGCAACTATTTTATTTTTAAAGAAAAAACCGTCGCATGTAGCGCATGCGGACACACCATAACCTTTAAACTTTTCTTCACTTTCAATACCTAACCATCTTGCAACCGCACCCGTTGCAATTATTACTGTTTTTCCATAATAAACAGATTTGCTATCACCAATTAGTTCAAATGGTTTTGATTTAAAATTGCATTCTGTAATTATGTCATTAATAATTTTTGTGCCAACACTTTCTGCCTGTGCTTTCATTTGATCCATTAGCCATGGTCCTTGAATAACGTCTTTGAAGCCCGGATAATTTTCAACATCTGTAGTAATAGTCATTTGCCCACCTGGTTGTTGGCCATTTACCAAAACTGGATTCATATTTGCTCTAGCAGTATATATAGCAGCTGTATATCCGGCAGCACCAGACCCAATAATAATAGTATTACTTTTATAAGTTTTCATATTTAAAATTTAATTTTTTTTTTAATTTTTTTTACCACTACATCAATATCATTTAATGCTTTCTTTTTATTTTTTAAAGATATCGAGTTTTTCAGGTAATAAGCTAATTTTAAATCAATCAAATTTTTTATAAATAAACTAAATTTTTTTGATTTTGTTGGTATATCAATTATATATGTAGGTTTACCAGTACTGCATGCTTCGGTAACCATAGAAACAGAATCACTTGTAACGATAATTGCTTTTGCAAAACTTATAGCGTTTAAATAAGAAACTTGTTTTGAATCTGGTAAAATAAAAATAAAATTTTTATTTAATAAATTTTTTTTTAAATACAAATAATCATTTCTTTTCGTTCTTCTAGAAAAAAGTATAAGAACTTTAATTTTATTTTGTTTTTGTATTAAATTGAGCTTATCAATTATTTGATCTAGTATTAAATTTGTTATCCTGTGATGCTTGCTATTTCCACCAATTAATACAGTAATAAAACTTTCTTTTAAAATGCCAGGTTTTTTTGCTTTATTAACACTTTCAATATATTTTAAATTTATTTTTGTAAGTGCTCCGTGAGTTTCAATTATATTAGAGCCGCTACAATTATCATGTTTTGGGGCAATAATTATGTCAAAGTTTTTGATGTTTATAGGTGGTTTTTGTATAAAAATAGAAAAGATTCTTTTTTTTGATTTTTTTTTTATTAATTTTGAATAATAAGCTGTATTTTTACCACAGGAAATTATAAATTCTGGAAATGGGGCTTTTAAAAATTTTGTTTTTTTTAAATTAAGAAAAGTTAATAAATTTCTTTCTATAAAATTTAATTTTTCTGTTTTTATAATTTTATAATTAATATTTAATTTTTCTGCTAGAGAAATTGATTGTTTCTCATGCCCTATTAAATTATCCGATAATACCCAACAACTTTTTTTAGACATTTTTTATAATTTTATTAAGTTTTGTTTTAAAAAAATATTTTTGCAAAGAAGATATTTTTAAATTTTTTTTAGATAGTTCTTTAATTGCTTCCACAGCAGCTTTGGCACCAGCCATAGTTGTATAATATGGAATTTTATTATAAATTGCAGCTCGTCTCAGAGTAAAACTATCCTTAATTGCTTGAGATCCTTCAGTTGTATTAAAAATAAGATTAATTTTTTTTTCATTTATAAACTTTACAATATTTGGCTTTCCTTCTTTTACTTTTTTTATTGAAACGCAATCTATATTTTTCTTTTTTAAAAAATTCGCAGTTCCTTTAGTGGCAGAAATTTTGAAACCATGATTCTTTAAATTTTTAACATGTTCATAAACAAAATGTTTATCTGTGTTCTTGACTGATACAAATAAGTTGCCTTTTAGGGGTAAATCAACGCCTGCTGACAACTGAGATTTTGCAAATGCTTTTCCGAAATTATAATCTATTCCCATTGCTTCACCTGTAGATTTCATTTCTGGTCCCAGAATAATATCAGACCCATCAAATTTAGAAAAAGGGAAGACTGATTCTTTAACAGCAATATGCTTAAATTGATTTTTTTGTAATTTAAAATCACTTATTTTTTTTCCTAACATTATTAAAGCGGCAATTTTTGCAATCGGAATTCCTGTTGCCTTTGCAACAAAAGGAACGGTTCTACTAGCACGAGGATTTGCTTCAATTATATAAATATCATTATTTTGAACCGCAAATTGAATATTTATTAACCCTTTTACCTTTAAAGCTATTGCTAGTTTTGTCGTTTGTTTTTCAATTTGTTGAATTATAGTTTTATTTAGGGTGTATGGAGGTATTACACAAGCAGAATCTCCTGAATGGATACCAGCTTCTTCTATGTGCTCCAATATACCGGCTATGTATACTTTTTTTCCATCTGAAATAGCATCAACATCTACTTCAATAGCTGATTTTAAGTAAGAGTCAATTAACAATGGTGATTTTTTTGTTATTTTAAGAGCTCTTTCAATATATTTAAAAAATTCTTTTTTTTCATTAATTATTTCCATTGCCTTTCCACCTAAAACGTATGACGGTCTAATTATTAGTGGCAATTTAATTGTTTTGAAACATTTCCTTGCTTCGTTTATATTATTTACAGTTAGGCTAACAGGTTGCTTAATTTTTAGATCTTTAATTATTTTTTTAAATTTTTTTCTATCTTCCGCTATATCTATTGAATTTAAAGAAGTTCCCAAAATTTTAATTTTTTCTTTAACTAAATGCTTAGCAAGATTTAAAGGTGTTTGACCACCAAATTGCAATATCAAACCTAGAAGTTTTCCTTTTCTTTTTTCAACTTTTATAATTTCTATTACATCTTCGGGCGTCAAAGGCTCAAAATAAAGTCTATCAGAAGTATCATAATCGGTAGAAACAGTTTCTGGATTACAATTAATCATTATTGTTTCAATATTTTTTTTTCTTAATGCATAGGATGCATGAACACAACAATAATCAAATTCTATACCTTGACCAATTCTATTTGGACCTCCACCAATAATAATTACTTTATCTTTTTTACTTGGTTTAGCTTCACAATTATCAATACCTTTTGGTATTTGTTCATAAGTTGAATACATATAAGGAGTTAAAGAAGAAAATTCTGCGGCGCAGGTATCCACTCTTTTATAAACCGGCTTTACATCGAACCTGTTTCTTAGGTTTCTTATTTCTTTTTCATTTTTGTTAGTCAAACAAGCCAATCTTTTGTCTGAAAAACCTAAACTTTTAATATGTAGAATTGCTTCTCTTTTTTTTGGTATTCCTTTTTTTTTAATTAAATTTTCATAGTCAATAATTTTTTTAATTTCTCTTAAAAACCATTTATCAATTTTTGTTTTTTTATAAATTAAATTAATATTACTTTTTTTTCTAAAAGCCTCAGCAATTTGAAAAAATCTTAAAGGTGAAGGAAAACTTATATTTGTTTTTGTTTCTTTATCATTAGTTAGTCCATCATATCCTTTATCTAATGATCTAACTGCTTTTTGAAAAGACTCACAGAAGTTTCTCCCAATTGCCATAACTTCTCCTACAGATTTCATCGAAGTTCCTAAAATGTTTTTAGTTCCTGGGAATTTTTCAAAAGTAAATCTTGGAATTTTTGTAACCACATAATCAATTGTTGGCTCAAAAGAACAAGGTGTTGTTTTAGTAATATCATTCTTTATTTCATCCAAGGTTAAGCCTATTGCTAACTTAGCTGCAACTTTTGCAATTGGAAATCCTGTGGCTTTAGAAGCTAAAGCAGATGATCTAGAAACTCTTGGATTCATTTCAATTACTACCATTTCACCATTTTTAGGATTAATAGCGAATTGGACATTTGATCCTCCTGTATCCACACCTACTTCTCTTAAAATTGCGAAACTAGCATTTCTCATAATTTGATATTCTTTATCTGTAAGAGTTAATGCTGGTGCAACAGTAACGCTATCACCTGTATGTATGCCCATTGGATCAACATTCTCAATTGAACATATAACTATGCAATTATCATTTTTATCTCTTACTACTTCTAGCTCATATTCCTTCCAGCCTAAAACAGACTCTTCAATCAAAACCTCATTAATTGGTGAATCATCTAAACCTTGTGAAACAATTTTTTTAAATTCCTTTAAATTTTTTGCTGTTCCACTACCTTGGCCCCCTAATGTAAAAGATGGTCTAACTATTACGGGTAAAGAAAGTTTTTTTAAAATTTTTTTTGCAGTATTTATATTTTTTGCAATAAAACTTTTAGGAGTTCTTAAACCTAATTTCAACATTGCTTTCTTAAATAATTCTCTATTTTCAGCTTTTTTTATTGTATTTATCGATGCTCCTATTAATTCAATATTATATTTTTTGAGCATGCCTTTTTTTTCAATTTTTAAAGCAGCATTTAATGCCGTTTGCCCACCCATTGTTGGTAAAATTGCATTAGGTTTTTCTTTTTTTATAATTTTTTCTATAATTTCTGTAGTTATTGGTTCTATATAAGTAGAATCGGCAACATCGGGGTCTGTCATAATTGTTGCTGGATTTGAATTAAGTAAAATTACTCTATAACCTTCTTCTTTAAGAGCTTTACATGCTTGAGTACCTGAATAATCAAACTCACAGCCTTGCCCAATTATAATTGGGCCAGCTCCTATTATAAAAATTGATTTTAAATCTTTTCTTTTAGGCATTTTTTTTTACTAAATTATAAAATTTTTTAAATAAATTAAGGTGGTCGTGCGGTCCAGGAGATGCCTCGGGATGATATTGAACCGAAAAAACTGGTTTATTTATTAATTCTAAGCCTTCAATTGACTCATCAAAAAGTGACTTATAAGAAATTTTTACGTTTTTAGGTAATGAATTTTTTAAAACTTCAAATCCATGATTTTGTACTGTAATTATTACTTTACCAGTTTCCATTTCTAAAACTGGATGATTTGCACCTCTGTGACCGTGATGCATTTTTTTTGTTTTACCACCTAAAGCAATAGCAAGAATCTGATGACCCAAACAAATACCAAATGTTGGAATTTTTTTTTTTAGAATTTTTTTTATAGTTGAA
>Ga0208336_1000693_pt1 | contig 12701 bp, 10 predicted proteins | sample DeeseametaMP0372_FD_184212 | JGI IMG/M metagenome (GOLD analysis project Ga0208336, IMG submission 184212) | Marine microbial communities from the Deep Atlantic Ocean - MP0372 (SPAdes) | ecosystem: Environmental > Aquatic > Marine > Oceanic | place: East of Porto Seguro, South Atlantic Ocean...
ATAGCTGATTGTGACTATAAAATACCCTATACCATCATGGATGAAGGGGTTGTATTGGATAAAAAAAGCAAAACGCAAAAAGCGTTGGATAGATATATATATGCCAAGTCTCTTGTTAAAAACGATACATTAATCCTGGAAACCTTGAATCGAAGGATCGATCAGATCGCTCTATTATGGATGTTCGAAGCAGAAAAAATGCTGAATGAATCCCGATATGATGAAGCCTATAGTCTTGTAAAACATGTGGCAGAATTTTCAATTCACGGGAAAAAAGAACTCCGGCGGTTTAAATCATGGGTTGTTTTGGGCGAAGGGAAAAAATACCAGACAGCGGGCTTCATTGGAAAAGCCATGGAAAAATATGCGAATGCTCTGGAGATGAATCCGGATCTTATTTATGAAGTGAAATCACTGCAATACCGTGCCGGGATCCAAATGGCAAGGTTGGCGAAAGAAGCGGATGAGTTCGAAGAGATTCAACTGGCGATACATTCCCTGGAGTTTGCACGGGAATTGTCCGGTGGCATCGGGAAAAGAAATGAACAGTTGTTGATGGATTTGAACAATAAGTTAAAATCTTTATCGGATTATAAAACACGTGTGTTGATTGACCATAAAATGAATCTGGCTCGTGGGAAACAAGCCAGAGCCCGAACTGAAAAACTGAAGGTCGGCCAGACAATTCCCCAGGTACAGGAACTGTTGGGTGAACCCCACGAAAAGATCATTGGGAGTCATGGTACAAATCCCGAGGAACAATTATGGATCTATTTTGTAGATCAAAAATCATTACATTTATCTTTCCATCATTTCCAATTATTTAAGATTGAAGAATTATAACGCCCGCTTGCGAATTCTCTCCTATTGAAAGAAATGAAATCCCAGTAATTTTTAGGCTGTGAAAAATTTAATTAAAACTTTTTTTCTCCTTCTTTTCATCATGTTTATTTCTGCCCAAACAGATCAACGGGACTATAATAATGAGCTGCGGTATCAGAACAAAGCGATCAATGCCTTAAAGAATGAGATTGAGCAATTGCGTTCCAAAATCAAAAAGACTGAATCGCGTGAACGGTCCACTGCTAGCCGGATTTCCTCATTGGATGAGGAAATCGCACTCACCTCCAGATTGGTTCAATCCCTGAAGAGAGAAGAGAAAAAAACCCGCAGCCGGATCACTCGGCTCAAGGAAGATCTCCTGAAAAATGAGAATGAACTGGAAATACTTCGTGTCCGCTATGAGCAGCGCGTGGTGAATTCATATTTAAAGGGCCGAATCACAGATCTGGAAAGGGTCTTCTCTTCCACCACGTGGCGGCAGGTCATGTACCGAACCCATTACCTGAAGATCATTTCCGATATCGAAAAGAAAATGACCAAACAAATCGAAAAATTGCTCATTGGGATCAGTCAGCAAAAATTGGAATTGGAAGCTGCCTTGCGGGAAAACCTGATTCTGAAAAGGGATAAAGAAAAACAAGTGAGTTCTTACCGCAATATGCGCATCAATCGTGAACAGGAACTAAGCCGAATCCGGTTTGATAAAAAAGCCATGGCACTCTATGTAAATGAAAAAGAAGCAGGCTTAAAACAGTTGGAAAACATTATTAAAAAGATATTGGAAGACAGGGCTCGATTCGAGAGGGAAGAAAGGATTCGACAACAACAGCAGGCACTCAAAACCAAATCATTTAGCGCTTTAAAAGGTCGATTACCCTGGCCAGCAAATGGACGAATTATTGCCAAGTTCGGACGCCAATGGAATCCAAAACTCAAAACAACTACGGAAAATCCTGGGATCGATATTAAAGGACAACCCGGGTCTGCGATTCGTGCTATCATCGGCGGCGTGGTGACCACCATTACTTATATTCGCGGGTACGGCACAACCATTATCATTGATCACGGTGGCGGATTTTATACCGTTTACAGCCACGTTACCAATATCCAGATCAATGTGGACAGTGAGGTCCGCAACGGGGATGTGATTGCTTATATGGGTGATTCCGGCTCCATCAACGGATCAAAACTTCATTTTGAGATTTGGGGAAAGGGACAAAAACTGAATCCGGAATTATGGCTCTCCAAGAAGTAACATCCCTTGATATTTTGTCGGCCCAATCTAAAGTTTGGGAACGGTTTTCTCAAATTGCATTATCAGGACAAATTGGCAATGCTTACTTGTTTTCTGGTCCAGCCGGATGTGGCAAAGAAAGTCTGGCCATCCGATTTGCACAATTGCTGAATTGTGAATCATCCTTGAAAACCCCATGTGACACCTGTCCATCCTGTCACCGATTTCACAAACTTCAACATGAAAAACTGCAACTCATTTTTCCACTCCCAACGGTAAAAAAGAAGAAAGATGAAGAATCTGATGAATCGTCTCCTATTGGCAAAAGTGATATGGAATTGGTCACGGATGCCATTTCAAAAAAATCTGAAGACCATTTCCGTAAAATCAAAATTCCAAAATCCACTCGAATCTTAATTCAATCTGTTAGGGAATTAAGGCGAACTTTGTATTTAAAGAGTGAGCCGACGGGACGAAAAACCGTACTCATTTTTGATGCCCATTTATTGTCAGCGGGACAGGGTGAAGCGGCCAATGCATTATTGAAAATTCTAGAAGAGCCACCGGATAATACGACATTGATCTTGGTGACAGATTATGTTGAATTATTGCTCCCGACGATCTTGTCTCGATGTCAGCGTGTTGGAATTCCCAGATTGGAAGATGAATTTATCCGGGATTGGTTGCAGATGAAAATGGTGAAAGAATCAGAAATCCCATTTCTGGCAGGATTGAGTCTCGGGAATATTCATCAAGCCCGTTCTCTCATTTCGCAATCGGTGGGTGACTTGATGAAATTGGTGAATGGGCTAGTAAAAACGATTACAAATGAAGAACCGGATCACTGGCGGAAATTCACCCAAACTTATTCACGAATAGCCTATCAGGATCCAGCCACATTCTCATTCCATTTTATGATGTTGAAAATTTGGTTTCGTTCTGCGAATCGGTTGCAAAAAGGTGTGAACGATCTTTTACATGACACATCTTTCAAACCGGGGATGGAAAGATTAATTGGCGCACATCCAAATGTGGATTTTTCTGCCACCACATTCGAGTTGGAAGAAGCCATTTTGTCCATTCCCATGAATCTTTACATGCCCCTAATTTTGACCAATTTATTACTGCGAATTCAGAAACATTTGAATCCATGAGTGACACATTTTATATAACGACCCCCATTTATTATGTTAATGACAAACCCCATATCGGGCATGCCTACACCACCATTCTGGCCGATGTCCTGGCACGCTATCACAGGTATGCCGGACAGGAAACTTTTTTCTTAACCGGTTTGGATGAACACGGACAAAAGGTCCAGCAGGCCGCAGAAAAGCGTGGCGTGGAAGCCCAGCAGCATTGTGATGAAATGGCCCCACGGTTTACGAATCTTTGGGAACAGCTCCATATTTCCCATGATGATTTTATCCGCACCACAGAAGAGAGGCATAAAAAAGTGGTGCGGGATATTCTTCAGCAGGTCATGGATAAGGGAGACATTTATGAAGATGAATATGAAGGATTGTATTCAGTTTCTGAAGAACGATTTATCACAGAAAAAGAAGCGAAAAGTGGTGGATTCAGGGATATTAAAAAATTACAGGAGAAAAATTACTTTTTCAAAATGGGCAAATACCAGCAGGCGCTCATTGATCACATTGAATCCAATCCTAAATTCATTCAACCAGAACATCGGAAAAATGAAGTACTTGGATTTTTACGTCAACCCTTGAATGATCTCTGTATTTCACGGCCAAAATCCAGATTAAATTGGGGCATCGAACTTCCATTTGATTCGGATTATGTGACCTATGTTTGGTTCGATGCACTGATCAATTATATCACAGCACCGGGATTTGGTACTGATGAAAAATCCTTTAAAAAATGGTGGCCCGCATCTTATCATTTGATTGGTAAAGATATTTTAACAACGCACGCTGTCTATTGGCCTACCATGCTTATGTCCGCAGGACTTGAACTACCGAAGTCTATTTTTGCTCATGGCTGGTGGCTCATGGGCGAATCCAAAATGAGTAAATCGCGCGGTAACGTGATTAATCCAATGGATCTGATCGAAGATTATGGCGTGGATCCGGTGCGCTATTATCTCATGCGGGAAATGGTCTTAGGGCAGGACTCCAGTTTCACCATGGAATCATTTATCCAGCGTTACAACAGCGATTTAGCCAATGATTTTGGGAATCTCTTAAGCCGTGTATCCACTCTCATGAAAAAGAATTATGACGGAAAAATTCCGGAACCGGGGGATTTCACTGAGGCTGAAAAAGTAATCAAATCGAATGGCGAATCATTAGGTGAAGTTGTAAAAGAAAAAATAGAAGCTATGCGACTGAATGAAGCCATTGAAGAGATTATGCAATATATCCGCAGCGTGAATAAATACATGGAAAACAAAGCGCCTTGGAAATTGGTAAAGGAGGATAAAGATGCAGCGGGACGCGTCCTGTATACCGCAGGAGAAGCACTCCGAATAGGAGCTGTATTATTATCTCCGGTCATGCCAAATAGAACTGCTATTTTATTGGATGTCCTAAATGCGAAAGGTACCGATTTGAGTTGGGGCGGCTTAACACCTGGGAATGAACTGAAAAACCACGAACCACTATTTCCCCGAATGAATTAATCCAAATGAATTCCCGTTTTAGTCTACAGCTCACCTTTTTTTCTGTATTTATTTTCTTCATTTTTCCTCTTTCGGGCGCTTCGAATACCTTCGAAGACGATATAAAAAAGCTTTCAATTTTTCAGGCAGCCTTTGATCAAATGTATCTTGAGATGGGTGAAATCCAGACAAGTGCAACCCGTCATGAAACAGGCCATTTTTCCAATGTTGAAAGTGACAAGATTGAAAATCTTCTTTTTCGGTATTTAATCCTGCGGCGATCTGTTTGGGAGATCATTAACAAATATCGGGACTATCATACCTATTCCGATGATCCTACAGAAAATATGAAGGCGTTGATCATTGGATATACATCTGCACTTACATTATACAAATACAGCGGAATTCTAATCACCCGGAATATGGCAGATGAACAAATCGTTGATAAACTCAATGAATCTTATTTCAGGAGCGCTATCCCACGAGGTTCTTTTCAAACTGTTTATTCCAGTCTCACCAATCTTGAAAATTTGGATGAATTGGATATTGCCAAGGAATTGATTTCAAACGAATTGAATGAGTCCGGTACAATTTTAAACACTTTACGAATGGATCCAATTTATGGCCCTTTGATCACAGATCTTCAACCTCTCCACAGAATCCATGTAAAACTCCGTGAAGAAATTTTAAGCCATTTTGTTTTAATTACACCGGAGTTCACCAATCGCTTACGGCACAGTTCGATTAAAAAGAAAGTGGAAGCATTAACGAAAAAAGCGGGTGGTCGTTTTGAAGCGTTGAGAGCGATCATTTTCACCCAAATGGGACACATTAAAGCACCGGGATCATCCCCACTGGTTTTTGATGGTAAGGATGAAGATCAGCTCTTATCTCTATTGGAACCGGGAGATATTATTTTCACTTACTCGGAAGGATACATGAGTAATATTTTCCTGCCGGGGATCTTCAAGCATGGTATCGTTTATACCGGAATAAGAGAAGAATGGCCCCAGGGAGATTGGGCACAAATTGAAATATCGGATGCCCAAGAAACTATGATCAAGTCGAACCACAATATTATTGAAGCTATCGCCGAAGGAGTTGTGTCCGGTTCTATGAATACAATCTTGGATACGAAAATAAATCGGCTTGCAGTTTTTCGTCCAAATCTCACAGATGATGAAAAATTGAATGCCTTGAATAGGGTTCATTCCTATTTGGGGAATCAATACGATTTTTCTTTTGATTTTAATGATGCTGAAACCCAAGTCTGTACTGAAGTGATCTATCGCGGCTACAATCAAATAGGTGAGCTCGATTTCAAACTATCCAAACGTGCCGGTAAATTTAATATGAGCGCGGAAGATGTGTGCCGTTATGCAATCGATTCGGGCCAGATGGATTTGGTAACGCTGATTGTTGAAGATGAATACCGGAAAGGAAAACCGAGATTTGTTGCACCAGAAAATGGTGTGGAAATTATTTTAGGGCTGATGGAATAGTATTCTTAAGTAAAACCCATTGTGCATATTAAATGAAAATCAATTTATATTCACAAAATTTATTAATAAATCCCTGTATATGGAATCCATCAACCGTGTTGATATTGAATTGAGGTACGAGATTCAGACAAATGTTTGAATATGGAGAGATTTTAGAACGCTTCATGCTTCAGCGTAGAATGGATGCGGACAATTTATTCCAAATTGAAACTTTTTTGATTCTTTATTGCCCACAAGAATTAATATGCATAATGGGTTAACTACATCAAAATGAATGGATTAAGCATTCACTGGATGTGGTTTTGTTTTCAAAAAGTAAAGTGTTCCCAGAGTAGAAATTATACTGTACCCAAAAAAGACCTTCATACTTAAATCCATTTCCGAAATTCCAATATTTTGATGAAAAATAATAAAACAAAGAAGGGCAAGTTTAAAGCCATCGGCAAATAAGGAATATTTTTTGCCATCCAGCAATGAAGTGTAGGAAAAAACATTTACCGTTAAGAAAAGAGCTATCATAAATATTGAAATAGACTCAATATGATTTACCATAGCGAATAATTGAAACATAAATCCAAGGGTAATGATCATCTGTAGCCATGCCCAACCAATCAATTGTAATGAATTTTCTGATTTATATTTGGTTTGTTCAAATGGATTCTCAATTGTTTTAAGGGGATATTTTCGTGCTACATCTTCCGGTCGCCAGCCCGTGGGCATAAACCAGATCCGGATTTTATCCCACAATCTTTCAGTATGAAAAGCATCCTGGATCAACTGCCAAAGATGTTTATAATTAATGATAACCGGATTCCACGTATTGGCCGGGCGGAGGATGCCATAAACCGGTTTCACGTCAGTTAGTTCCGGTTGGAATGTGCCAAAAAGTTTATCCCAAATAATGAAGATAGCGCTGTAATTCTTATCCAAATATTCCGGATTAATGCCATGATGAACGCGATGGTGGGAGGGCGTGACAATGACCTTTTCCAGCCAACCCATTTTGTCAATCAGACGGGTATGATACCAGAATTGCATAAAAAGATGGATAGGTCCCAAAACAGCAAAAATAGATGCGGGAACACCCAGGAGTGCAGCGGGAATCATGAGGATCGCACCAAATTTTACAGTGTCGGAAATGGATTGTCGCAAGGCACAAGCCAAGTTGAATTCTTCGCTGCTATGATGAATAATGTGGCGATTCCAAAAAACATTCACACGGTGATTTAAGCGATGGAGCCAATACCCCGTAAAATCCTGGACAATAAACGCAACGAATACCGCAGCCCAAACCGGCTCCAGTTTATAAAGGGTTAAATGATCCACCAGCCACGAATAACTGATAATCACCAATCCGTACTTGAGTCCATCCCGGACTGTATTGGTAATGCCGGAACTTAAACTGGAGATCATGTCTGCCGGATTGTTTACCTTGATTCCCATTCTTTTGGCTGCAACTATTTCAATCCCGATCAAAACCATAAAGATCGGAATGGAAACCATGAGTGATGAAATATAAAAACTCATTTTGGTATTAGGGCAAACGTCCCACATGAAAATTAAGCAATAATTCCTGTCCAAAGTCCGGATTGAATTGAGCCAGCGTATCGCCATCCAAAGATAAAAATTGGACTTCGCCATTTATTCCGATTTTTTCCGGGGCGCTGTTCAGGTACCACCAATGCCTGGAAATACCATCTTCCATATCATCTTTTAGTAAAAATTGGTAATCACCATTTTTGAGATTTATTGGAAAATTATATTCTGTAGAGTCAGAAAAATTATCTCCGGAATAAAGGACACTTCCATCCAAAACCGAAAGGGTGAATGAATTTTCACGGGCACGATCAACCGTATTCGTTTTGATTTGAAGGGTAAATTCTCGTGGAAAAACAATCGGAAGTGGAATATAAGATGTCATTCGGTCATTAAATGGATTTTCATCTTTAACTCCATTGGGATTTTTTAAATTGACTTCAAAAACACGATTTTTTGAAAGTCCATGCCAATTGGGGATGGGGAGATACACTTCTTCATTCTCCAGGAATAGTAAATTCCCATTCCATTTAAAAAAAGATTTTTTCCTATTTTTTAATCCATAATGGATTTCTAAAGAATGGAGATCAAATTCACCCGTGTTTTTAATGAGAATTCTCGGATTCCCCAAGGTTGGATTAATTCGACTATATTTCCCTTTGGAGATTGGTGCCATGATATCAACAATCTCCGCATCATTCTTGAAATTGGGGGAACCGTAAGAGAATAATTGGTGTGCCATCCTGAATTCACCATCTTTTTCTCCATTGCCAGAATAGGGCTCGATCCCATAATCAATGGCAATAGAATCACCTGCTTTCACAAAAGGAGTGAGTTCAAATTCGTATTCATCCACTTTGGTTCCGGGGCACCAGCCGGCTCGGTCAAAGGGCCATGTCCCGCCTTGGGAATAAATAGGATTATTCCCGCAATCCTTCCATACGTTCCACCGAAAGAGTTCATAACCATTCATATAATAGGTATGGGTTTTACTGTCCCATTCGCAGCAATTCCGCGGACCAAAGTGACCGTGTCCGGAGATCACCGCTTTCATTTTGAAGCCCTTGGCTTCAGGTAAAAGGCGAAGTTTTGTTTCCTTTAGAATCTCGTTATCAGATAATCCTCCGTACTTATGATGACCATAGGGATAGATATTTTCAACTTTCAGAATATCCCGCGCCGGCGTTCCTTTAATAAAAAGAAATTTCAGATCCAGCAATTCCTGGTTATTCCCTACAGTAACAAATCTTTCACCTTTCAGAAGCGGTGCATAATCCGTCATATCATAGGTCCATTCCCAACCATCATCACCACCCATGATTAGTCGTTTTCCATAAGGTGTAACAAAACTGCCAATGGAGAAAGTTTCTGTTGAATCTCCCCGGGGAACATCCACGAACGTATTCCAGATGTAGTCCCATTCTCCGCAGGGATATTTATCGCCGTTAGTGGCGGAATCACATTTCAATGTTTGCATCATAATGATCTTCGCCCAGGGTTCATTCGCATCAGGAAACTGGATGATCTGTTTATATTGGGCGCCCCAGCCTTCCGGACTTGGTGTTTCCCAGGTGATGGGATGGACCACCAGCGTATCGCCATCCTGCAAGGATTGGGAAAATCCGATAGAAAGGAAAAGGATGAAAAAAGTCGTTTTTTGAAATTTCATGATCGTGATAATGGTAAAATCAAATTAGGTTCGCCCACCATTTTACAAGAAGAAATAAATAAATGCTAATCGATACTCATTGTCATCTTTTTTACAATGATCTGAAAAATGATCTACCCGGTGTTCTGGATCGTGCCCGTGAATTGGGTGTGAACCGATTCATTTGTGTGGCCACCAATATGGAAGATGCCAGGGAATGCCTTTTGCTGGGCGAAACTCACGATAACATTTTTGCCTCTGCAGGGGTTCATCCCCACGATGCGAAAGATGCACCGGAAGACTTTGTGGATCAAATCTATGATCTTATGACTTTTGATTCCATGGTTGCCGTGGGAGAAATGGGTTTGGATTACTTCAGGAATATTTCCGATCCTGAGATCCAAAAAGATGTATTTCAAACCCAAATGGGAATCGCACAGTATTTGAAAAAACCGGTCATATTTCATAACCGGGATGCGGATGAAGACATGATAAAAATATTAAAGGAATTCCCGGATGTTCAGGGTGTTGCACATTGTTTTTCCAGTAATCTGGAAACAGCAAATGCTTTTTTAGATTTGGGATATTACATTTCTTTTTCCGGGAATCTCACCTTCAAGAATAGTCACTTGCCGGAGGTAGCAAAGGAATTGCCATTGGACAGAATTTTAGTAGAAACCGATTCGCCGTATTTGAGTCCGGTACCCCACCGTGGAAAACCCAACGAACCGGGTCGGACGCGATTCGTGGCTGAAAAACTTGCAGAAATTCACAATGTTTCGTTGGAACTGATTGCAGAAAAAACATCAACCAATGCAACGGAGCTTTTTAGGCTTCCTAATTCGAGCCCTGAGCCTGTCGAAGGGTGAAGATATAAAAAAGATAAACGAAAAAAGCGAAAGGTAGAATTATGGAATTGAATAGTTATATGATTAATGGACTAGTAGAAATTGTGCTCCTGGTTATCGGAATATTAATTGCACTTCAAATCAATAGTTGGAATGAAGGCCGAAAAGAAAAACAATTAGAAAATCAATTATTTGAGGCAATTATTAACGATTTAGATCTGAAAAGAAAAGAGCTTGTTGCTGACCTTAACTTTGGAATGAAGATAGTTCAAGATTCTGATAAGATTATGCACACCTGGGATAATGAACGTCGAATTGATTCAACAAATATTAAAAATATTTTGGAAGTTATAGGAGATGATTCATGGTTTCATAATATAAACTCTCCCGCATATATCGGACTCTCAAATTCAGATTTATGGAAACTGTTACCTGTTAGCATCATAAATCAGATTGATGATATATATAGGGCAAATCTTCCTCGGATAAAAGTATTGTTCCAAAAGTCAGGTGAATATGCCACTTATTGTAAACTGAATTTTCTTGCGCCGAATAATTTATTAGACTTGGACAAAAGCTCTGAAGAAATTGTGGAATTGTTAAAAGGAAAGGAACAGGATTTTATTTCGTATTTAAGTTTATTCAGGAATGGGGTTTTTCGTCTGAATGAACGATTTGAACAGTCCACAACATCCATTGAAAAAGTAATAAATAATCTAGAATCATATAAGGATACAGTGCCTGAAATTATGTACGGGTAATGTGGTGCATCTTTCATTATTGAATACCGGGAAAGGAAAATCTCTCAGCGATACTTCGTGTCATTAACTGCAAAATAAAATGAAAAAAACAAACCACCCCTTCCGGAAAAAGTGGGGACAAAACTTCCTTGCTGATGGAAATCTCCTGGATCGAATTGTCCGGACTATTGATCCAAAAAAATCGGATTCCATTCTTGAAATTGGTCCCGGAGAAGGCGCGCTCACCGAACGAATCTTTCCCTATGTAAAAGAGATGACAGCCATTGAGATAGATCCTATACTCATTGAGCATTTACAAAATCAGAAATCATTGAAAAGGTTGAAAGTTGTCCAAGGAGATGTATTACTCCAGGAAATTGAAGATCTACTAATAGGAAACCCGGTTCGAGTGATTGGCAATATTCCTTACAATATAACATCACCCATTATTTTTTGGCTCATTGAGCAATTGGATTTTTGGGAGGATGCATTTATTATGATGCAAAGAGAAGTAGCAGAACGATTATCCGCAAAAGTTGGAACTAAATCTTATGGGAGATTTACCGTCGTGGTGGGGGCCTACTTAAATATGGAGTATTGTTTCACAATTCCACCGGATGTTTTTATCCCAAAACCCAAAGTGGATTCTGCTATCATCCGGTTCACAAAAAAAGAAACACCCATTATTCCCGATGAAAAATATGTCCGGTTCAATAAACTTGTAGCTGATGCTTTTTCTCAAAGAAGGAAAATGTTACGTAATACTCTCAAAGGTTGGGACATTCCTGCAGCCATCCAGGAGAAAATAGATTTCACCCGTCGTCCCGAAACTCTCACCATTGAAGAATTTGCATCCATGGTTTAAGTCTTGGATGTGTGAACACAAACCGGTAAAATCGCCGGCTTTTTTAAAGCAAAAATAATTTAATTGAAAAACCACAAACTACACTCTGGAGGTGATTTACGTGGTTGAAGTCCAGGTAAGAGAAAAGGAATCATTTGAACGCGCCCTTCGTCGTTTTAAGAAGATGTGGGAGCGGGCCGGCATCCTTAGGGAAGTTCGGACAAGATCCTTTTATGAAAAGCCAAGCGACGCAAAACGGGAAGCAAAAAAGAAAACCGTTCGGCGTATAAAAAGGCTCGCCAGGATAGAGGCATTGCGGAACGATCCGCGCGCCAGCGGTCAACATCGTCGCAGACGCCGTAGATAGGCTCCCTATCGGGAAAATCAAAGAAGCCTCGGTTTTTCGCCGGGGCTTTTCTTTTTGGAACAAATTCATTCACTCCCGAATTTCTAATACTTATTTCCTAATCCTTATTCCAAATTCATAATCCATTCAATGTTAATCAGAAGTATATCCGGTGTCCGCGGACTCACCGAAACCCATCTCACGGCAGAATCATCTGTGGTTTACGCCCGAGCACTCCATCAACTTTTACCCGAAGGAGTCATCATGGCTGGGCGGGACAGCCGTCCATCAGGTGAAGATATTATTCAAGCCATGATGGGTGAACTCACCCAATTAGGTCGAACTGTAATCCAATGCGGAATCGTACCCACACCAACCGTTCAATTTATGGTGCATAACACAGAAGCAGTGGGTGGATTCATTGTTACAGCGAGCCATAATCCCATTGAATGGAATGGCCTCAAATTCGTAAGAGAAGACAGCACCTTTTTTCACCCGAATGAGTGCGAGCGATTGTTTGAATTGGTCGATGCGAAT
>Ga0208336_1000695_pt1 | contig 12686 bp, 10 predicted proteins | sample DeeseametaMP0372_FD_184212 | JGI IMG/M metagenome (GOLD analysis project Ga0208336, IMG submission 184212) | Marine microbial communities from the Deep Atlantic Ocean - MP0372 (SPAdes) | ecosystem: Environmental > Aquatic > Marine > Oceanic | place: East of Porto Seguro, South Atlantic Ocean...
GCGTTCCAGCTCTACCACGACACCGCCGCCGAGCAGGGATATGAGTCCGGCCCTCAGAACCTTGGCTATCTCTGGAAGGTCCACGTGGACGAGACCGAAGAATTGGCCGAGGAGACCGCCCGGAAGTACATCCAAGGCCCCAGCAACCCGTTCTTGGCCGGCAATGAAGGGACCACCAACGCAGCCCTTCTCGCACTGCCAGGATTGTCCTCCCGCCGCCGGGTGCTGCCAACCCAGGCAGTGGCCACCACGGCCCGGGGTGGAGCTGGCGGTGTCCTAGGCCGGCCCTACGAGCAGCAGATCAAGGACTACACCATCATCACCGGGACGCCGAAGACCGTCATCCCCAAGATTCGCCACGTTTTGGAATACATCCGGCCCGGCAGCGTGTTCTTCTGGGACGGAGACGGCGCTATGACCCACGACGACGCAATGCGCAGCCTGAGGCTCATGGGCGAAGAGGTTATCCCGGCCGTCCGGGAGATTGCCGACGACTTGGAACTGCCCAGTTCCTTCGATGTCGATACGGCTACTGGCAAGCCGATCCCACAGACTCCGGACGCGACCGCCGACACTGAGGGCGGCCACGGCGAGGACTAAGCCAGAGCCAGCCTCCCGACTCAAGCGTTTCAATCCCCCAGGCCAAATCGTATGTGGCCTGGGGGATTTTATTGCCCTACTTGCACTATCCCCAAGCCTGCGCACCGGCGCATAATATGTCGCGATGAGCACAGCTTCGAAGCCAGACTCAAACCTAGACCTGAACGCCGACGTGATCGTGATCGGCGGCGGACCCGCCGGCAGCGCCGCGGCCACCATGCTGGCCCGCAAGGGTTGGCAGGTAACGGTGTTGGAGCGGGAGAAGTTCCCCAGAGACCACGTCGGGGAATCCCTGCTGCCGGCATCCATCCCGGTGCTGGAGGAGTTGGGCGCCCTACCCGCCGTGGAAAGCGCCGGTTTCCTGCCCAAGTACGGGGCCACCATGGTCTGGGGCAGCGGCGACGCGCCCTGGAGTTGGTACTTCAAAGAGACCAGCCAGCGCTATCCCCACTCCTATCAAGTGTGGCGTCCCCAGTTCGACCAGATATTGCTGGACAACGCCAAAGCCCAGGGCGTAACCGTCCTAGAGGGCCACCACGTCACCGAAGTCATCTTCGACGGCGGTGAAGCCGTTGGGGTGGAGTTCACCAGCGCCAACGGCGAGACCGGAGAGGGGCAGGCGCGGTTCATCGTAGACGCCAGCGGTCAATCGACGTTGCTCGCGCGACACCTTGAATCAAAAGAGTGGGACCCGTTCTTTCAGAACCTGGCGGTTTACGCTTATTTCACCGGCGCCAAACCCCTGCCCGAACCCGATCAGAACAACATCTTCATCGAGTCCTACCGCTACGGCTGGCTCTGGACCATCCCGCTGCACACCGGACGCAGCAGCGTCGGCGTAGTGGTTGACTCCGATACCGGAAAGGAAGGCATCCAACAGAACGGCGCCAAGGCGTTCTTGGAAGCCCAGTTGGCCCAGAGCAGCCACACCCGCGCCATACTGGAGAACGCCATGATGGACTCCGAGCCGACGGTGGTGATGGACTGGTCCTACACGGCCGGGAAGATGTACGGGCCGGGCTACATCCTGGCCGGAGACGCCGCTTGTTTCGTCGACCCGCTTTTCTCATCCGGGGTACATCTGGCATTGATGTCCGGCGTGCTGGCCGCGGCCTACGTGACCACGGCGCTCAATACGCCGTCGATGGCTGAAGAAGCGGGCGAGGTCTACCAGGAGCTGTATCTCAAGGAGTACAACCAATTCCGAGAGATGGCCCGGCTGTTCTACTCCAGCAACCTCAGCGCCGAGTCCTATTTCTGGGAGGCCCGCCGCATCACAAACAGCGACGAATATTCGCCGCGCCACAGCTTCATCCAGGCGGTTGCCGGACAGCCGCCCCGCGGCTACGAACGGGTGGTGCTGGAACGGGGCCAAGCGCCCGAAAAGTTCATCGAGAGCGTCAAAACCGTGGAAACGGAGCGCCTAGCCCGGACGCAGTGGTTGGCCGCCCTGGCCGCCGACCCCCAGCGCAACCAGATACTTAACGCGGTCCCCCGGCTTGCCGAAGGGGTACAGGTCCAGCGGAAGCCGGTGCTGGCCGAAGGGGAGTTCGTGCCGGGCCAGGTCTTGAACACCGTCTCTCAGCCGGAGGGCACTCCGTGCAGCCCGCTGGTGGCGGCCGTAATCGGTGAGATCGACGGCCAGAAATCAGTCGCCGACATCGTTGACGGCATGGGACAACACCTAGACCAAGCCGCCCACGCCCAACTGGAAGAAGCCGTCTCCCGCACCATAGAGATCCTCTACGTAGACGGCACCGTGGCCGGCCTAGTCACGGATTAAAGGCGGAGAAGCAATTGTCCCCCCTCCTGTCGCAACGGGAGAGGGTTAGGGTGAGGGCTCAGCTTTACAGCCCCCCATCCTGAGAAAGCGAAAACACCCCCCGGAAAATCCAAACTAATCAAAACCAGGAGAAAAACATGGCCACCAGACAGATTCCCTCGGAAGCAGAAGTTATCGGTTGGATGGACTCGCTCAGCAACTGGGGACGCTGGGGCGACGACGACCAACTGGGCACTCTGAACCTGATCACCGACGCCAAGCGGGCCCAGGCCGCTGCTCTGGTGAAGGAAGGGATCAGCGTGACCTGCTCGCGCGTGGTGGTTCCGGAGATCGCCGCCGACGTCACCAGCATCCCTCCCCTGCACTACATGATCCGGGCCGGAGACACGGTCCCCGCCGAGGGCGCCGGCGGGACCTCGGACTTCATCGGCTTTTCCTACCACGGCCTGACCATCACCCACATCGACGCCCTGTGTCACCAGGCCTGGAACGGCAAGCTCTACAATGGCTTTGACCCGTCTTTGGTCAACAGCGAGTCCAAGGCCACGGTTCTGAACATCGACCAGGCCAAGAACGGCATCATCACCCGCGGCGTGATGCTGGACATCGCCAAGGTGCGCGGCGTCGACTGGCTGGAGGCGGGCGAGGGCGTGTTCACCGAAGACCTGGAAGCCGCTGAGCAGGCCCAGGGAGTCCGGTTGGAAGAGGGAGATGCCTTGATGTTGCGGCTGGGCTGGTACAAGCGGCGGCTGGAGAAGGGCGCACCCGCATCGGGCCGCCCCGGACTGCACGCCGAGACGCTTCCCTGGTTGAAGGAACGAGGTATCTCTGTAGTCGGCGGCGATGCATCTCAGGACGCCGAACCCAGTGGATACCCGGCACTGGGCCTGCCGGTACACAAGGTTGGGATCGTAGGCATGGGTCTGTGGCTGATCGACGCCGGCAACTGTGAAGACCTGGCGGCGGTCTGCGAACGTCTGAACCGCTACGAGTTCATGTTCGTAGTGGCGCCGATCAGGTTCTTGAACGCCACCGGCTCCCCCACCAACCCCCTAGCAATTTTCTAAGCCACGGCGTCGCAGCAGGCAACTGCGTTGCGGCAGGGGACTGCATGCGACAGAGGATGGGCTGCGGGTCCTACCCGCAGCCCTTTTTTCTAGCATGCCTCTCGTGCACCCAATTGTCCCTTCTCCCTCGAGGGAGAAGGTTAAGATGAGGGTGAATGTTTTTTAAGAGACTGATCCCATACCGGAGAGCCAGCCCTCACCCTAACTCTCTCCGAGGTTTCGAGATCGTTGGTCAGTGACCGGTCCGGTTGTGCTCGGCGATCCGCTCTCTTACAACATCTACCAGTTGGGCCGCCTCGTGGACGACCCAGGTATGTTACACCACCTGACTGGAATGGAGCCCCGAAGCGGTGAAAGGCGTGGCCACGGCGATCACATTCATGCCCGCGGCCACTCCGGCCCGCGCGCCGTTGGGCGAGTCCTCTATGACCAGACAGTCTCCCGGGTCGACGCCCAACTTCTCAGCAGCTAATAGGTATATCTCGGGGTCCGGTTTGGGATTGGTCACGTCTTCCCGGGTCAGGACCTCATCCAGATATCGTTCCAGGTCCAGCGACCGTAGAACGTGTAGCGCCTCATCGCGCTGAGACATGGTGGCCAGGGCCGTGCGGCAACCGGTCTCCCGTGCCACTTGCAAGAATGCGATGGTGTGCGGCCACTGGTTGTCGCGGATGACCTGGGGGTCTGCAACCATCGCGTCATAGATTTCTTTGCGCATGGCGGACAAGACTTCCCACGGCTCTGAGACGCCATACTGCGCCGTCAGCGGCTGTAGCTCAGGTGCAAGCTCAAGGGTTTCCATGACTCGGCGGGAGGCCACTTCCCTGGAGGCCCCCAAAATCTCCCTGTAGGCTTCGATCGCGCGGCTATCGAGCTCGGGCAAGTTGCGAAGCCGCTGGGCAGCGATGGCGTAGGAGAGTGCTTTCAGTTTCTCCGACTGCACGAGCGTGCCGTCCAAGTCGAACATGACCGCATTGATCATCACTCAATCCTCAGAACGAATCTTGGAAGATCCGCGCCCCGCTCGCGCACTAACTCTCCTCCGCGCAGTAGGGGATTTTTCCCCTGCGGAAGCCACCCTTCTACTTCCCTTGCTTGATCCAGTCTGCTACGCGCTCGCCGATCATCATGGTGGTTACGTTGGTGTTGGCGCGTATGCAGTCGGGCATTATCGATGCGTCGACTACCCGCAGGTTCTCCATCCCGTGGACCTTGCCGTACTGATCGACCACGGCCATCGGGTCTGAGGACGGGCCCATCTTGCAGGTGCAGGAGACGTGCTGGGAGGTAGTCACCTCCCGGTACAGGAATTCGTCCAACGCCTCGTCAGAGGCCAGTTGGGCGTCGGTCGGTTCGATGCGCTCTTGAATGATGTCCTTGAAGGCCGGGTCCTCGCCCAGTGCCACGCAGATGCGGACCGTCTCCCGCAGCCGCGCCCGGTCGAACTCCTTCTCCAGGTAATGGTAGTCCAGTTTCGGTTGCACTGACGGGTCGGCCGACTGGAGCCGTAGTTCCCCGGCGCCAGCGGCCAGTTGGATACCACTGGACATGCGGATGCCCAGGGGAACCATGCGGTCGCCACCACGGTTGATACGCTCGGTGGCGAAGGACTGCATAGAAACCTTCATGTCGTTGCGGAGGTCGGAGCCGCCGGCGGTGTAGCGCAGGGTCGCCTGCATCCGGGGCGCATTGCCGTCCAACTCGACTTCCGGCTTGGTCCGCCAGGTTACGAACACCAAGGGATGGTCGCGCAGGTTCTGGCCGACGCCCGGCGCGTCGTGTACGACCGGTATGCCGAACTCTTCGAGCTGGGCCGCCGGTCCGACACCCGAAAGCATCAGGATATGGGGTGATCCAATGGCCCCGGAACTCAAGATGATCTCGGAGCCTTCAACGGTGAATGTTTCGCCGCCGCTCTCAACCTCGACGCCCGTGGCCCGCTTGCCATCGAACAGGATGCGCTGAACGTGGCAATTCGCGCGGATGGTCACGTTGAGACGGTGTCTGATCTGGTCCAGATAACCTAAAGCCGTGCTCATACGAATGCCGTTGGGGTTATTCAGCGGAGTTGGCCCAACGCCCGTCGAGTCTGGGTTGTTGTGGTCTGGAGCGTCCGGATAACCTGCTGCCCGGCAGGCCTGGTAGAAGGCCTCGGTGGCCGGATGCCAGGTGTCCCGAGGGAAGCGATGCATCACGATGGGTCCTTCCGTGCCGTGGAAGTCATCGCTAAAGTCTGTATCGGTCTCTATCATCCGGAAAAAGGGCAGGCAGTCCTGAAATCTCCATTCGGTGTTGCCCATCTCCGCCCAGGAATCGTAGTCCTCAGGCACGCCACGGAGGAAAACCTGGCCATTGATGGCGCTGGAACCTCCGGTCACCTTGCCCCGGGGGACCATCATCTCCGGCGAGGTCTCCGTGGCCTTGCCGACGAACTGCCAGTTATGGTCGCTGACCATGATGTCGATCTCGGTCGCATAGCCGAATTTCACTTCCTCGGGCAGTTGCTCGAAGTCCGGATAGTCCGGCCCCGCCTCCAACAGGAGGATATTCTTGTCGGGGTCTTCGGAAAGCCGGGTTGCGACGATCGATCCGGCCGAGCCGGCGCCCAGAACTATATAATCGTATTTCATGTCCCCTCCGGTAAAAATAGAGTCCTTCCGCGGCAGATCGTCTGCATGCGGAAGGACTAACCGTCTTGTTCGGTAGATACCTTAGAACAATGCTTCTGGAGTTTGGATGCCATCGAGATCGGCGTCCGAAGCCGGGGCTTCCGGGGTGATGCCAAGGTTGTTTTCCATATAGTGGTAGAGTTGCTTTAGATGATGGGTGCTGTGGCTCAATATTATGTTCAGCAACTCCAGGACCGTAACCTCACCGCCGTAGTGGGCGGGCACCTCCCGGTCGAAGGCCTCGGTATTGCCGCTATTTAAGAAGACGATGATGTCGTGACGGACCTTCTCGCCATACTCGACGATCTCGGCGGCGGTATAAACGTCTTTCAACCGTTCGTCCGAGGCCCGCATGTCGTCTTGGCTCATGCTGCCCACTTCGTGGCTCAGGTAGGCAACTTCGGGGAACGACATGATGTGCATGACGGTTTTCCGCCCGGTCCACGGACGCCACGGCACGTCGGCGTCCAGTTGCTCCTGGGAGAACTGAATAGTGGCCCGGCACGCCGCGCTCAGTATCTGTTCGTATTTGTCGGCCAGCCAATCGGTCTTGCTTGATAGATCGACCTTCACGTCTAGCTTGAACGCAGGTATCAGTTTCTTGGGGAAGTAGCCGATGATGACCTCTTTTTCATCGATGATCGTTACCGGCAGGGCTTTGATGCCCCGGCTGCGCAGGTCCTCCATCGCTTGATGGTCTTCCAGTACATTGTGGTGTTCATACTGAACTCCGTTGGACTTGAGGAACTCCTCAAGTATCCGGCAGCTGAATCAACCAGGTTGCGTGTAAACGTGGACGTTCATGGCACCCTCCAATGGTCGTTGTCCAATAGTTACTAAAACGAACGGCCCACCGGGCCTCGAAAACCAAAGACATCCTAACACGTGAACGAGCCCAAAGTTTAGAGCCCGGACTCTCGTGCGATACGGCTACCCGGCAGACCTGTTTGCCATTAAAAACCCCTTATGACAGACTGATTTGATGCTTGTCATTTCGATGCCGTCCAGACGCAGCATGGCGGCTACCCCTTGAAGCTAACCACGGCCTGGTCGACCGCGGCCGTGCTCCTTTTGGCGTTGGTGGCCTGTACCGGGTCAGTCGAAGAGGAAGCTCCGGCAACCGCGTCTATCCCGGCAACAGCGATTGCGGTGGTCTCCACCACAACTCCGGTCCTGTCCCTTGTTCCGGTCCGGCCGACCGCGATAGCCCCATCTCCAACGTCAACGCCCACGCTGACGCCGACGACCGCTCCAGCTCCGACAGCCACGCCTGTTCCGCCTACAGCCACCCCTCAACCGACGGCCACCCCGCAGCCGACGGCGACGCCCATACCGGAACCCACGCCTACTCCGTTACCCACTGCCACCCCAACGCCGCCGCCCAGCCCGGACCCCACCCAGATAGATCTTGGAGAAGGGGTCTCCCTGAGCATCTTTCCCGAGGTCACCATCGCGAGCCGCGACGTTTCGTTCGCCCTGTCGGGACTGCCGGCCTGGGAGCCGGTCTCGTTCACGTTCATCAACCCCCAAGGAGTTCCCGCTTCGTGGATCACCGCCGAAGATGTGCACGTGTTGGAACTGGACCGGTCGGAGGTCACGACTATTCAGATGTATCCCACAACCTTGGGGGAACTGGAGTGGACTCGGTACGGCGCCCAAGACCAAGAAGGCGGGTGGATTGTGGAAATCAACATAGGCGGCAGCATTCATTCCGCGACTTATTCGCTGGAAAGTCTAACGCTAAGGGACTTTGAAAAAGTTTCCTTGGGAACGTTGCTCACGAAGCATGAGGCACAGGGTTTCGACCTCTACTACTCAGACCTGGTCCCGACGGCCCTGGTTGCCGACCTCCAAGAACACATAACCGATACCGCCCTGCTTCTGGCGCAACGCATCCAGTCCGAGGCGAGCTCAATACCGGATATCTACCTGGCTGGCAACCGCGAATTGATGGGCCTGGTCAGTATCGTAACGAGCATCGATCTGGGCTTTGAAGACGGGTATTACATTACCGGCGGGCAACTTCCCGGAATCTTCATGCGGACCGACCTGCTGGGCACCGAGGTGCGCAGGTTGTTGACCCACGAGTACATCCATCATGTCTTCGACGGCCTGGCCAACGACGAGATACTGCCGGCCTGGCTCACTGAGGGGCTCTCCAAGTATTACGAATTCGACGTCGCATTATTGGGGCCAAGGCCCGATGCAACCCGGCTGCGGCTGTTGACGTCGACCGACTTGGCGCGCACGGCGGCCCAAACTGGCTCGTTATTCAGTCTGGCGAGTCTGGACAACCAGACCGTTTGGAACTCCCGCACCGATCAGGACGAACTCGCTCTCCAATACGCCGAGGCTTACATGGCCGTGCGCTTCTTGATCGAGACCTACGGTCCACTGGCCGGGAAAGATCTGGTCGAGGAGATCGGACTCGGGACAAGCATTTCCAGATCGTTGGAGACGGTAACGGGCCTGGATCTCGGAGTTTTCGAATCCCGATTCATCCGTTGGCTGGCACGGTGGGAAGACCCGGAACGGGCCCTATTGTCGGATTATGTGATCGAACTGGATGCCATCTTGGCCACGGAGTCAGCCATTTCGGAACAACGCGCGGAGAACATCGCAACGCCGATGTTTGCCCAAGAATCCATCAGCAGTCGCGCCGCACTGGTCCAGTCCACTGAAGAACTGGTCGCCGCGCTCCAATTATTATCTCCACCGGAACGGGCCCAGGAACTGCATCAGCAGGCCGAAGACCGCCTCGGCCGTGTCCTGGAATGGCTCTCGCTGGAGCTGCTGGCCTCTCAGACGCGAGACAACGTCCCTCTCAGAGCAGCCAACGACATGATTCCAGAGCTTAGGGCTAGGAATTTCACGCTAAAACGCAACCTGTCCAACCTCAAGTTCATCTACAATCTCCCTGATTAAGCCCGGCCTCACGGCCCGTGGGATGCCGCGGCTGGGCTGATATGCGATAATGCCGTCTGCCCACGAGGGGCCCTGTGGGACCGCGTTTTTTTAACATCCCAAGATAGGAGCAGGCCCAAATGAAATACGACTACATAATCGTCGGCGCCGGTTCCGCCGGCTGCGTCATCGCCAGTAGGCTATCGGACGACCCCAGCAAGTCGGTCTTGTTGCTGGAAGCCGGGCCCGACTACCCCGACTTTGAGCATTATCCCGACGACCTGAAATTCGGCTACAACCAAACAGCATCCGCCGTGGACGCGCCCCATAACTGGTCTTTCCAAGGCAACACCACGCCGGAACAGCCAACACCGATACCGATCCCCAGAGGCCGGGTGGTGGGCGGCTCCAGCGCCATCAACGGCCAGGTGCTGCTGCGCGGGATCCCCGAGGACTACGACGCCTGGGCCGCCATGGGCAACGACCAATGGGGCTTCACCGATGTGCTGCCCTACCTGAGAAAGCTCGAGACCGACACAGACATTCAAGACGATTTCCATGGTTCGGAAGGGCCGATTCCGGTACGCCGGCACAAACGAGAGACCTGGCTGCCCGCCCAGAACGCGTTCTACCACGCCGTCCGCGACCATGGCCATCCCGACGACCCAGACATGAACCACCCAGAGTCGGGCGGAGTGGGGCCGATCCCCATGAACAACCCCAACGGCATCCGCATGAGCACGTCCCTGACCTATCTGGCCGAATGCCGCCACCGGCTGAATCTCACGATCAAACCCAACGTGACGACCCACCGGGTTATCTTCGAGGGCAACCGGGCCACCGGGGTCGATGTGGAGAGCGACGGCGAACGATTCGAGGTGGAAGGCTCAGAGATAATCCTGTGTTGCGGGGCCATCGGCTCGCCCCAATTGTTGATGCTGTCCGGAGTCGGTCCCGCCGATGTTTTGAAAGGACTGGGTATCCCAGTGATCCATGAGGCGCCCGGTGTCGGACAGAATCTGAGGGACCACCCCAACGTCCGGGTGCCCATCGAAGTCCAAGACGATTTCCCCCTCAACCCCGAGGACCCGCGCTCCCAGGTTGCCCTGCGCTACACCGCCACGGGGTCTGACTTGAGAAACGACATCCAGATAATGGCGTCGTCCTTCTCCTCGCCGATCTCCGGCGACCCCTTGGAGGCCGAGGGCATCCGGTTCACCTGTATCTTGGAGCTGGCCTACGGTTCCGGCCACCTGAAGATCACATCGACCGACCCCAACGTTCAGCCCGAACTTAACTACAACTACTTTCAGCACGACCCCCGAGACCTCTCGCGGCTGAATGAGGCGGTCAGGAAGTGCGTCCAGATCCTGGAACACGACGACTACAAACCCATCGTGAAAAGGCTGATCGAACCCGAGGCCGCCGACCTTGCCTCTGACGAGGCGTTGAACCTCTGGCTGAAAAAGAACGTCACCACCACGCAGCACATATCCGGCACCTGCAAGATGGGTCCGGACTCGGACCCCATGGCGGTGGTCGACCAGCAGGGCCACGTCAAAGGACTGCAGGGACTGAGGGTCGCCGACGCGTCGATCATGCCCGATTGCATCCGGGCCAACACCAACTGCACGACCATCATGATCGGCGAGCGCGTGGCCGACTGGATCAAACAGGGCTAACAGGAGCAAGAATGCGATTCGGCAGCTTCGTCTTTTCGATCAGCGCCGACCAGAACGCCGACCAGCAGGTGATCGAACAAACCCTCCGGGAGATCGAGATCGCCGAGGAGGTTGGGTTCGACGCCGTTTGGCTAACCGAGCACCACTTCGACGGAGCTGTGGCGTACGCTGACCCGGTGGTCTTCGGCGCTGCCGTGGCCGTCCGGACCAAGCGTGTCCTCATCGGGTTCGCGGTGGTCGAGATGGCGCTGCACCACCCGGTGCGCCTGGCGGTACAGACGTCGCTGTTGGACAACCTGAGCAACGGCAGACTGATCATGGGCACCGGCCGTGGCTCAGCTTACAACGAGTACGAATACATCGGCTTCGGCATCACCCTGGAAGATGGGCGGGAGATGCTGGACGAGGCCGAAGAACTGCTGATCAAGGCTTGGACCGAGGATAATGTGGTCCATAAAGGCCGTTACTGGGACCTGTCCTTCCCGGGGCTCCGGCCCCGGCCCGTCCAGAAACCCCACCCGCCCATAGTGCGGGCCTGCATCTCCGAGGAATCGATGGTCGCAATGGGCAAGGCCGGAAGGCCGGTGCTGATTGGAATCCAGACCTTAGACACTCTGCGGCACCGGTTCGGCCGTTACCGGGAAGCCCTGGAAAACTCGGGGCTGAGCGAGAGCCAAGTTGAAAGCACCCTGGACCAGACTTGGGCCCAGCGCGGACTGTTCGTCTGCGACAGCGACCAAGAGGGCTTGGAAGTGGTCGAAGCTGGCCTGTCCCGGTACAAGGCCCATCTGCTGGATGCCCGTGTGAGGTTCAACCCCGGTGGCGCGCCGCCGCCTCCTCCAGGCACTCCTCCTCCGGCCGGCGAGATCGTTGAACACGCCTTCTTGGCCGGTACCCCGGCCACCGTGGCGGGCAAATTAGAAGAACTGCGGGACACCGGCGTCCGGAACATGCTGCTCAACCCCAACGTGGGCCAAATACCGGCCAAGCAGGTGGAAAGATCGCTGCGGCTGTTCGGTGAGAAGGTATTGCCCAAGTTCAAGGACGCCTAGACGTGTCTGACCTCAGCCAATTCGACCTCACCGGTAAAGTCGCCGTGGTCACCGGCGGCAACGGCGGCATCGGACTGGGCATCGCCATGGGACTGGCCGGCGCCGGGGCCAACATCGTCGTAGCCGCCCGCAGCGTTGAAAAGACTGCCCAGGCGCTGGAAGACATCCGGGCGCTGGGCGTCGAGGCCTACGGCATCACCGTGGATGTCACCCAGGAGCCGGCGATCCAGCGCATGGTCACCGACACCATCGACCACATGGGCCGCCTGGACATCCTGGTGAACAACTCGGGCATCGCCGTCCGGGCCCAGCCCCAAGATCTGACCGCCGCCCAGTGGGACTCGGTGGTGGACGTGAACCTGCGGGCGGCGTTTCTGACATCCAAAGAGGTCTACTCTCACATGGTGAACGCCGGCGGCGGCAAGGTGATCAACGTGGGTTCCATGTACTCGCTCTTCGGCAGCGACTGGGGCGCGCCTTACGCCGCCAGCAAGGCGGGCTTGATCCAACTGACCAAGAGCCTGGCGGTGGCCTGGGCCAAGGACAACATCCAAGTGAACGCCGTCCTTCCCGGCTGGTTCGTCACCGACCTGACGCGCGGAATCCCCGAGGCCGACCCTGACCGCTACGACAACATCAACCGCCGTATCCCCACCGGCCGCTGGGGCGAACCATCAGAGCTGGGCGGCGCCGCCGTCTTTCTAGCCAGCGCGGCTTCAGACTACGTGACTGGGGCTACTTTGACTGTCGATGGCGGGTATTCTTCGGCTTAGTAGTAAGTCGACTAGAATAATTAGAGTTACCACCCCCGTTCGTGGTGAGCCCAATCTCCGTTCGTGGTGAGCCCGTCGAACCACCGCGTTCATGGGCAAACAATGTTTGTGGCGCAACACCGTCCTTCGACATGCTCAGGATGAACGCGCACCACC
>Ga0208336_1000696_pt1 | contig 12677 bp, 10 predicted proteins | sample DeeseametaMP0372_FD_184212 | JGI IMG/M metagenome (GOLD analysis project Ga0208336, IMG submission 184212) | Marine microbial communities from the Deep Atlantic Ocean - MP0372 (SPAdes) | ecosystem: Environmental > Aquatic > Marine > Oceanic | place: East of Porto Seguro, South Atlantic Ocean...
CACTCCAGTGAATATCAATACTGGGCGGATTGGCTTCATCCCAGCCATCGATATCCAAAAAATACGTTGCTACACCATCGCGATCTACTACACCGATAACGAAATATCCCTGCTGTATATCATCTTCCAGATCTTCATTAGCACCATTGATGAGCATATTCGAATACCACCCAGGGGCAAAGGTCGAAGGTTCGTTTTGATATAAATAAGCTGTTGTGGCACTCGAACCGTTAAGATCGGTAATGTCTGTATGGACATCTGCGGCTGATGCAGTGAGTGGATCAACTTCCACTGCTGTGGCGCTCCAGTAGGGCCAGTTAGTAGCATTTACATAATAATTGAAAATGATGGTATCCACTTCAATGTTAGGATTCATGCCGGAAATGTCAAAAATAGCCCAGCCTGCTTCTTTGCTAGCCGCAGAACCGCCCCAGGCTTTTATTAAACTGTTTTCAATGAACGCTGAACCATTGGTTGTGCCGGTATGATAGGGATCTGATTGGGGAACTGCCGGAAAGGGATTCAAATTGGACATGGCAATAGGTGCAGACCAATAGAGAAAATTACGAGCATCACCAGCAACGACATCTAGATTCCGAGCAGGACAAATATTGGGCACGGAGGCTATATCTACTGAAAACGTAGCGGAATCATAAACAACCGTAGAAAAACTGGCCCCGGAAGGATCCAGGGCTTCAATTTCTATAAAATGAGAACCTTCTGCAAGGCCTGAAACGGTTACAGCAGCATCTGATGTCATCTGGCCGGCTGCCACGTCATCCATTGTAATTTGGATATAACCATCACAAGTTGTGCAGCCTGGAGTTCCGACAGTAAAATAATCAGCGACAGATATTTCAACAATTACAAAACTTGTGTCGATCATCGACCCGGTAACCGGGTGTATTAATTCTATGACTTCATCGCGACTTTGAGCCGTCACGATGGAAATTGCAAAAATTATTGCAGTAATGCGCCTCAGTCTATTAGCGAATGACATGCATGCCTCCTCATAAGGTGAATAATAAATGGTGATTTAACACCATTATATTAGAAACGAAAATACCTAAGAATTTACTCAAAGTGAATTGATAATCAATTCAATAAACTTTCTCGACAATAGAAATGTGATTAAGACCACAAATTATTTCAAGTGCAGTATTTTACGACCGTAAGATTGTGCATTTGTATCAATTTTAAGGAAATATATGCCAGCCTCGAAGGGTGATATATGCTTTTTGAATTTCCTGTTGTGTGCGGTCATCACACGAAAATGCAATGATAATTCCAAGAAGAAAAACTGATCGTTTTACTAGATCCCTTTTGAAAAACTGAATAACCACTTATTACGATGAAAACGAATACCCTCATTAGCATCACTTACATCTTTTACAAAAAATGGCGCATCCACTCGCAAATAGAAATCTTTACCTAGTATTGATTTTTTTAAGCGTAATCCAAGGCCGGCGTCAAATAAATAGTCACCATTAAAACCTTCGTCTCCTTGGAAATACTTGCTGCCCCACACCCAGCCGTCATCAATGAAAGCTGCCAGTTCAATATCTATAACTTTTATTGGCGGATTGAAAAATAATTCAAAGGAATTGGTAATAACCGATTCAGCACCAACCAATCCAAGACCGTAGTAGCCCCGTAAATTTGCATCACCGGGTAAATGATAATGGTTGCGCATGTCAGTTTCACCATAAAAGGACGATTCATCACGCAAGAACGGTTTTGCATAGAGATCACCTGAACCGGCACCTTCAATCGTATAACGTTCCTGGGATGGCACTCCTGTATCACTCATCATATGCCCCATAATCAATCGATTGCGCAGTCCAAACTTTTTGATGTCCATATCAAAGGCAACTGTTGCATTAAAGCGCGTAAATGACCAGTCAGATACAGACCCATGGGTTGTGGCAACGTCCAGATTGACATCAACCTTATTCTGCACAGAAAAACTGTAATTGCTGTAAATAACTGCAACCTGGCCGGGATCATATAAATTGGTTAAGGATGTATCTTTGGCATAGGTCACATAAAATCCAACAGACGCATAATTAGTCATAAAATCAGCGAATGCTTCATTTAAATGGTTTTTGATTTCCATTCCATAACCATTCACACCGCCTAAATCAAAGGCATGAACAGATTTTGAAAAGCCTGCAAAGCTATGGACAGGTTTCCGATTACCTACATATGACCAATAAACATTTTGTGAATCAATGGTGTAATTTAATTTCAGGTTCAAATTTTCCCAGTGACCGTATTTTCGGTTTAAAGAAATTCCAGGTAGATAGCCATCCTTTTCATGGTACGCCAATGAAGGTATCCAGCGTACATAATAACTGTCACGAGGATTATAACCCGTATTGATCCAATCAAACTGCCACTCTCTTTGCATACGGTTACTAGAGTTATTTCTACGATCAGCATCCAGAGTCATAACATCTGGATCAAGCACAATAGATCCGGGTTCATTGGCAACATTGAATATAAATGTGTCTTTTTTCCGCCATTGATGATTCTTCCACCAGATGCGTTCTTTGGATCCATCTTTCATAGTCACTTCAAGCAGCTGCGGCATTTCCCGCATTCCGCGTTTTTCGATTTCTACATCAACTTGCCACATACCATCTGCTTGCCTTGTCTTTTTCCATTTTTTAATACCGTAATCCAAAACGCGTGTATTATGCAGCCAGGGATTGAAGAACCAATCCAACTTTTCTCCACTCACATCTTCCATAGCAGATACAAAGCGTTCTTCATTCACATGTTTTAGATGCCAGCGGTCATAATATTCCTGCATGGCGGCATAAAAAACAGAATCTCCTAATAAATAATTTAGCTCAACCAGCATCAGCCCCGGTTTTGTATAGGCATTGTAGCGGTAGGAGCCGCCATTATTAAACATAAAGGATTTGCGGCTGATAGGTTCATCATTTCCGCTGAATTGAAAGCGTATAGTGGACCATTGACCGCGGTCTAGCATGCTGTTGAACTTACCGTGCTTTTTTTCAAATGGTTTATAGCGTTTCGATTCCTCAAGATCAAATCCGTGAGGACCATAACGGTCGATCATGTACTGTCCTGTTTGAAATGTTGTAAAACCTTCATCAAGCCAGGCTTCGCTTACTTCATCATTCCCCAGTATTCCATAGAACCAAATATGCCCAATCTCATGGAGAATAAGACTTTCGCTTTCGCTCCCATTCATCACCAGCATAGGGTATTCCATACCGCCACCGCCCAATCGGTCTGTTGTGGTCACTTGTGGATAGGGATACATCCCGAATTTGGTGCTCAACCATGCCAATGCCCTTTCAGAACGTGCTACCACTTTTTTAGTCCATTTTTCACCATTCTTTTGGTTAAAAAGCACATGGACATCGATCCCATTCCAGGAACCTTGTTCATACAGAAAAGTAGGTGAAGTTATCCATGCAAAATCATGGACCTGCTCTGCATGGAATGAAACAATCCGGCGGGAGGTAGAATCAATTTCCGCTTTATTTTCTTTGTATTCTTCCAGCCATTCTTTGAAATCTTTGGATGTATCCACAGTCACTTCTTCCCAGCCCGGATCACCGGCTGTGATAACTCCTGTGGAACCTATAGTGTACCAACCGGGGACATCCATGGTCACATCGAAGGTACCGAATTCACCATAGAATTCCCCTTCAGCATGAAAAGGAATATTGTGCCAGCCGTTTTCATCGTACACCACCACTTTGGGATACCACTGGGCAAGATTATACTGGTCTCCTTTTCGCCCGGCTCTTTCCACTTGTTCACCAATGTGGTGGATCCAGTCAAATTCCATGGTCAGTGTTTCACCTGGTTTTAAGGCACTGGAAAGGCCAGCTGATAGGATCGTATCATCAATTTGGAACGTATCTGCCAAAGTTGATCCATCTTTTGTTATGAAGAATCCTGAAACTTCCACCCTGCTGAAATATTCTTCTCCGCCTTTAATGAATTTTGCAGCGCGGCCCAAGCGACCATATTTTTGCAGGTATTCACGGTGTTTTACCGACCCTTCCTGAAATGCATTGGGTAAGAGATGCAAATACATGTTTTGCAATTCATCGAGTGAATTGTTGGTGTATTCTATTATTGATTTTCCGCCGATTGTGTGTTCTTCGATATCCAGCTTCACATCCATAGTATAATGGACGAATTGCTGGAAATAATCATCTTCAGCATATGATATAGAGGTAAATGTGAGCAGAAAAACTGCCCATAAATAATGTCGTTTTTCCATGAGAGCTTTTATTGTTTAAAGGTAGGGTTTCAGATCGTTATAAAAGATCTCTTCCGAACGAGGTCCAAGGTAACGCTTGACGATATAGCCATTGCGGTCAATAAGAAATGTTGTGGGGATACCTACGATGGGTCCGCCTGTTGCTTTGCCAAATACTGTTGTCACAACTTGAGTTTCATTGCCTTTGATATCGGTTAAAACTGTGTAGTTCATATTCCATTGATCCATGAATGATTGGATCTTCTTCGGTGATCCTGAAGTAAGTGTTATACCTACTATTTCAAGACCTTTATCATGATGTTTATCATATAGTTTGACAAAATCAGGTATTTCTGCACGGCATGGACCGCACCAAGTTCCCCAAAAGTTTACCAATACGACTTTACCGCTTAAGTCACTCATTTTGACAATATCACCTTGAGTGGTTGCCAGGGTAAAATCCGGTGCTTTGACGGCATTAGCCGACCGTGCCGGCTGCTGTTTGTTCGTTGGTTCAGCCGATACTGTTTTTGATTCAGGTTTTTCACTTGAATCACAGCTCACTATAAGTAATCCGATTAAAGTTATAAAAGTGAATATTTTTCTCATTTTATCCAGCCAATCCTTTATCTAAAAATTCCAAAAATTCATTTAAGTCCCGTGTCATTCCCGGGTATTTTCCCAGTACATCATCTTCCGGGCTTAAGATCACATAATAGGGCAGTGCTGCTGTGCCGAAGCGATCGATTTCGTATTGCTGTTTTGCTCTGTAATTATTACCGCCATCTGTATACAAGCGTACAAGCACAAAATCTTTAAAGCGTTTTTTCACTTCTTCCTTCGTAAAAATATTTGATTCCATCCAGCGGCAGTTCGTGCAGGTATATCCTGTAAAATCCACGAAGATATTTTTACCATTGGTATTAGCTTCCACGAAAGCATCATCCAACTCTGTATACCATAGAAATTCTTCGCCGCCGTTGATTTCAGAGATTTTACCTACTTCTTCAGTGAGTTTCGGCGGCAGATAGGCATAAATAAGACCATGAATGGGCCGGCCAAAAAGTCCAGAACCTAAATAGAGAGCAAAGGTCATAAAAAATATACTCAACATCATCCTTTGTACACTCAACGATTCCAGTTTGGAATCATGAGGCAGTACAATTTTACCCATTAAATACAAACCAGTAAAAAACATGAGAATGGTCCAAACCGCCAACACTGAGGTATTAGTGAAAATCTGCCAATTCCAGACCAGGTCAGTATTGCTGAAAAATTTGAATGCTGCGGCTAATTCCAGGAAACCCATTACGACCTTTACTGAATTCAGCCAGCCGCCGGATTTGGGCATGCGCGCCAAATATTGCGGAAAAAGTGCTAAAAAGAAAAACGGCAGCGCAAAAGCGGCGCTGAAGATGATCATACCCAGCATGGGCCAGAACCATTGACCTTGACTGGCGGCAACCAGCAAAAGCCCCACAAATTGAACGGTACAGGTAAAGGATGTTAGTGTAAAGGTGACAGCCATAAATAAAGTACCCACATAGCCACCACGGCCTTCCTGCCTTTGCACCAATTGCCGCAAACTGGATGGCAACTGAATCTCATACATTCCAAACAGCGACAAGGCGAAATAAGTAAATAAAGCCCCGATGAATAAGTTCACCCAGGGATTTGCCGCCAACTGATTTGCACCGGAAGCCCCTAGAGTTACTGCCAAGATCATTCCAAGAAGGGAGAATGTTCCAATAATGCCAAAACCATAAACTGACGCCTGTTTAAAGGGGTTCTGGTTTTCCAGTTCACCTTGATGAATAAAATAAGAAACGGTGATAGGGATCATGGGGAACACACAAGGCGTTAAGAGCGCCAAAAATCCCATGGTAATAGCCAGGATGACAAAGGTCCAAAATCCCTGGCTGATGGCAGCATTAAGATCAATATTTCCACTGGCGTCTGTAAATGAAGCTGCCACAAACTGAATATGATCCTTCCGCGGATCACCCGCTTCAATGACAACAGGTACATCTACAGTCACTTCTTTTGGCGGATAACATAAAGACGCATTGCAGACCTGGTATAGTATAGTAGCGGTTAAACTGATATTTCCGGGATCAATGTTACCATCTAATTGAACAGGGATCGTATAGCGTATCGTACCCTCATGGTAGCGTGTAATCGTATCAAACCCTTCATCAAATTTTTCGATGGGTTGCGGTTCATCGATCTTGCCCTGCCTGGAAACATAATCACCAGTGACTGTGATCTTGGTAGCAATTGGCCCTTCACCGGCATCGTGCAGTGCATAAATATGCCATTCCTGTTCCATCTCGGCAGTCATGTTCACATATACCACTTCACCTGCTCGTGCAGGAGAATCCACAGACGCTGAAACGGTGACTGGGTTCATTTGTCCCCAAACCACCGTCAGGAGAGTGAATAGTGTAATAAATGTATGTTTAATATTCATTTTCGGCGGGGAAAGTAGGTGATTTAACTCATTAACCCCAATTTTTGTTTCCAGCGGTAAAATAGTCTGTTTTTACGTTTAAGGTCGGCTTTTAACTCATTTAAAGATACATTTGCCGCATCACGGCCATTTGTCAGAAGGGTGTCAAATTCATCAAAACGTGACCAATGGAGACTACCCACACTGGGGTGAATAACAAAATCTGCTTTTTCCATTTTAGACTTTGCCAGGTACTTGGATTTAATCTGTTCTGCCCTTGATAATAATTCAAAAATATTCTTGTCTTTAAATTCTTTCATACTGTTTTTGGTGATGTTCACGGCCACAACATAATCTGTATATTTTTTAACAAGCTCAACTGGAATGGGATCGATCACACCGCCATCAACAAGAATCTGTTCACCACGTTCAGTTGGCTGCACATAACCAGGAATAGAACAACTTTGAACAATTGCATCAATCAAATTTCCACTATTATAAATAACTTGTTCACCATTTGTCAAATCTGTAGACGTGACAATAAGCGGAATTAATAAATCTTCAAATTTCTTTGCTGGCACTAAAAAATCAATGGTCTTTTCCAGCTTTTCCCGTTTAATAAGGAACGATTTTTGCTGGGACATGATCAGCACAATCCTGTTACGAACAAATTTAGCCATTTGCCCTATTACAGAATCCGAATTTAAACCATCACGGATCCTTTTTGTACCCAAAGCCTGAAAGTCGTCAGAACTTATGAATTCTTCAAAACGCTGCTCTATCCATTGGGGATCTTGCCGAGCAGCATACATTGCACCAATAACGGATCCAGCGCTTGTACCGGCTATATGATCAAAGCGGATCCCATTTTCATGGAGTACTTGCAAAACTCCAACATGTGCAGCACCTCGGGCACCCCCTCCACCCAAGGCTAAACCAATAGTTAGACTCATTCGCCCAGTGCTTTGCTCCGAGGCATGATTGCAATATTCATTACAACTTTTTCTTTAGGATTATTACGCTTATCGCGGGGAGAATTAGCGATTTTTTTGATCACTTCAAGACCGGAAATAACCTGGCCAAATACCGTATATTGGTTATTTAAACGCGGGACAGGAGCGTCGCAAATGAAAAACTGGCTGCCTGCGCTGTTGGGTTGTTCCGGTAGATAGCCCATGGATAAGGCACCGGTAACGTGGGGACGGTCATTGAATTCAGCCGGGAGCGTCCAGCTGGTATCAACTGCTTCATCCCCAAGACCATAATATTTTGCAGCGTGCCCACCCTGGCCATCATTCACACTATCATTATCTCTGGAATTTGGGTCACCGCCCTGGATAACAAATCCTGGAATGACGCGGTGAAATGTGGTTCCCTCAAAATAACCATTTTTAGCATGAATCTTAAAACTTTCTACATGTTTTGGCGCTACGTCAGGATAGAATTCCAATACCATATCACCAAATCTGGTAGATATAACTGCCACCTCTTCTTCTTTCACACAGGCATTCATCAATAACAGTCCTATTAATACAATGGTTAAATATTTCATTTTATACTCCTGCTTCCGGGTTTTTCTATGGGGATTTTTTGCAATTCCTCCGATACTTCATCCGGAGCATAACTAACTGCTGTTTGTGAGGTAACTGCAAACTGGTTTTCATGCAATTGAACATTTCCCCCGCTGCGGTCCACTACTACGCCAACACCTGCAACGATTCCTCCGCATTCTTCCACCACTTTCATGACTTCTTTCACGGAACCGCCGGTGGTGATCACGTCCTCCACCACTAATATTTTTTCGCCAGTATTGATCTCAAACCCGCGGCGCAGTGTCATCTTGCCCTCCTGCCGTTCGGTAAAAATGGTCTTCACACTCAATTGACGGCCTACTTCTGTACCGATGACAATTCCACCTACCGCTGGTGAAATAACCTTATCGATATCTGTATTTTTGAAATGATCAATGATTGTTGCTGCAAAGTCGGACAAATGTTCCGGATACTGCAGTACCTTGGCGCATTGAAAATAAGTAGCACTGTGGCGGCCGGAGGTTAGGACAAAATGCCCTTCCAAAAGAGCCCCTGTTTCTTTGAATATTTTTATATATTTATCCAAGGATAGTTCTCATTTTTTCAATATAGTCTTTTGCTGCAACATGGATCGCTTCTTCGCTCTGATCTCCAGCAAAACTAATTCCGCGGGATACATTGATCAGTGCTACACCATTCGTATTACCGGCAGTAAGGCTAGCTTGCAAATCTCCGCCCTGGGCGCCTACTCCGGGTATCAGCAGCGGTAGTCCCGGAGCATGCTGGCGAATTATGTCTATCTCTTTCGGGACCGTGGCGCCTACCACTAGCCCAACATTATCATTTTTATTCAAGCCAGCGCAATTTTCGGCGACCGTTTCAAATAGACGTTTGCCGTTTCCTGCCAAATTCTGCAGGTCGACGCCGGAATTGTTCGACGTTCGGCATAAGATAAAAACTCCCTTTTCAGGATTTTGAATAAAGGGATCAATGGCGTCCCGGCCCATGTAGGGATTCAAGGTGACGGCATCAAAACCAAAATGATCGAAAAGACTTATGGCATACTGTTTTGCGGTATGACCAATATCCCCCCGCTTGGCATCGCCGATGGTAAGGGTGTCGGCACCAATATGATCCAGAGTTTCTTCCAGCCAGGCAAATCCTTTGCTGCCCCAGCGCTCGAAAAAAGCCAGGTTTGGTTTATAGGCGGCGGCGAATTCCCGGGTGGCATCAATGACCTTTTTCGTATGGATTTTCAGGTCATCCAGCGTGGGATTCTCCTGGGTCATATTCTCCGGATTGATGTCCAGGCCCACGCAGAGCCAGGACTGTTTTGCTGCTAGTTGGTCAGAAAGCCGGGAATTGAAGGAATTCATTGGCGGCAAATTTACCTAACTCACCCCTATACTTTGAAGTGCGAACATGAATAATTTTGTCTATGGAGTGCTGACATTATTCTACCTCCGAAAAATTCGGAGTTATCCAAATGACAATGTAGTTTTATAACATACTTCCATCATTAACTTACAGAGTTCAATTTGTGTAAAATTTCTAGGATTTCAGCAATGAAAAAGATTATAAAATATTTATTATTTCTGCTATTTACCTCAGCTGTCTTACCTCAAGAACATGATTACAAACATCAATCGGTAAAGCATAATTTTAGCAATGCTGAAAAATGGGCAAAGATTTTTGAAAACCCGGAGAGGGATGGATGGCAGCAGCCTGATCATGTCATTCAAGCCATAGGCATTCAGCCAGACGCTGTCATAGTGGATATTGGTTCAGCAACGGGCTATTTTCCGGTTCGATTTGCAAAGGTTGTACCCCAAGGAAAAGTAATCGGCGTCGACGTTGAAAAGGATATGGTGGATTACTTGAATGATCGCGCCCAGAAAGAAGGCATAAATAACCTCATCAGCATCCTGGGCGAATTTCATGATCCGAAGATTCCGGAGACGGCTGATATTGTGTTCATCTGCAATACCTACCACCATATTGATGATCGAGTGACTTACTTTAAGAATATAAAAAGCAAATTTAAAACGAACGGTAAATTGGTAATCGTGGATTTCAGAAAAGGTGATTTACCTGTTGGACCTCCTGACAAACAAAAAATTTCACCTAAAAATGTGATCAAGGAATTGGAAAAAGCAGGTTTTGTATTAACCCAGCATCAAGAAGATTTACCCTACCAGTATATGCTGACATTTAAGTTGGGAGACTCTTAATCCAAAATGAAACAGCTTTCACTGGATATTGAACACCGCTCCAATTCCCGAATCATCGCCTCCTCCGGTGTCTTCCAGGTGGAACTCATGGAGCACGTCGGCGAGGATGATTATCCCCAACTCATCAAGATCTCCGAGCACCTGGCGGATGACTATGGCGAAAAGGCCGTCCTCTCAAAAACCACCATCCATAAGTATTTCAACAAACCCACGTCTCTGCCTTTCATCGCCCGTTACCGCGGAGAGATCATCGGTTTTATCATCGGCGTGGCCATTGAAGACCTCGCTTCTGAACCCTGGGCGCGGCTGGATGAGAATTTCGGCGAAGGCAATACCTTTTACACTTATGCTTTTGTCATTATGGATAAATACAAGGGCAACGGCTACGCCAAGATCTTGAAACGTGTTTATTTAAGCTGGGCCAAGAAACGGGACGGCATCCGTTTTGTCACCGGCCACGTGAAACTGGGAGTGTCAACCAAGTTCACCGGGGATATCAAGATCATCAACCGGGTGGATAACTGGCAAGGCACGGGCATGACCTTTGAATACTACCGCCGGGACCTGGGGTCCAAACCGGACCAGACCCAAAACCCGCCACTGGTAAAAACGTTCTAGTTACTTCATCAGCACCATCTTCTTGGTCTGGACAAACTTCCCAGCCTGTATTTTGTATAGATAAACACCTGCACCTGCACTCACTGGCTTGCCATAATCATTGGTAGCATTCCATATCACGGACTTAAAACCAGCATCTTGGGTTGTATTAACCAGTGTCCTTATTTCTCTACCAAGCATGTCGTAAACAGTTACATTCACGTAGCTGTTTTCTGGTAGTTCATACCACAGTGTGGTAGTTGGATTAAATGGATTAGGATAGGCATTATAAAGGTTATATGTGATTGGGAGAATCTCATCAATGATTGATACTTGTTCACAATTACTGGTGTCTTGGTATCCTACATAATCTTCAATACATTCTGGGTAGGGTGGACAGAGTTGGTTGTGGGTAACTTGGAAATACGACAGGTTAGGATAAATATTACATATACTTTCAGGTATCTCTCCACTGAGTTGGTTAGAAGATAAGTAAAAATCAATCAAATTCACCAAATTACCAATCTCAGACGGGATTTCTCCACTGAGTTGGTTATACGATAAATATAAATCATTCAAATTCACCAAATTACCAATATCAGACGGGATTTCTCCACTAAGTTGGTTGGAAGCTAAGTATAACCCTTCCAAATTCACCAAATTACCAATCGCTGGGGGTATCACTCCCGTAAGTCCATTAGCATATAAATCCAAAGAAGTAGTATTCTCAATAGAATAACACTCTCCCCATAATTCTACACCATCAGTGCCATCATCTGCGTAACAATCAATATTATTTACCTCCAATGCACCCTCATCAATCCACTGGGCAATCAAGTCAACCTCATCACTGTTTAAATCTGGATTATTTCCGGGTGGCATTGTACCACTATTTACTTTTTGCCATAATAAACTATTAGCATGGTCTCCGGGTATGATTACAGCACCATTATTGCTACCAGCCATTAAACTATCATATGATGATAAATCTAATCCTTGTTGGTATGCCCCTCCATTTATGTGACAACTGGTACAGTTGGCATTGAATATTGTTTGTATCTGGGTTTGATAATCGACCTGCCCCCAAGCCAACCCAATCAACAATAGTTGCGGTACGATTAATAATAGTTTTCTCATATCTAACTCCTTATCCAAATCTACCCATCATCCCACAAACAAAAAAGCCCGCTAGTGTAGGGCTCTTGCTTAAATCCTTTGGGTGGGGTATTCTACGACTTCTTTTACTGAACCATCTTTGTTGTACCAAGTCCATTTACCATCTTTCTTTCCATTCTTGTAAGATCTTTCAAATCTCTTCTGTTCATTCTCATACCACTGAATCCACGATCCATGAAGTTTTTTATTTTTAAAGTTTAATTCTAAATTTTTCTTTCCAGTTGAATCATAATAAACCCAGTTCCCATCTTCATGACCATCTTTATAATTACCTTTAATTTTATGGACACCATTATCATACCAATGATTCCATTTACCATCTTCAACACCATTAGAGAAATTCATTTCAAACCTCTTTTGTCCATTAGGATAAAAATCATTGTATATACCATTTTTCAACTCACACCCAACAATCAGTAATAATGTGATTAGTAATATTTTTT
>Ga0208336_1000722_pt1 | contig 12485 bp, 10 predicted proteins | sample DeeseametaMP0372_FD_184212 | JGI IMG/M metagenome (GOLD analysis project Ga0208336, IMG submission 184212) | Marine microbial communities from the Deep Atlantic Ocean - MP0372 (SPAdes) | ecosystem: Environmental > Aquatic > Marine > Oceanic | place: East of Porto Seguro, South Atlantic Ocean...
TGGGTGGTGTTCGCATGATGCGGCCGCACAGTTCCCTGGTTGTCTCTTCCAGATCGCCGGAGTCGACCAGGTAGTTCAGTATCCCCCAGTCGTAAGCCCGCTGGGCGTCCAGGTGGCCGGTGTAGGCGAACTCCAGGGCCCGGCCCAGCCCGACCATCTTGGGGAAGTAGTAGCTACCGCCGTTCTCGATTATCTGTCCCAGTTGCTGGTAGCCGATGAACCTGGTGTTCTCGCAGCCAAGACGGATATCGCAATGCAGCGCCATGTCCATGCCGGAGCCGACGGCGGGGCCGTTGATCATGGCGATGGTTGGTTTGCGTATCTGCGAGATGTCCCGGTGCAGCTTGGTGAAACCGTGGAAGAAGTGCTCCCTGGCGGCGTCGGGTCCCTCCGTCGTGCCCCGGTTCCCGGTAAAATTCTCTCCTTTAAGAGAGTCCGGCGTGTCCCGCCTCATGTCGGCCCCCGAGCAAAATCCTCGGCCGACCCCGGTAAGAACGATGACCCGCACGTTGGGGTCGTCGTCGCCGGCCCTCATGTATTCGCCAACCTTGGCCACCGTCCCGCTCTCTTCGGACGACCCGATAAGGGCGTTCATCCGCTCCGGACGGTTGAATTTTATCCATAGGATTCCCGTATCCTCCGGTTCGTACAGGAGATAGTCAACCAATTGCGGACCCATATTCGCCTCCAACCACCCGATTAAGAACGATTTTACCTTTCACTGTGCCCGAGTCAATAGCCCCTGGGGTTTGGTGACTAGATGCACCTTGTCACAGCATCAGGCCCTGGGTACAATTCCCCTAGTCCCCGCCCTGTTGAGCCGGGAAAACAGCACTATGACTAAGGTGTTATCTAATGCCGGAAGTAACCAGTCACGCTCCGGGTACGCCGTCGTGGTTTGAGTTATCCACCACTGACGAGAAAGGGGCCATGGAATTCTACAGCGCCATATTCGGATGGGTAGACGACCCCCAGCCGATCTATGAGAACTGGTCCTACCATATGCAAAAGCTGAACGGCCTGGAAGCGGCGGCCATTTATCAGCAGCAGGCGGATGAGCGGAAACTGGGCGTACCACCCCACTGGAATACCTACTTCTCTGTTACCAACGTGGACGAGTCGGTGGCTAGGGTGCAGCAGGCCGGAGGGTCCTTGCTGTTCGGCCCCATGGATGTGTTTGCTGCCGGGCGCATGGCTATGCTTCAAGACCGTCAGGGCGCGGCGTTCGCGGTGTGGCAGGCCGAGGGACACATCGGATGCCGGGTTAAGGGGGAGCCGGGCGCCATCATGTGGAACGAGCTTATGACATCCGACCAAACGGACGCCACCGAATTTTACACCGGTCTTCTGGGCCTTGGCAGCGGTTCGATGGAAGGACCCATGGAATATACACTGCTGAAAGTATCAGGCGACGATGTTGCGGGCGTGATGCAGATCACTGAGGACATGGGTCCGGTCCCGCCCAATTGGATGGTGTACTTCGGAGTCGCCAACGTCGACGACACTACCAGCCAGGCCGAGGCCCTGGGCGCCATCGTATTGGTGCCTGGTACGGACATCCCGGGAGTCGGTAGATTCGCGACGATACAGGACCCTCAAGGAGCTGTATTCGGAATGTTCACCCATGCCTAATCTGGAGAGGCTAGCCCGGAAGAGACTAGATCCATCGACCCTGTTGTAGTCGCTGGATATCTCCACTTAGTGTAATATCTGAATCAGGAGTGCTCAATAAAGGGAGGTTGCCCCATGGAAAGACCGCGGATTCGTCACGTCGCGATGAATGTTCAGGACCGGGACGCGGAAGCCGAATACTATAAGAGAGTGTTTGGTATGGAAGAAAAATCCCGAGGCCCCAACGGAACCGTTTACCTTTCCGACGGATACGTTGGCGTTGCTTTGATCCACAACCCGGACATGCCCTGGGGCATCAACCACTTCGGGTTTCAAGTGGAAAGCGTTTCCGGCATCGAAGAAACGGCGGACACCACGGCTGTATCCAACACCTATGGAGCCATAGCCGAGAGCTGGATCCGTGATGGGGAAGGCTACCGGGTTGATATCTCAGAGGGCGGCTGGCCTATTTAGTGCCTAGCTTTGTAGATAGCAGTTAGAATTTTCCGTTCGCCCCGAGCCTGTCAAAGGGTCCTTGCGGGGAAGGGTGGTTCGACAGGCTCACCACGAACGGGGTTTGTAACACCGATTTTCGCGTGGAAGTACGAGTCATAGACGGGCCGGAGTTCCTATGCCCTATGCTCGGTGATTACCCTCTGTGATACCAAATAGGGTCCACCCGGGACGCTGGCGGGTCATGTCGCTTTCGTACAACATGAACCCTGCGCCCTCCGGCGTATCCAGGGCCCGGCGGATGGACCAAAGGGAAAATCCCTGGACGCCCTCCATGTTCTCGATCTCTTCCCAGGTGAAGTAACCTGCGCCGATGGTTTCGTCGCCGTCGAATCGCGGCTCCCCCGACACCGGTTCAAGGCGGAAGACTACGTACACGTTGGAGTTGGGGGCCGCTGTGGCGTGGCGTATGCCCACCACGTCTTTAACCTTGGCCACAATGCCGGCTTCCTCCAGCACCTCCCTTTCCACTGCGGGCAGGATCTCCTCGCCGGCCTCCACGTAGCCTCCGGGAATCTGCCAGGCCCCCCGGTTGGGGTTGATACCCCGCTGGATCAGCAGCGCCTTGTTGTCCCGGATGACCACTCCGCCGCAGCCGATGGAATGGCTCCCATAGAAGACGAACCCGCATCCGTCGACGAGACACGCGGGGCGGTCGCGGCCTCCGTCCATCTTTGAACCGAGCTTGGCGCCACAGGTCGGGCAAAAATTCATGATTGGCTACCCCTTCGTCCGGTAAGCGATCGAAGACCCGATTATATCAGCTAGGCCGAACTGGCTACTCGGAGAGGCTGACGCTTGAGCACGGACGGGGGATTCTGAATTATTGCACTTGGCGGGAAGGTGGATATCACCTGAGAGCAGGCCACTTTGGCGAACCGGCGAGCAGTTGACGCGTTCAGCGCTTCGTATTATAGGCCGGGCCATCCAAGAGGCACATGTTCCGGAGAATCGGTTTGATCTGGGAAATCCCGGTAAGCGGCGTTGCGAAGATGGGCCGGTGAGAATAAAAATCGACCAAAACCAAATGCTCTGGTGGTTGATTCCGGGTTTGGTGACGGTGGAAATCGCCATTGTGATGTTGGATGCGCTTGTCACCGAACTTGGATGGGTCCCCATTGGCGCCGCGAGAAGGTTGTTCAATATCACGCGTGAAGATGGGGTGGCGAACTTCTTCTCCAGCTTCCAGATGCTCGCCGTCGCCGCAGTCCTTTTATTGATAACCCTGGTAATCAGGGGCCAGAACCAGGGCTCTCGGCCCAAATTGGTTTGGGGCTGGGCCTTGATAACCGCGCTATTCTTTTACATGGGCGTGGACGACGCGACCAAGCTGCACGAGCGCATGGGCACCATATTCAGCGAGTTGGTCACGGGCTCTGAAGGCCGGACGGACCCTGGATTACTGGGGCAGTTATACGATGTTTTCCCGAGCTATACCTGGCAACTGGTCCTAGGACCAGTCGTTGCGATAGCTGGATTGTTTGTCTTCGTATTTCTGATGCGTGAATTACCATCCCTCCATCTGAAACTACTGGTCTGCTTGGCGCTGGGCCTGTTCGTGATTGCCGTCGGGATGGACTTCGTGGAAGGCATGGAGAACGGCATCATGATTCGCGTGGCCGACGTATTTTCTACCTTCCCCGGCCGTGCTGTACACTTCTCTAAAAGTATCGAAGAGTTCCTGGAAATGGCCGGGACAACTATTTTTCTGTTCGTGTTCCTGAAGACGCTGGCGCATACCACGCCGTCGATAACCTTCGAGCTCAACCACCAAGAGTAGCCCCTATCTCGGTGGCCGCTGGTCCCGAACGGGCGTACACGATGATTCTTCGCCCGGTTCGCTTCCCTCTCAGACGACGGGACCCAGTCCCCGCGCCCGGCGGCAATGGGCTGCTTATGGACATCTCGCCTAACGTGGTGGCGTAATCCCAGTAACCAGACCTCCCCCTCCGAAACCTCCCAACCTATACTTACTTCACTATACCTAACCAATATCTTCTGGACTTCGCCTTCCGTGTCGAAATGCGTTGAGACTACGTGATTAAGCTGGTATATTCCAGCCGTTTCGCTCAGGGTAGGGGGGGATCCTCCGCGAGAGGGAATCAGGCCTCGAGTTGTTGGACCGGCCACCGCCGGTGTCCTTCTATTGATCCAGTGTTCCGAGGAATGCATAGTTGTTTTGCCACGGAACGCTCGCCGGGGATCTCAAGACAGGAGGTGGCACTCGCGCATTTTAGTTACTCTTACTGTATTTGTCCGTCGGTCGGCTGGCGTCGTCCTCTCTTGTCTAGGATAACTCGGTTACGGACGCTCGGTTAGGACCAGATTATCTTCGGATACAGTCCCAATGCTGTGAATAAGGTGAATGATTTGCCTAATCTAAGACTCTCAGCAATTCCCATGCCTTTGATCGTCTTCGCGGCGGTCTTGGGAGCGTTGTTCTTGTTCCTGGCCGTGCCACGCATCATGGCTCACGATGCTCCAGTGGCGGACCAAGTCATCCACTCTTGCGTAAAAAAGAGCGGCGAGATTAAAATCATTGATCCGCAAGGCGATGGTGGCAGCAAGGACAAAGGCAGCAAGGACAAAGGCAGCAAGGACAAAGGCAGCAAAGATTCTAACGACGGCTCAAGAAAAAGGACCTCGTCCTAGACTGGAACGCCATAGGACCACAGGGTGACAAGGGCGACCAAGGCAACACCGGCAACACCGGCGCTGGCCTCAGCGGCGAGTTCCTGTCCATTGCCTTCGGCGGCGGCGGCGGCAGCGCCTTCTCGGCTCGTCGTTGCTCCCCCAATGGCAGTTCCTACGCTCAGGTTCTAAGGGGCGGGGCCGGAGACGACATTGACCGGGTGCATCTCGGGTGCAGGTAATATCTGTCGATGGGACCTTTCTCTCCTAACCTGGGTGGCTTCACGAATTCGCCCAGCGCGGGTGGAGGCGGTGGAAGTAGCTTCAATATCGACTGTGGCTCCAACCGGGCGCTGACTGGTGTCCGGGCCGAGCAACGTAACGGCGCCCAACTAGACCGGATCGGCGCTCGTTGCCGAGACTACGTAACTGGGTAGTGTCCAATGTCGATTATGTGGGAGCAAACTTGGGATCTGGCGGGATCGTTAACGTTGACTGCCCGCTTAACGGTGTGGTCACCGGATTCCAAGGTAGATTAGGTCTCCTCATTGACCGGATCCAGATGATCTGCCGCAAGTAAGGGCGACGGACTGAAACCAAATATACCTGGCTACTAATCAACGGCCACCCAGCTATTGCTGGGTGGCCGTATTCTATGCAAGGCCCCTTATGCTCCACAAACTCTCCGTCCAACGAATTATGCTCTCCGTGTCGCTGTTGCTACTTCTAGCTGCATGGGCATGTGGGGACGGTCGACTGTCGAGATGGACTAACCTGGAAGTTATGGCTTCGGAGTAGGCTGCCCAGGGCCGGTACGACGAGGCTGTAGTCCCTGCGCGTGAAGCGATAGTACTGGCTGAGGAGTTGTTCGGACTCGAAAGTCCCAGCCTGGCTGCCTCGCTGAACAACCTGGGATTGATTTTGCGCAACCAAGGCGATGCCCAAGGGGCGGAGGAAGCGGCGTTGAGGGCGATAACTGTTTCGGAGGCGGCGTTTCCACCAGGCCACCAATTTGTCTCCACCACCAGGGCCAACCTGGGAAAGTTGTATTCAGAACAAGGTCGTATCGCCGAGATGGTGCCGGTGTACGAACGGGCGCTGGCTAACGCCGAGGCCAGCTATGGAGCATCCCACCTCAGCACCATCTTGGCCGCCTAAAAGCTGGCTAGCACACAACGCCAGGCTGGCGACTTCCTGTCTGCAGAGTCTCTTTACGTCGACACCATCCTTCTCCATTCAGAGGTTTTGGAAGAAGCGGACCCTGCTCTGATTGTTCCGCTCAGTGAATTGGGAACACTGTACTTGGAATACGGTAATTACGACTTCGCAGGGGACGTCCTCCTAGAGGCGTTGGTCATAGCTCAAGAGAACTCCGGCTTCAACCACATTTCGACAATTGGGCTGCTACAGCAATTAGCCACACTCCATATGTTCGAAAAGGAATACGAAGACTCGGACCTAACCCTTCAGAGGGTACGCCGCATCGTGGAGGATGCCTACGGAACGGACGACCCGCGCCTAAGGCCGGTATTGGAACAGACCGGGTCTCTTTACATGGAAATGGGTCGGAATGAGGAAGCTGGCCTCTTATTCTCAGAAGCAGCCGCCCTGCCGCCGAAAACACCCTAACGGCGGTCGCCACATGTTCTCGCAGGAGCCCGGGTCCGGACCCCGCTGAACACTGCGTGAAGTTAATCAATCTCGGGAGAGATCCTTTATGGTTGCCGCTGTGTTCCGCTTTGGTGTCCCTACAGCCAACCCGCCTACAGGCTTTCAGACTTGAATCCTATAGTATTGGCTTATCCGTAAACTCATGGTACATATGGTGGTGCGTAACTGTAGTTCTACGCTGTGTCTGGCTGAACGATGCCTAACGTGCTCATTAGAAATGTAACAAATCCCCCCAACCCCTCTTTATTAAGGAGGGGCGCAGGGGGGATTTCGGCACTCCTCCACCACCGCTTTTCGAGAGTGTTGATGCTGTTCGCCATCCTGTTGGCGGCACTTCCCAGTTCCACGGTCATCGCCCAGTCTCCAAGTGGCACTACCATGGATCCGGGGATCGGAGTGATAGTCCATACCGCCAAGCCTTACAAGAAGATCATCGACGCCATCGAGGGCATGGGCGGGACGGTAAGCATCCAATACCAAAACGCCGATGCCGTCGCTGCCCGGTTGCCCGCGGGTAATCTCGACTTCCTGGCGTCGCTGACGATGGTGGAGCGCGTCGAGAAGGACCGCATCGTTGAAATACCAAAGCTCCAAGGAGAGCACCTGGAGCCCAGACCGCTGGCGCTGAATCCTTCCCATCTGTTGGATCGTACGGCCCTTGCGGCCAAGATCGGTGAGGTCCCCGATGGGTTCCCCAGCTATATAACCTCGGTTACTGGGGCTGCGGATACCTGGGCGGAGAACGGCGCGGGAGCGGGGGCGATCACCGCGGTGATAGATACAGGGACCGAGGCAGGCCACATCTGTTTGGCGGGTAGGGGAGACGTTGGAAATCCAGACAGCCGGGTGATTGAAGGGCCGGATCTGTCACCCGACGCCGGTACAGAATTCGAAGGGTCTACTGTTCCGACCAACAATTTCCACGGCACATTCGTGGCCGGCGTCATCGCGTCAGATTGCTTCATCGTCTTGGACCGGAGGTCGCCGGCGGACGCCGACATGGCGGCCATATTTCAAGCGCATCTGCCCGAGGAGAACTTCTTCACCACAGGCCAGTTGATAATGCTCCCATTGGTGGGCCTTGCCCCTAAGTCCAGCATTTATGCGGTAAAGGTGTTTCCCCATACCGGTTCGGGCGTTTCGTCTTCAATCATCGAAGCGGCTATCGACCACGTTATAACCAAAAAGAAAGAGCACACTGCCGGTCTGCCTGGCGGTCTGGACATAGACGTGATCAACCTGAGCCTGGGCGGCTCCGCCCGATTCGACGGCCGGACCCTGGAGGATCAGCTTGTGGACGCCGCCACCGAGGCTGGTATCCTGGTGGTGGCCGCGGCTGGTAACGATGGACCGGCGCCGGTTTCCGTGTCCACTCCGGGGACGGCCTTCAGCGCTTTAACGGCTGGGGCGTCCAGCGACCCGGTGCACACACGCATATTTTGGGACGTTTTCTTCGGCCCAGGCCAGGGCCACGCCATGTACCCGGACGATGAGATCAGGCCCTCCGATTTCAGCGGCCGTGGACCCTTGGCCGACGGACGGGCCAGTCCGGATATTACAGCTACCGGGGTCTTCAACCTTTCCCTTTTCCCGCAAAATGCCACCGGTTTCGCTTCCGGGACCTCCTTCTCAACCCCCGCCGTGGCCGGTGGGGCGGCGCTCCTGATGGGTTGGGCCGAAGCCAACAAGCCCGAGTTCGGTCCCTTGGTGATTCGCAATGCGATGATCGACGGCGCCGCGCCGTTGGGCCGCGAGTGGAAGCGGCGGTCTCAGGGAGCCGGTTATCTGGACGTGGCCAAAGCTCTCTCGTTGCTGAAGTCGGGCGAAACCAGCAACGAGTTGCGTCAATCGGTTCCCGACGAACAGATTCCCAACGTGGTGTTGCAGAACGGGACTTTTAGCATAGACATACGGGAATTGAAACCAGGGCGAACCGTTGACTTGATCTTTGAGATTGAGCCCAGCACCAGTTCGGTGACCATCGATTTCGCGGATGTTAGCATCGACCCCAACCCGGTGCCCGCGGTCCTTCCCAACTCCATCGAGGTCTATGTGAAGGGCGCCAAGCGTGGCGGACTGCCCTACTTGGTTTACAGTGCCAACGTCGTCGGACCAGCCCGCTTTACCATCGGCGATAACCACGTTGGGTTGAGAGGGGCTATCTTTGGGGCCTTCGTGGACAGGGCTATCATGGAGCCCGGGCTGATGAAAGTAACCGTGCAGGGCGACTGGACCAACAACGGCAAAGTGGGAACCCGCGTAACCATCAGAAGGACCGACGGCAAGATCCCCGTAGCTGCCACCGACCCGATACGACCAGGGGACACGATTTTGATACCGGTTGATGTACCCAGCGGTACCACCCAGGCATCGTTCGAACTGGGTTGGCGGCAGAATTGGGCCCGGTTCCCCACCAATGATCTGGACCTGTTCCTCTGCGCTCCCGGCTTTGTCTTGCACTCCGACTTCAGCGGGGCGACGCTGAATTCGCCGGAACGTATCACGGTTTCCAATCCCGAGACGGGGACATGGTATGTAATGGTGATCGGATTTGGCGTGGTCACGCCACGGGACGCTTACTATCTGGACGTGGATGTTAGGTCACCTGAGGGCGCCCCGCCCGGCCAACCGGCATCCCACCAGATGGTCTACGGTAAACCAGACGACTCCCAAGTAGAAGGCTCCCACAACCCGGACGGGCACAATGAGTTGGTGTTTCGGGGGGAGCCGTGCTTCTGAAAACGTAGCTGTGCCGCCTCGGCCATGGTGCCAGAAGCCTAGTGCCCAGATCTAACCCGCACCGCCGCTATCGAATTGGATGAGGATGCCGTCGGGATCACGGACGTAGATGTACCGGAACTTCCCTTCCGCGTTGATGAATGACTCCTTGGGTCCGGCCGACTCCACCCCTTTGGATATCAGTTCCTCGGCTAGGGCGTTCACGTCGGCAACGGTGATGGAGAAGTGGGTGATCCCCACCTGGTCTAGGAGGATCGGGTTGCCGTCGGGTTCTTCGCCGGGATGGCTGGTCAGTGTGAGAGAAGGAATGGGGACACCCTCTCCGGAACTCAAGCTGACGCGCCTGCGGGTCTTGCGGGCGTGCTTGTAGTTGTGGGGGCGCCCTCCTTCGGTCGGATCGGTGGGACCGTCGAAGGTGACCTCCATGCCCAAAATGTCCCGGTAGAAGCCCAAGGACTTGTCCATGTCACGGACACAGATCGCGATATGGGACATACCGATGGCGTCCATAAGCGGCGCCTCCTAGTAAAAATAAGGTTTAAGGTTCAGGCCGTGATGCGGATAGCCGCGGTTAGTAGTATTCGAATGGTGGGCCGTGCGCCTCGCACAAGGCGATCTACTGGATCAGCCGGCTACGGAAATCCTCCCATGGCTAGGTTCCCTGACTTTCCATGGCCACGGCCATGCGGCGTCCCATGTTGAGTGGAAAACCGGCTCGTTCTCTTCAGGCTGGATAGGACCGAAACCGTGCGTCCCGCCCATGTCGTGCACGCCGTTCATACCCATCGTCTTTCGCCTGATCTGAGACTAAGAATACAGGCGATGCCGCCATGTGTCCATCGAATCATATGACGTTCTACAAGGCTTAATGGATGGTCTGGATCCGCGTCCTGGCTAACCGCTTACCGGGAGTGTAGGTCATCAACGAACCGGCAAAGACTTATAAAACCTCGAACAGTAGCTGGGGGGACGAGAGTTAATTATGAGTGTGAAACATAAAGAGGCCAACCCCGCGGGGTTGGCCCCTTGTTCACATTGGAGGGAGCGCCGTTCGCTACTTCTATCTGCCCCGGCCTCGTGCTGCCTCCCGTTCTCGTTCGGACCGAGCCTTTGCCGCCTCCCGCTCCTGCTCGGCTTTAGCCTTCGCCGCTTCTCGCTCTAGCTCGGCTTTAGCTTTTGCCACTGCTCGCTCTAGCTCGACTTTAGCCTTTGCCACTGCTCGCTCCAGCTCGGCTTTAGCCTTCCTCGTTGCCCGCTCCCGCTCGGCTTTTGCGTTCCCCGATTCCCGTTCTCGCCTGGCTTGGACCATCTGACGCTTCTTCTCGGCCCTGGCTAGGACTTTCTCCCTTTTCTCTTTGGCCTTCGCCCGGGTCTTCATCCTTTTGTCTTTAAATTTGACCCGTGCTTCCGCTGCTTTCAAGGTAGCCCGGCTCCGGCCTCGATGGGCATTCTCTAAGGCGGTGGCGATGCCCCGCAAGGCCTCGTCGGGCAGAATGCTCCCCTCAGCCAGCGACTGGAGGATATCAGTGTGCCGCGCTGTCAGCGCATCTAAGATCGAGGCGACATCGGAGATCCGCTCGGCACGGCGCTCGGCCGCATCCGCCTCAGCTCCTGCAGCCTTTTCAACTGCCTCTGCCTGTACCTCGGCCACCTCGGCTTCTGCCTCGACAGCGTTCTCTTCCGCTTCCTCGGCGCTTTCATTCAAGTCCGCCGCCTCAGCGCCTTGAGCCGCCTCCGATCTCGTCCGAGCCGCATCGGCTTGTGCTCGGGCCGCCTTAGCCCTCTCCCGTCTGCCCTCCGCCCTTTGCCTTGCGGACCTTACCTTTTCTCCCTCTGACTCTGCCGGTACACGGGCTTCGTCGGTTGTCAAATTCTCTAAGAACCTTTCCAGACGTGCCCGAATCTTAGAGGCCCTCACCAAGCCCTTGGCCTTGGCGTGCTTTTTGCCTTTGTTTGCTCCTTCGGTAGGAGAAGATCCGGTAAACCCGGTCACCAATTCCCCTATTTCCGGCGGCGGCGCTCTTGCTTCGAGCTCAATCTCCGTTGTTGAGCCGTCGGGCTGCATGATCGTAACTGAGGTGGTCCCGGTTATTTGAACAATAACGGGGCTAGATTAAGAGAGTCTTCCGCTGCCAGAGGCGTTGTGTTGACTCCGGGAATTAAAACCACTTCTTGCCCTGCTGGTCGTTCCCTTGGCTGTTCCCGTTGGAACATCTCCCGGGGTGTCCGGTAGCCTAAAGCCTGGTGGGGGCGCACCCGGTTGTAGAGATCTAGATATGTCCCGATCCCCTGCTTGGCTTCAGTCCTGTCCTTGTAAGCCTTCAAATAGACCTCCTCGTACTTGATGCTCCGCCAGAGCCGCTCCACAAAGATGTTATCGGAATAGCGACCTTTGCCGTCCATACTGACTTGGATGCCCTGTTCTAAGAGTGCTCCAGTGAAGGCGGCACTGGTGAACTGACTCCCTTGATCAGTGTTGAATATCCCAGGCTTGCCCGTACCCAAGGCTTCTTCCAGTGCTTCGACACAGAAACCTACCTCCAGGGTATTCGATAGCTTCCAGGCCAGCACATATCGGCTATACCGATCCATGATGGCTACCAGGTACAGAAAACCCCGGGCCATCGGTATGTAGGTGATGTCCGCAGTCCATACCTGATTCACCCGATCGATCTTCATTCCCTTTAGCAGGTATGGATAGACCCGGTGAGAAGGTGTGGGCCGGCTGGTGTTGGGGCGCCGGTAGACGGCTTCTAGACCCGCCAACCGCATCAAACGCCGGGTCTTGTCTCGACCTACATGGTGACCCTGCCCCCCCAACCAAAACCTCATTCGCCTGGAACCGTAGAATGGGGTCTTCATGTATTGGCGGTCCATCAAGGCCATCAGGTCGTGGTCTCCAGACCTGGTCGGCGTGGGCCGATAGTAGACCGAGCCCCGGCTGATGTCCAGCAAGGAGCATTGGCGGACCAGGGATAGCCTAGAACCCTTGCGCTCGACCATGGCCTGCCGCTGTCTTCGGCTCATAGACCGGACCTTTCCACCAAAAAATCCCTTTCCACCTTCAGTTGGCCGATGTGCCGGTAGAGCTGAGAGATCTGGATGTCCTTGGCCTTCTCCTCTGACTTCCGGTCAGTGCCAAACAACCCTGGAGCGCCCTCTATCAGGGCTCTTCTCCAGGTGTGTATCTGACTCGGGTGTACTTCGAACCGGCTGGCTAACTGAGCGATCGTCTCTTCGCCCAAGAATGCAGACAAGGCCACCTTGGCTTTGAAGGCTGGGCTGTGTTTCTTCCGTATCTGTTTCATGTCCTGCTCCTT
>Ga0208336_1000723_pt1 | contig 12462 bp, 15 predicted proteins | sample DeeseametaMP0372_FD_184212 | JGI IMG/M metagenome (GOLD analysis project Ga0208336, IMG submission 184212) | Marine microbial communities from the Deep Atlantic Ocean - MP0372 (SPAdes) | ecosystem: Environmental > Aquatic > Marine > Oceanic | place: East of Porto Seguro, South Atlantic Ocean...
TTCCCAAAAACGCAAAACATGCTGTGGTAATTTTAAATTTTCTGCTACTTGGGCAATAGTTTTAAATTTTTTAATAGATTTCAAAAAAATTAACCTCTTTATCAATTGTCATATATAAATATATGATAATAGAAATTTTTTTACTATGAGTTTACTTTATTCTTAAGAATTTTTGAAGCTATAAATGATATAGTATTTCTAGCAGAAATAGTATGTTCGGTTCCAGTTTTTGGATTTCTTCCAGTTCTTTCTTTTTTATATCTCAACTTTAATGTACCAAAGGAAGAAATTTTTAGGATTTTTTTTTCAATTAACGATTTTATCATCTCATTTACAATTACATCAACAAAATATGATGATTCTGAATGCGAAATGCCTATTTCATTATTTAAAACATTTGCAATTTTTATTCTAGTTAAATTATTATCTGACATTTAAATATTTATGTTGCTAGTATTTTAAAATAGAACAACCCCAAGTCAACCCCCCTCCTATTGCTTCAAAAACAATGATTTGCCCTCTTTTTATAATTTTATTTGATAATGCATAGTCAAGGGTTAATGGAATAGAGGCACTTGAGGTATTTGCATATTGATCCACTGTCACTAAAAGTTTACTTTTTGGAACGCCAAGTTTAATTGCAGTCATATCCATTATTCTTTTGTTTGCTTGATGTGGTATTATCCAATCAATATCTTCTTTTTTTAATTTATTTTTTTTTAAATTAAACTGTATACAACTAACTAATTTTTTGACAGCATGTTTAAATACCTCTCTACCTTTCATTTTAATATGTCCGGCTTTTTGATTAAATGCTACACCGCCATTAACATATAATAAATCATAAAATCTGCCATCAGAATATAATTCAGTTGATATTATTCCAGAATTCATTTTTTTATTCTTACTAAGAACTATTGCACCAGCTCCATCACCAAATAAAATACACGTAGATCTATCATTCCAATCTAAAATTCTTGAAAAAATTTCAGAGCCAATAACTAAAGCGTTTGATGCTTGATTGTTTAATAAAAAATTATCTGCTACTGACATTGCATAAATAAATCCTGAACATGCAGCTTGAATATCAAAAGCAAATCCTTTTTTAATTCCTAATTTACCTTGAATTTTTGTTGCTGTTGATGGAAATGTGTGATCAGGCGTTGAAGTTGCTAAAATTATTAAATCTATATCAGAAGTTTTAATCTTGGAGTTTTTTATAGCTTTTTTTGCAGCTTCAAACCCCAAATCTGAATTCAATTGTTTTTTATCTGCAATATATCTTTGATTAATGCCAGTTCGAGTTTTAATCCATTCATCACTAGTATCCAATTTTTTTGAAAGATCATTATTTGTTAAAATTTTTTTTGGTAAATAACTACCACAACCTAAAATATAACTAGAGAAATACATTGTTTTAATTAAAAACTTTTTTTTATATCACAAATTATTTTTTCATTAAAATTATTTATACATAGATCATAAGCTACCGATATAGCATTTGCAAAACCATCTGCATCTGATCTGCCATGACTTTTGACAACTATTCCATTTAATCCTAAAAACATAGCCCCATTATATTTACCTGGACTAACTCTATTCCACAAAGTTTTTAAAATTGGCAATGAAATGATAAATGCAAGTTTAGAATATAAATTGTCATCAAATGTTTTTTTTAAATAATCAGTATATAATTCTGATATACCTTCTGCTGTTTTTAAAGCAATATTACCCGTGAATCCATCAGTGACAACTACATCAACTATGCCCATTGGTATATCATTACCTTCAATAAATCCATAAAAATCAATATTTTTTTCCTTTGCCAATCTTTTAGCTGCCAATTGTACAATTTTATTACCTTTTAGAATTTCAGAACCAACATTCAATAATCCTATTTTTGGTTTTTTTATCCCTAATACAGTTTTAGAAAAAATCTTTCCCATGATAGCAAAATCAAGAATATTTTTTACATCACAATCAATATTTGCTCCTAAATCTAACATTAAAGTTTCAGATTTTTTTGTTGGAAACATGGTGGCTATTGCTGGTCTATTAATACCATTTATAGTTTTCATTAAAACGGTTGAAATAACCATAAGTGCGCCTGTGTTACCGCCGCTAACAATTGCATTTGACACTCCTGATTTAACTGACTCTGTAGCTTTAAACATACTTGACTTTCTAAATTTTCTTAATGCGTCGATTGGTGTTATGTCATTAGTTATTATTTGATCAGTATGAACAATTTCAGAAATATTAAGAATATCTTTTTTTTTCAATAAAGGAGCTATTTCAATTTTATTACCAAAAAAAATAAACTTTATTTTTGGAATCTTTTTTGAAGCTTGAAACGCACCATTAATTACAGCAATTGGTCCAAGATCTCCTCCCATAGCATCTATTGCAATTATAATTTCTCTCGGATTATTCACAATAACATTGTTTCAATAAAAGATTTATTTAGCTGGGTTAATAATTTTTTTCCCCCTATACTCACCTGTAGTTTTATCTATATGATGAGGTCTCCTTAATTCACCTGATATTTTATCCTCAACATATTTAATAGTTGCTAATTTTTTTTTTAAGTGCGAAATACGCATCTTAGACTTGGACTTAGAAGTTTTTTTTTTTGGTACAGCCATTCTTTTTAAAAATTATAAGATTTACAATTATTATCATTTAAAAAATAAAAAAACAAATAAATTATTTATAATTAATAACTAGAAAGGTTCCTTAAAAAAGTTTTTACTAAAAATTTCTTTCGAATTTGAAGAATTTAGTTTCTTATGTTGTTTATTAATATAATTATAAAAATTATCTAAATTATTTTTTCTAACTTTATTTTCATAAATAAACTTTTTTATTGGTTTTTTTATATTTTTAAAATCTTTACTTATTGATTTTTCGTATAATTGTATTCTAAAAGAAAAAATCCTAGCCATAGTTTTTACCTTTTTTCCAACTGATAAATCTCCTGTACCAATTTCTCTAAGTGAATAATCTATGTAATCAAATAAGTAATTATACATTATTTGAACCTTCATCTTATTTACTTTTTCATTTTTTAGTCTTATATATATAAGAAAAATTAGAATTAATATAATTTCGTATCTAGAATAAAAAGTTTTGGGAATTTTAAACTTTTTATTAAAAGAACTTGAATAGGAGATTTTAATTATATTGTTTAGAATATCTTTTATATTTTTTGTATTATATTTTTTTCTTTTGAAAAAAAATTTTTTTAAATTATTTAATATCATTATAAAAAAATGTGTTATTTAAAAATAATTTTAAAAATAATTTTTGCTATACTTTTTTTCCAATTAAATTCGTGTGGATTAAAAGTTATTGAAAATCATGGGCAAATATATGAGGAAAATATAAATTTTAAAGAATTACAAGTTGGAAAAACAACAAAAAATGAAATTGTTGAATTACTTGGATCTCCATCCACAACAAGTAATTTTGATAATGAACAAAGCTGGATTTATATAAGCTCTGAATTTAAGAAATTTATTTTCTTAGATGGTTCAAATACTGATCAAAAAATATTAATACTTTCTTTTAATCAAAATACATTAAAAAATAAAGAACTATTATCAAAAAATGATATTAACAATATCGAATATGAAGAAACACTTACAGATAGTAGAGGTAAAAAAGTAAATTGGATTAAAGATTTTTTTTCAAATTTAAATCCTGACCCTTATGGTAAAAGAGAGTAAAATTATTGTTTAGTGAGCTAAAAAACCTAATAATAATAATGCAACAATATTAGTAATTTTTATCATCGGATTTATTGCCGGCCCAGCAGTATCTTTATATGGATCTCCAACAGTGTCTCCTGTAACAGCAGCCTTGTGAGCTTCCGAACCTTTTCCTCCTAAATTACCATCTTCTATATATTTTTTTGCATTATCCCAAGCTCCACCGCCTGCAGTCATTGATATAGCCACGAATAAACCTGTAATAATAATTCCCAGCAACATTGCCCCTACTGATGCAAGTGCAGAACCTTGATCGGCAACAATTAAAATAAAAAAATATAAAATAATTGGAGATAAAACAGGAAGTAAAGATGGTATTATCATTTCTTTAATTGCTGTTCTAGTTAACATATCAACACACTTTCCGTAGTCAGGTTTTGTTTTTCCAGACATTATGCCTTTTATTTGGGAAAATTGTCTTCTTACTTCAATAACAACTGAGGAACCTGCTCTTCCAACAGCAGTCATTCCCATCGAAGCAAAAAGATAAGGCAAAAGCCCACCAAAAATTAAACCAACAACTACATATGGATTTGATAAACTAAAATTTATATTTGAAACATTGATAAGATTATTTTCAATAAAATAATTTAAATCTGCTGTATAAGTTGTAAATAAAACTAACGCGCCTAATCCTGCTGACCCAATAGCATATCCTTTAGTAATTGCTTTAGTTGTATTTCCTACAGCATCGAGTGTATCTGTAATCTTTCTAACATTTTTATCAAGTTTTGCCATTTCTGCAATTCCCCCTGCGTTATCGGTAACGGGCCCATACGCATCTAAAGCAATAACCATTCCTGCCAAAGCAAGCATTGATGTTACTGAAATAGCAAGTCCAAATAAGCCAGCAAATTTAAAAGATACGATTATACCTAAACAAATAATTATCGCTGGAACAGCCGTAGCTTCTAAACTTACAGCTAACCCTTGAATAATATTTGTTGCATGTCCAGTTTCAGATGATTTAGCAATACTTTGTACGGGTTTAAAATTAGTTCCAGTGTAATATTCAGTAACCCAAATCAATAAACTTGTTATAACAAGACCTGTTACACCACAATAAAACAAATCAATACCATTAAAATTTTTATCATTTATTAAAAATTCTTGATCTAAACCTAGAAAAAAATCAGTTAAAAACCATAAACTTATTATTGATAAGATAACAGTTACAAAAAAACCTTTATATAATGCCCCCATAACGTTGTTAGATTTTCCAAGTTTTACAAAAAAAGTACCGATTATACTAGTAATTATACATGCCCCTCCAATCGCTAATGGGTAAGACATAATTTTAAATAAAAGATCGCTTTGATTAAAAAAAATTAATGCTAATACCATCGTTGCAACTAATGTCACAACATAAGTTTCAAATAAATCTGCGGCCATGCCTGCGCAATCACCAACATTATCTCCTACGTTATCTGCAATAACTGCTGGGTTTCTAGGATCATCTTCAGGTATTCCAGCTTCAAGCTTACCAACCAAATCGGCTCCAACATCTGCGCCTTTAGTAAAAATTCCACCACCAAGTCTAGCAAATATAGAAATTAATGATGCGCCAAAACTTAAACCAATCAGAGGCTCGATTAATTCTCTTCCATTAATTCCTTTATACAATAAAAAAGCATAGTACGAACTGATAGATAACAATGCTAATCCAACAACTAGCATACCTGTTACTGAACCGGCTCTAAATGCAATACTTAAACCCTGTGATAATCCTTTAGAGGCTGCTGCAGCAGTTCTTACATTTGATCTTACTGATATGTACATGCCAACATATCCAGCTAAACCAGATAATATCGACCCTAATAAAAAACCAAAAGCAACGTTGAAATCAAAAAAATAGTAAATTAATAAAAAAATTGCAAAACCGACATATGATATTGTTAGATATTGTCTTTTTAAATAAGCGTTTGCTCCTTCTTTTATAGCTTGTGAAATTTCTCGCATTTTATTATTGCCTGTATCAGAAGCTAAAATACTTTTGGAAACTAAAAAACCATATAGAATTGAACTTAATCCGCAAATAATTGAAAATAGAATAGGATTCATATCATAACAGTTTTAAATAGTTTTTTTTAAAAAATCAAATTAAAAATGTTTAAAACCCAAATTTGCAAATAACAATTCTTCATTATTTTTATTTAAAACAACGAGTTTTTTTTTTTTAATAATATTTCCAATTTTTGTAATTTTTATAGAGTTTTTTCTTGCTAAAGAAATTATTTTTTTTGAATTGCTTTTCTTTGCAGTAAAAATTAATTGATAATCTTCGCCACAAGTAAGCAAATAATTAATATCAATTTTTTTTAAACTTAGTAATTTTTTTGTTTGCTTAGTAAATGGAATATTTTCTGAGTAAATCTTAGCTCCACATTTAGATGATAAAATAATATTATTCAAATCAGCTAGTAAGCCATCTGAAATATCAGTTGCTGAATTTGCAAATTCTGCTAATTTTTTTCCAAATTCAATAGGTGGATTAGGTAATTTATGTTGATTAATATAAAACTTATTTAAATTTCTATTTAAATTTAATTTTTTTAACAAAATTTTATAACCGATGCCACTATCGCCAATATTACCTGTTACATAAATATCATCATATAATTTTGCATCAGATCTCTTTGTAATTTTTTTTTTTTTATAACCAAATAAAGTTATAGATAATACTAAAGGCCCATTTGTTATTACAGTATCACCACCTAAAAGTTTAATTTTATATTTTGATTGATCTTGCTTTAACCCTTTAGCAAATAATTTAATCCAATTGATCAATTTATTCTTAGTTAATTTTTTAGGTAAGGATAAATTTAAAGTATATCCAAAAGGGTAAGCACTCATTGCAGCTAAATCTGACAAATTTACTCTCAATAATTTTTTTGCTATTAATGAAGGATTTTTTTCATTTTTTTGAAAATGATCGCCTTCAACAATAGAGTCAGTTCCAACAACTATTTGTTTTCCACTTGGTAACAAACATGCATCGTCATCTAGATTTAAAGATAATTCTTTTTTAAATGATAAAGGATAAAAAATTTTTTTTATAACTTCGTGCTCATTCATTAGTTATATTTTTTTGAGATTTGATCTAGAATTCCGTTTATAAGACCAGTTTCATTTTTATTCAAAAATGAACTACTAACTTTATTATACTCAGCAATAGATATTTTATGAGATAAATCTTTAAAATAAATAATTTCACATGCTCCAAGTTCTAAAATTACTTTTATTATTGTTTCCATTTTAGAAAAATTTTTCTTTGTAACTGCATTTTCTAACTTTTTATCTAATTCCTTTTTATTTTTAATAGTTTCGTTTATTAGTTTAGAAAAAAATCTTTTATCTGGTATATTTTTTGTTTCCTTATCTTTTAACAAATTTTTTTTTACGATAGATGTGTCAATATTTTTATTCAAAGATAACTGATATAAAGCTTGGGTCGCTAAAATTCTTGACCAAGATCTTGAGCCTTTAGCTTTTTTTTTCATTTGTATTTTAAAAATTTATTTAAAACATCTATCGCTTGCTTTGTACATTTGCTATATTTTTTTAGTGCTTCATTTATATTATTTGCATTAAATATTCCATTCGCAATTGGTATAATATTTTCTATGCTAATTCTTTGTAAATTTGTAAAAATAGATATGGAAATAGCTTTATGATTAACGGTTTTTCCTTTAATTATACACCCCAATGCTAAATAACCTGAATACATGCATTGATTTTTAAGATTTAATTGGCTTAATTTTGCTATTTGTACAATATTATCTCTTATTTCTTCCTTTCCTTTTCCTTTAAACGAACCAACTTTGTATTCATTATTGATTGTATCTTCTTTGATACTCCTAGCTATCTCATATGGTATTTCGAAAGAACCTGGAACTCCTATAGTATCAGTATCAATACCAGAATCTTTCAAGTTTTTTTTTGCTAATATTACCATAGCCTCTATTACTTCATGATAATAATAATTTGAATGTACTATTTTTACTTTTGGACTCATTTTATTGGAATTCTGTTCGTAACTTTTAATCCATATCCTTCTAGTCCGACTATTGTTTTTTTACTGTTTGATATTAAAATCATATTTTTTATTCCCAAATCAATTAAAATCTGTGCTCCGACTCCATAATTTCTTAATTGTGAATTAACTTTATCTTCAGAAGAAGATTTAATTCTTTGCGATAGAGTCCATGACCTTGGCTCTCTAATAATTACTACAACACCATTCTTTTTTTTAGATATCATTTGCATAGACTTTTTTATTTGATTATCAATAAATGACGAAGTTCCTAAAATATCAGTTAAAAAATTTAACGCGTGTACTCTAACTAAAATTGGTTTTTTTGGATTAATTTTTCCTTTAACTAATGCTATATGTTCTGCAGGAACTATTTTATTTCTATAAACTATTAATTTAAATTCACCTCCATATTTACTTTTAATCTTTGTTTTTAATGTTCTTTCAATAATCTTTTCTTTTTTCCTTCTATAGGAAATTAGATCAGAAATAGTTGCCATTCTTAATTTATGTTCTTTTGAAAATTTAAATAAATCGTCTCTTCTTGCCATAGTTCCATCGTCGTTCATAATTTCACATATAACTCCAGATGGATTTAAATTTGCTAGGTTTGCTATATCTACTGCAGCTTCAGTGTGTCCAGTTCTAACCAAAACACCGCCATCTTCTGCTCTTAAAGGAAAAATATGTCCTGGTGTTGAAATATCTTTTGAACTTTTTTTGTTACTTATAGCAACTTGAATTGTTTTTGCTCGATCTTTTGTAGAAATTCCAGTTGATATTCCTTTTTTTGCTTCAATTGATATTGTAAAAGCAGTTTTCCTTCTTGGAGTGTTATGTTGTGGCATTAATGGTAAATTTAATTCCTCAATTCTTTTGCCAGAAAGAGCAAGACATATTAACCCTCTTCCATGTTTTGCCATGAAATTAATTTTTTCAGCATTAATTTTCTGAGCTGGTATAACAAGATCACCTTCATTTTCTCTATTTTTATCATCAACTAAAATAAACATTTTACCTTTTTTAGCATCTTTAACGATTTCTTCTATTTTTGAAAAAAAACTCACTATTTTGTCATCTTTAAATAATTAAGAGTGTATCTTGCTATCATATCAACTTCTATATTTAATAATTCTCCAATTTTAATTTTATCAAAATTTGTGCCTTTTAATGTATGTGGAATTATATTTACATCAAAAATATTTTTTGACACATTATTAATTGTTAAAGAAACTCCATTAATTGCTACAGAACCTTTAGGCGCGATATAATTTCTTAAATTTAAAGGCATATTAAAAATTAGTATTTTACTCGAACCTACATTTTTTTTTTTTATTAGTTTTAATTTTCCATCAATATGTCCAAAAACTAAGTGACCTGATAACTCATCACCAACTTTTAAAGATGTTTCAAGATTTAATAAAGAACCTATTTTTGTAATATTAAGATTTGATTTCGATAATGTCTCTCTAGATGCCGATATTACGAACCAATTTTTTTTATTTTTTTTTCCTTTTTTAATAATAGTCAAACAAATCCCATTGCAACTAATTGATGAACCAATTTTTAAGTTTTGATAATTAATTTTTGTAGAAATATAAAAAATTTTATCACCATCTTCTTTTATTTCTAAAACTTCACCAATATCTTCTATAATTCCTGTAAACATTATTTTTCATATATTTTAAGAATATCACTATTGATATTTTTAGATGATAAAAGTTTAAAATTTAAATTTTCAATTTTTTTTATTTTAAGATTCTCCATTAAAGAAATTTCATTAGATTTGATAATATTGTTAGATTGAAAATAATAAATTTTGTTAATTAAATTATTTTTAAGAAAAGCAGAATTTAAAATTGGGCCTGATTCCAATAAAACGTTATTAAAACCCATTCTTGCAATCTCAAAAATTGCTTTTTTTAAATTAATTCTTGTATTTTTTTGGTCCAAAATCTTTATTAACAATCCATAATCTTTTAATTTTTTAATTTTTTTTTTATTAGTTGAATTTGTAAATATATAAGTTTTTATATTTTTAGCTGTTTTAACAATCTTTAAATTTTCTTTTATTTTTAAGTTACTATCTAAAATAAATCTTACTGGAGATAATTTTTCCATACCATAATGTCTGCAACTTAACAAAGGATTGTCTTCTAAAACTGTGTTAATACCAGTTATTATTGCGTCATATTTTGCTCTTAAAAAATTACCATAATCTCTAGAATCTTCCGAAGTAATCCACTTTTTATTTTGATTTATCATTTTGCCATTTTTACTAATAGCAATTTTTGAGGCAATAAAAGGTCTGTTTTTTTTTAATTTGTAAAAAAAACCAAAATGTGTTTTTTTAATTTCATTTTTTAATATACCAATTGTAACTTTAATCCTTCCTTTTTTTAATTTTCTTATACCTTCTCCATTTATTTTGCGATTTGGATCTTTTAATCCTATAACTACTCTATTTATTTCTGATTTTATAATTTGATCTACACAAGGTGGTGTTTTTCCATAATGCGAACAAGGTTCTAAAGTTGTATATAAAGTTGCTCCAAATAAACTATTTTTTTTTAAGGCAACTACTTCAGCATGTGGTTTTCCACCTGGTTGTGTCCAACCTCTACTAATAATCTGATCGTTTTTAACTACTACAGCTCCAACAGAAGGATTAGGCCATGTGTTTCCAATACCTCTTAAAGAAATGTTAAGAGCATTCTTCATAAAATATCGATCTCTAGCAGAACTTGGTCGTTCCATATTGTAGATTTTTAAATTAATTTGGAATAAATAGGAAATTTTTTACATAAATCCAAGACTTCACTATGAACTTTTTTTTCTGCTTTTGAATTATCATGCAAATTCTTTTGAAGGCCATCTAAAACATCGCCAATTAGATTCCCAATTAATTCAAATTCTTTTTCTTTAAAACCTCTAGTTGTACCAACAGGAGAACCTAATCTAATACCAGATGTAATCCATGGTTTCTCAGGATCAAAAGGTACGCCGTTTTTATTACAAGTTAGTCCAGCTCTTTCCATACTAACTTCAGCATCTTTTCCTGTTAACTTTTTTGGTCTTAAATCAACTAAAACTAAATGTGTATCTGTTCCTCCAGATACAATATCTACTCCTCTTTTAATTAAAGTTGATGCTAATATTTTTGCATTCTTTACTACATAGCTAATGTACTCTTTAAATTCTGGTTGAAGAGCTTCTCCATAAGCAACAGCTTTTGCGGCAATAACGTGCATTAATGGTCCGCCTTGCATACCAGGAAAAACTGCAGAATTAAATTTTTTACCTAATTCTTCATCATTGGATAATATCATTCCTCCTCTAGGACCACGTAAAGTTTTATGTGTTGTTGTTGTTACAACGTGCGCGTGTGGAATTGGACTTGGATATAAGTCTCCTGCTACACAGCCTGCAAAGTGTGCCATATCAACTAATAAAAATGCTTCTACTTTATCAGCAATTTCCCTTATCTTTTTAAAATCTATTATTCTTGGATACGCTGACCCCCCTGCTATAATAAGTTTTGCTTTATTTTCTGTGGCAAGTTTTTCAATTTGATCATAGTCTATCAACGAATCTTCTTTTCTTACTCCATATTGAACAGCATTAAACCATTTACCTGAAACATTAGGGGGTGCCCCGTGTGTTAAATGCCCACCAGCATCTAAAGACATGCCAATAACGGTATCATGAGGTTGAATTAATGCCAGCATAACAGCTTGATTTGCTTGCGATCCTGAATTTGGTTGAACATTTGCATATTTACAATTAAAAATTTTCTTCGCTCTATCAATAGCTAAATTCTCAACTACATCGTAATACTCGCAACCTCCGTAATATCTTTTACCAGGATATCCTTCAGCGTACTTATTAGTCATTAGTGATCCTTGTGCTTGAATGACCGCAAGTGATGCAATATTTTCTGATGCAATTAATTCTATTTGATTGCTTTGTCTGGTATATTCGTTTTGTAATGCTTTTGTTATTTCAGGATCAATTAATTCAAGATTATCTTGAAAAAATTTTTTTTGATTTTTAATATCTGTTTGAATACTCATTTTATAAAAATATAAAAAATTAATCTATTTTTTCCACACGTTTTTGATGTCTTCCTCCATCAAACGAAGTGCCTATAAATATTTTAAAACAATTTTTAGCCTGGTCTAGATCTATTTGTCTGCCTGGCAAAGCTAAAATATTTGCATTATTGTGTTGTCTTGCAAGTTTGGCATCATCTTTATTTCTACATAACGCTGCTCTAATGCCCTTAAATCTGTTAGCTGTAATAGACATGCCAATTCCTGAACCACAAATTAAAATTCCGATTTCACTCTTTTTTTTTAAAATATTTTTAACTGCTAACTTAGCAAAGTCTGGATAATCTACAGATTCACTAGAATTAGTTCCGCAATCTAAAACTTTAAAACCCATATTTATGATTTCTTTTTTCAGAGCATTTTTTAAATCATATCCGGCATGGTCGCATGCAATTGTGATAGTTTTATTCATAACTAAATTTATCTCTTTAATTATTATTTAAAAAACTTTTTTTATATTTATATAAATCACTTTTAAGTCCTGAAGCCAAGAAATACATTCCGATCACATTAGGAAAAGCCATTGCAAAGATCATTGCATCGGAAA
>Ga0208336_1000733_pt1 | contig 12361 bp, 9 predicted proteins | sample DeeseametaMP0372_FD_184212 | JGI IMG/M metagenome (GOLD analysis project Ga0208336, IMG submission 184212) | Marine microbial communities from the Deep Atlantic Ocean - MP0372 (SPAdes) | ecosystem: Environmental > Aquatic > Marine > Oceanic | place: East of Porto Seguro, South Atlantic Ocean...
TCATCAATGCATAAATAATCAATGTGCTTTCTCATTGATGCGCATCGAAGAATTGCACACCCGGTAGGATTCGAACCCACAACCTTTCGGTCCGTAGCCGAACGCTCTATCCAGTTGAGCTACGGGTGCATAATTTTTAACTCCATAAATAGTTATAAGCTATTTATTCACCGTAATCCATATTTTACGGATGCAGGGGGGCGGGTGCATGTTTTAATGAGTGGTTATTGGTAGCTGGTAAGTAGTACCGATCTACCGGTTACCATTTGCCCAGCATGAGCTGGGGTGCAGGGAATCGAACCCCGACCCTCAGAACCAGAACCTGATGTCCTACCGTTAGACGACACCCCAATAAATTTTCCAAAAAACCTCTGCCTGGCACCAGGCAAGGGCGGGAATTTAATCAGTCTGATTAAGCTCCCAAACCAAATTAATTGGAATTTTAATCAAAATTCAATTCGTTAACCTGGAGTATTTCCTTGTTGCTATAATCCTGGATCCAGGCTACCACTTTTAACCCGGACATATTGTATGTTAGATTGGCGTGATTGATCCATTCAGTCCGCATAGACCAAGTGAAGGATTCCTTTGTCACTGCACCGCTAATCAATTTTATACTTTTGCCAGTATTACCGGTCAACAATTCAATCACTGCATTGTGATGTTCCGTTAATCCATTCGCGGAACCGGGGTATTTTACCGTATCCATAACTGCTGCAACGAATAACCTCAAATCTCTTGAACTTGTGGTTGATTTCACAGCGTCAAGTTCAACATCAAAGGAAATATCATTCCCTGATTGACTCCCGTATATTCTAACGTCATACAAACCCACATCATCCAAATAATCCTTTGGGTCGTTTTTCCAATTCGTAGTATTTGATCCGGAATCTTTCCCATTGGTAAACATGTGGGGTGTATAATTATTCCCGTAATAATTATTGCGTGTACGGTTCATGGATGTATTGGCCAAATACATGGGGTCATTCCCCTGCCCCGGCCACCAGACATGATAATATATCTGGGTCCAAATCGAGTCTAATCCATAGCCCACATAATTAACTGTAGCCGGTTTTAAAGATGCATTTAATATCCGCTCCGCGGATGCGCATGGTCCTCATGTACTGGAGGTGAACATCTCACTTAAAACGCGGCGGTGATTGGTGCTCACTAGTATTTCTGCCATCCCCTGAACATTATCCAAGGTGGCATAAATATTGGCTTCGCCCTGACCGACTCCAGTCACCAACCCTTCTTTTGATATTGTAGCCACAGCATCATTGGTGGATGACCATGTCACAGGCGTATCCATAGATGAATTTTCTTTGTCAATGACGAGGGCACTGAGTTGAACCGTTTGTGCTACCTTCAGCACATGACTCAATGGAGAAATAACAATCGTATCCGCCTCCTGAGTTACGGTTGCTTTATCTTCACAAGACCATAGCACAAATGAAATAATGAATATGGTATGTATTAGTTTCTTCAAATTGTTACCTAACTGGTTGGTTAAAATTAACTAAAATAGTGAAACGAGACCAACCTTGAATCCGTTTTCAAATGGCTGGATATACCGACAGACACCATTACTGCATAATACGCCACCGCGCTGAGAACCAACCATAATTGTAAGGCGGTGATTCTCGGAAATATTATAGGCCAATTCCATGCTGGCCCAGGTGAGTGATGTATCCCAGAATTTCCCCAGAATTTTCTCAATTGAATTAACGTCCCGATCATTCTCCACAATAATTTTCTCATCGGTTGAGGACATATCAATGGCAAGATTTGCAGACCATTTTGGAGATCGACTCACGCCAATACTCATAAAACGGTTGTACTGTGTCTCCTTCATAAAATTCGATTCAAATGGTACAATAGTCGACGGTGCGTATTGATGAATCCCTTTCTTCAATTCCTGATATTCATATTTCACTTCCAAGCTATAATGGGTATTGAGCGTATAAGAAAAATGGGTTGGAAATGTTTGTGCTGAAACTGCTTCATAAATAAGAATTTGATCTGAACCGGTATATCGATTGAGATAAAGATCAATCACATCTTCTGTTGTTCCAATGCCCACTGTATAGTGGAAATTCCCATTCATTAAATTTCCATCTAACTCAGCATAAAATTCTTTAAAAGGGTTTAGTTCATTTTTAGACGAAGGCATATTCACAGAACTACTTATCATTTCCCATTTGATACTTTTATTATTCCAACCCCATTCATTATGTCGGCTAGACTGAGCATATACAAGGGTCAATTGTGACTGCGGGTTGATGGGCCCTTCTAAATGTATATCAAAACCAACTTCATCATTATAATCAATAATATGGGTAATTCTACTTAAAAGCCGGGTAGAATGTTCTTTAAATACGGTAGGCATTTGTTGAATAGTTAATACGCCGCCTGCATAATTAACAAAATCCCAACGGTGATCAGGGCCTAAATTAGCGAAATGGTAATTCTTATAGGAACCGCCTAAAGACCAGCCCCAGAGATACATATTCACATTACCAAACAGCCCAAATCCAATAGAATCCTTTTTAACCCACTCCAATCCAACATCACCATTCTCACCGAAATAGTCAAGAGTTGCACCCATTAAAAGATGATCTACTTTTTCTATAATACCCTTGGCATCGGGATGATCCTCCTCCACCTTCAGCACTTGCACACCACCATTCCACCCTTTATAGTGACCAGATATTCGGCTGCCATAGAGAAAATTTTCAACACCATAGTTGGGTATTCGGTTATCATAATCTATCACTTGGTTTGTCAAACGCCATATTTTTTGAGACCCACTTAACAATGCTAAATCCAAAAAATTATTTGTCCAATTCACCAATCCACCACGGATTCCCGTATCCAAATCGACTGCCTGATCCTCCACCATATTCACCATGAGGCCTCTCCCCCAAAATGTATATATATCACCCATCTGTAATGAAAGAGAACCCTTGGTATATTCGATTCGAAACTTTCGCAATCCTGTGAACTTGCGACCCAATTCTGGTGGATTGGATATTTCGAATTGGATCCAGCCAGCCCACTGGTTCCAATTCCCATTTATATCAATAAACGATTCTTGAAAATTAAAGTTGTTATTGCTCTTTCCGTAGGAATGGGAAAGTGAGCCTGAAAATTGGGTGATGCCAACCGCCGTTATAAGAAAACAACAAACGATGCATCGAATCGTGTGCATCTATAATCCTTATTATTCAGGTTGAAGGGCTGCTATTATTTCTGCTTCCATTTTCTTCTCATCTCCCGGTATGTATCCAAAATGCCGCCAAAGAACGGTTCCGTCCTGCCCCACAAGGATATTGGCTGGTAATACGGGCATGGCATTGGAGAAGAGTTTTTTTAGTACCTGATTATTTGGATCCAGGAATACTTGAAATGAAAATTTGTTGGCCCGGATATAACTACGTACTTTAGATAGACTTTTCTGGCTATCGTTGCTCACCGCTAAAACCGAGAACCCTTTATCTTTATACTTTTTTTCAAACGCGTCCAAGTGTTTCATTTCCTTTTTACACGGTGCACACCATGTGGCCCAGAAGTTGATTAAAACTGGGCCAGTTTTTAGATAATGCTGAAGCATGACCCTTTCGCTACTCATTTTTTTCAATGTTAAATTGGGCACTTTTTTCTGACCGACTAAAATGGGCAGGAAACATAGTATATATAAAATGAATAATCGACTTTTCACCGGTAAAACTCTAAAGTAAATTACTTAAATATGCGTGAAGCTCTTCTTCTGGAATAAATTTCAGACTCACGCGACTGATATCGTTTGCCCGATTCACATCCAGATTAAATCGATAGGATGCAGGAATATCTACAGTCTCTAACGCCACTTGAATGGACCATCCGCCAACGGTAAAATCAATTAAATTTGAAAAATAATGAAATGGCTTGTAAATCACACGATTGCTATTGAGCGCATGAATACTTTGGTCGGGAGAATCCACTAAAATTACCAAAGGATTCCCATTCGCATCCTGCAGCTGAATAACGGGAGTGGTTCGGTATTTTCCCAACTGAATTTTTTCTGTAATCTCTTTCGGAAAATTATATTTATCCCGATTAAAATAAAAAACGGTAAGATTTCCATCTTGCTTCAATCCAGAATATGGCAGGGAGGTAAGCATATCTTTTATAATATTCCCTTTTAAAGTATAATTTACGGACATGACAATTTGAAATTCTTTCCGGTTTTCCGGATCATAATTAAATTGAGGACGCTCCATTTTGACGCGATATGGATTGCGCATTAGATTTGATAAAACGTCAACCATCATATGAGTGTTGATTTGATTTTCCGGACGATCATCATTATAGCTGTCTTTTGAAATATCGAGTACCCATTCTCCATTTTCCTCCCGCAATCCTTTGGGATCTATTTCTCCCCTGGCACCGATATTTAAATCCAGTTTTTTTTCTAAATCTATAAACGCCGCATCTATTGCCGTACTCACATCAATGGCCTTTTCACCGTAAGATGGAGGAATGCGCATCCGCTTCCCCTCCGTCAGTGTTGGATAGGGACCCTTATCTACTTTTGGTAAATAGGGTAACAGCATCGTATTGACCGATTCAGACAACTTTCGATTAATGGCAGTTATATTATTATAATATCCCCGCACCCTCCCATTGGATAACTCATCCCAAGTGGCAATATCAATTAATTGAATAGAAATCGTTATTTTATCGAGTGATCTTTCGAATTTCCCGAGGACAAGTAAGTTCTTTGTTCCAGGGCGCTGTTGCAGGAGTAAGGATCGATTCGTCATGATTTCTTCTAATCCATCCTTGTTTTTTAAATATATACGATCATGTTGACTGAGTTCAGAATTTACCATTTCTGCAAAGACAGTTGACAGCCAGCCAATGGCTACATCATTTTTAATATTATCAAATGGAATCACATAAACGTGAAGTGCCGGAGGAGCTGCATTTACGATTCCGGCTAAGAGTACTATAGAAAAGATTGATTTAAATTTGGTCAACATGAACAGTTAAATTACTCGGTTTTAAGTTCTATTCTCAATGCTAATTTTTCTGACCAGATAGCATTTGTTTCTCAATTTTCGCCCATGAATCCCGCAATGGAACCGTTCGATTAAAAATGGTTTTTTCTCCTGAATCAGGGTCTTTGCAAAAATAGCCCAATCGTTCAAATTGAACAGTTTTACCTATTACTGCCTTCCCCAATTCCGGTTCCATTTTGCAGTTATTTAAAACGGTGAGAGAATCGGGATTTAACGCATCAATGAAATTATCTTTCGAAGCCGGATTCGGAACACGAAACAATCGATCATATAATCTCACTTCACCGTCAATCGCATGTTCTGCCGAAACCCAGTGAATCGTCCCTTTCACTTTACGGCCATCGGGAGCATTCCCTCCTTTAGTCTCAGGATCATAAGTACATTTCAATTCTGTGATATTTCCATTATTATCTTTAACCACTTCATTGCAAGTGATGAAATAAGCATATCGTAATCGTACTTCTCGTCCGGGACCTAATCGGAAGAACTTTTTGGGAGGATCTTCCATAAAATCATCTTGTTCAATATAAAGTTCTCGTCCAAAGGGTACTTGGCGTTTTCCGGCGGTCTCATCCTCTGGATTATTGATGGCGTCTAATAATTCATCATCGCCTTCTGGATAATTTGTAATCACCACCTTCAAAGGATTTAATACAGCCATTCGCCTTTCGCAGCGTTTATTTAAATCAGATTTAAGTGCAGATTCCAACTTAGCCATTTCCATAACGTTATCTCGTTTTGCCACACCAATTTCATCCATGAAATTTCGAATAGCTTTCGGCGTATATCCTCGGCGACGTAAACCGGATAGAGTGGGCATCCGCGGGTCATCCCAACCGGAAACATGATTGTCATCAACCAATTGTTTTAACAATCGTTTGGACATAATGGTATAACTCAAGTTGAGTCTTGCAAATTCGATTTGCTGAGGATGGTAAACTCCTAATGCATCCAAATACCAATCATATATCGGCCGATGATCTTCAAACTCTAAAGAACAAAGAGAATGGGTTACTCCTTCAATAGAATCTTCTAATCCATGGGCCCAATCATACATGGGATAAATACACCATTCATTTCCCGTTCGGTGGTGGTGGGCATGGAGAATGCGATAAATGACCGGGTCCCGCATATTCATATTGGGGTGTGCCATATCAATTTTAGCTCTTAGGGTATGACTGCCATCTGGAAATTCGCCATTTTTCATTCGAGTGAATAAATCCACATTTTCTTCTACTGATCGATTGCGAAATGGACTTTCCTTTCCAATATCCTTTAAAGTGCCTCTTGTTTTTCGGATTTCTTCAGGAGTCAGATCGCAGACATAAGCCTTTCCACTATTCACCAAAGCTAGGGCATAGTCATATAATCGCTGAAAATAATCAGAGGCAAAACATAATCGATCTTCCCAATCATATCCCAACCACTTCACATCAGCCTGAATGGATTTCACATACTCTTCCTCTTCCGCAATGGGATTGGTGTCATCAAAACGTAAATTACATTTACCGCCAAATTCATCCGCAATACCAAAGTTTAAACATATAGACTTCGCATGACCAATATGTAGATAACCGTTGGGTTCTGGTGGGAATCGTGTATGAACGCGATTCTCAAATTTCCCAGATACATTATCTTCATCTATAAAGCGCTGAATAAAGTGACGTGGTTTGGTTTGTTCTTCCATTTAACCCGGTAATTTATCTAAAGCAGTTTCAATTCTATGGATCGTTTTATCCCGCCCCAATAATTCCAAAATTTCAAAGATGGATGGTCCATTGGGCGTGCCGCATACCGCCATTCGTATCGGCATGATGATTTTCCCCAGTCCACATTCATTTGATTCTGCGAATGATTTGAATGCTATTTCAAGATCTTCCTTGCGCCAATTGGATATCTTTTCACAATATTGTAAAAAAGTAGATACTCTTTCGTTTGCCGATTCATCTTTCCACCACTTTTTAAGGCCGGCTTTATCGTAGGATTCTGGATCATGAAAGAAATATTCAGATTGATTAATAAATTCAGTTAAGGACTTTGCCCGTACCTTTAACAAATCGATGATGGAAATAAGAAATGAAATAGCACTTCCCTTTCCCCAATCAGGATGAATACTTCTGAGGGATTCCAATAAAAATTCCGTTGATTCATTCATCACATATTGGCCACTAATCCAATGGAGTTTTTTTTCATCCCATACGGCACCCTTTTTTTGAACCTGACTTAAATCGAAATTTTCAACCAATTCGCCTAAGGAAAATACTTCTTTTTCTGTCCCGGGATTCCATCCCAACAATGCCAAATAATTCAACAAACTTTCCGGGAAATAGCCATCATCTCTAAAATTTTGAACACCCGGTGCGCCATGACGTTTACTCAACCTCTTTTTATCATGTCCAAGAATCATAGGAAGATGGGCAAAAATTGGTTCTGTAAAACCGAGCGCCTTATAAATAAGAATTTGTTTGGGTGTGTTTGATACATGATCTTCCCCACGTATCACATGGGTAATATCCTGATCATGGTCATCAATTACGACCACAAAATTATAGGTTGGAGATCCATCGGATCGGACAATAATAAAATCATCCAATTCCTTATGATCCACACAAATATCACCATAGATTAAATCTTTGTATGTAGTTTTTCCTTCAGGAATTCTTAAACGCATGGTAAACCCAATCCCTTGATTCAAGCGCAGCTTTATCTCGTCTTCTGTTAGATTTCTGCATGTGCCTGGATATTGATAATGGCCAGCATCCCGAGCGGTTAGGAGATCCGCCTTTGAGCAAAAACAACGATACACCTGACCAGATTCTGTCAATGCTTTTGCCCTTTCTTTATATACATCCAGTCTTTGAGATTGATAGACAACAGGCTGATCCCAATGGAGCCCCAGCCAGGTTAATGATTCTAAAATTTGGTCTGTATACTTTTCTTGGGAGCGTTCTGGATCTGTATCTTCAATTCTGAGAAAGAATTTTCCACCCTGTTTTTTGGCAAATAGCCAATTAAATAAGGCCGTACGGGCGCCGCCTATATGGAGTTCACCTGTGGGGCTGGGGGCGAATCGAACTTTTATGGATGGATTTGTCATAGAAAATTGACGAGGAAATTAAGCAATGATCATGATGAATATTTAGGGAAATTCAAAAGTGGAATAATCAAGTATGCTTACCATTGCAAGACGGCACGTCCAACAATAGTTGATGGAAATATTTATTACCCATTCTAAATGTTGCGTAAACATTCATTATAGACCATGTCCGTCAATCATTCCCCACCTTTACGACCCATTCGGGCAGGCTTATTGACGATTAAACGATGTAGATATAAAATAAATCGTAAAATGACAAGCAAGGATGCTTGTCCGATGATGAGCGGAGGGGGAGGGATTCGAACCCCCGAAGAGTTTCCCCTTGCCGGTTTTCAAGACCGGTGCAATCAACCAGACTCTGCCACCCCTCCAATTTGGAATAATTTGTTAAAAATATCTCGGCAAACTTAGGGTTGTTCATCCATAAATTTTTCCGGGAATTTTGTTATTTTAAAAGGGACATTTTCCGAGTCTTCACAAAATTGCCTGACCGCAATTGATAAAAGTAAATGCCGCTGGGCAAGTGACTTCCATCGAATGATATTTGATGAATACCTGCAGGTTTTATCCCTCTATCCAATTTCATTACTTCCATCCCAAGCATGTTGTATAAAGTTAGGTCGATCTCCCCTGCCCTTGGTAATTCGTACTGAATTTGTGTCGTCGGGTTGAACGGGTTGGGATAATTTTGGTTTAATTCATAATTTTCCGGGATTACCGACTCATTCCCAGTGGCCAGGTTCCCGCCTGGAGATGGTTTTATAATATAAAGCCCTTCTTCCATGGAGGAAATCACTATCGTTCCACTAGAGAAATAAGGATAATTACCCCAAGAGCCTACATAGTCAATTATGTCACCCGCCGTATATGTATCGAAATAAGCCACCTCTATGGGGTTTTTAGGATCAGCGATTGAGAGAATCCTTAGACCAGATGAATAATTGGATTGGTAAAGGAGCTCACCCTTAACATAATTATTATGATCAATTGTGTTTAATTCAGAGCGATAAGTGTTCACAATAATAGGATCATCAAGATCTATGAGATCGAATATGACTGTTGTCTGCACATCGTCATAGCCACGGGACTCATTCAATTCATCATTAACAAAAAAGTAACGATGATCATCTGATAACCACCCTTGATGTACATAGGCAAAGTTGAAATTATCAAATTTTGAAATGATCTTTAGATTAGATTTATCTGTTACATCAGCAATTCCTAAAGCTGTTTCATTGCAGGTAAAAGCAATTTCTTGGCCGTAGTAATCACTATCTGGTCCTTTATAAATAACAAACTGACCATCATGAATATATCCATCATTATACCTTCCGGTTGTTTTATCACCTAAGCAACCAGCATAAGTTGGATTAGCAGGATCATTAATATCTATAATATGTGCGCCACACATATATTCATCTGCGGATGCAGATCCAATCCCAACCGCATAAGCAAAACCAGTTTCTTCATTAATAGCAATGTTATGGACTGATCCAACTAGATCATAATGATATGTCATTGAGAATTCCGTGAATTCTGTAACACCTCGAAGTTGAGTAAGATCAAAAATCTGCACACCATGTTTTCCTACATTATCAGCAACAACAAAGACATGGTCTTTATACACTTTCATATCTCGCCATGAAGATCCGTTCGTTGTAGTCGGCAAAAAACCAAGAACAACAGGATTTACTGGGTCGGAAACATCTACGAAAGATGTTCCAATTAGTAATCCGACTAATGCATATTCTTTCCCGGTTGTTGAATCTTCCCAACCCCAGATGTCATTCAGTTCTGTACGGATCCCGCCACTGAGTTCACTTGGGGTGAGATAGGCCATTAAATCTAGACTATTACAGTCATAATCCCCGGCTTTCCCATTTTCACAGGGGACTTTTACACCTGTTATACTCACGGATCTATTATCGCTGGAAACATGGTTTGAAATCACCCAGTTATTATTTTCATCCTTTTTATAGATAAAAGCTTTCTCACTATAGGTCGCACCAATGGCCAGTTTATCTTTCATTAATACTAAATTCCGGCCGAATTTTCCCTCGTGAGATGATGGTGATTCAATCGTTTGGGAAAGTGAGAATGTATTAAAATCTTCAGTGGAATAAATAAAGGATTTTTCACCATTAAAATTCCCTACTGCAATTTGGTTATTTTCCATTGCAATGGAAGCGCCAAAATAAGTACCAACTTCATCTTCAGGGTTGGCAATTTTTGTTACTTTTGCCCATGAATCATTTTCAAATTGATGAATTTCAACAAATCCCTTTTTATCAAACCCTGGAGATCCAATAATTGCATAGTTCCCTGCCAATTCAACTGAAAATCCAAAACGCCCTTTGCTTTGGTTATTGGAAGGAGAAAACACATGGCTTTCAGTCCACGAATGGGTAATTGTATCAAAATCATATTGAACGACCACATTGCCATCGCGAGAGCCGATTAAAGCTTTTTGCCCATCAATGGAAATGGAATGTCCAAAATGGCCATCGTCATTTATATAATGATAATTTAACGGAGAACCGGTACGCCACTCTTCCCCTTCTTTATACAACGTAAATACTTTTCCCTCTCCATGGTGCACATCACGATCGCCGATTAAAATTACATCTTCGCCAACAGCGACTTCGGATCCAAAATCCATGGTCCATTCATCAGAATCAGGATTTATTGTCTTGATTAATAGCCAATTACCATTTTTATCTTTTTGATAAAGAAAAGTTCTACCCTGGATGTTAGCACGATGGGGTGATCCAACAATCATTAAGTCATTTTTTATATCTATGGCAAAACCAAAATCGAACCCAATCTCACCCTGGATCGGCGCCAATATCTCATCTTGATCTAAGCTGCCAATGGCATTAGGTGAATAAATATAGACTGACCCATTATTTAAAGATGACCCTGTTTGACCAACATAGAATACGCCATCAGAAATGGCCACATCCCCTGCCACACCAAAACCCAGTGAATTATGATCACGGTTTTTGGGTGAGTCCGGATGCAGAAGGCCCTCAGCAAATAAAATGAATGGAATGAAAAAGATTAATTTTCGCAATTGAATTCCCGCTAATTTGAAATTACATTAACAATACAACGATTTATTTATCGTTTGTCGCCGAGAAACTACTCACAATTTTATCCATAATGGTATCGTAAAGATCATTGACATAACCATCTACCGGTACAGAATTAGAAGTGGCTGCAATCACAAGCGCCTTTGATGGAACTACAATGATAAACTGCCCAGCATAACCCAAAGCATTATAAATATTAACCCCATTTACTTTGGCAGTCCACCAGAGGTAGCCATATCCCCAACTTTGACTAGCGTCAAATGGAATGAGCATTGATGTGGATTTATTTATCCATGATGAGGAAATAATCTCCTGTCCTGCCGATTTTCCTTTTTGTAAAAAGAGTTGGCCGAACTTAAGCATATCCCTCATCCTTAAACTCAATCCGAATCCTCCATTAGATATACCATAAGCATCTTGATCCCAAGTGTAATCTGTGATTCCTAATTTAGGAAAAAGGTGAGTGTCGGCAAAGGATTTGGCAGATTCCTGTGTGCTTGCAGTAAAAATGTATGAAAGAACATGGGTCCCTGCTGAGGTATAATTCCAATAGGTACCTGATGGATATAACAATTCTTTATCCATAATGAATTGCAACGGATATGCTGCTGACATATAGGTAATATCATCAGGGATTCCTGACGACATGGTTAGCAACTGTGCAACAGTAATCTTACCTTTAAGTGAATCAGTTACGCTAGAATAATAAGAGGAAAAACTTTGGAATTCATCAGCCATCAATCCTTTGTCTATCGCAATACCCACTAAAGCAGATAAAACACTTTTGGTGACTGACCAAACAACATATTGAGTTGAAATGTCGCCAATGGTATATTCCTCTGTAACAAGACGACCCTTATAAACAACCCCAATAGTATAAAATCCGGTTAACGATTTCGCAATGGTAATGCCTTCTTCGAATTTTTCGGGATCAATCCCTTCTGCGTTGATTTTGCCTGTTTGCCATTCTTTAGTTAGGTCAAGATTTCTCCAATCAAGGACAGGTTCAACTACTTTTTTGTCTTCACATGCTATGAAGATTAAAAGGAATAAAATCAATCTATAAAGTTGTTTAGCTACTTTAGGCTGATTCATAATGAATAATTTAC
>Ga0208336_1000735_pt1 | contig 12354 bp, 8 predicted proteins | sample DeeseametaMP0372_FD_184212 | JGI IMG/M metagenome (GOLD analysis project Ga0208336, IMG submission 184212) | Marine microbial communities from the Deep Atlantic Ocean - MP0372 (SPAdes) | ecosystem: Environmental > Aquatic > Marine > Oceanic | place: East of Porto Seguro, South Atlantic Ocean...
CCTGACCGATGATGCCCCGATCCTGTATCGCGGGATCGAGGTTGGCCGTCTGGGCAAGGCAGAGATCGCCCCACGCGGGAACTTTGCCATCGTAGAGGCGCTGATTTACGAAGAGCACCGCAACCTGATCAACAGCAGCACACGCTTCTGGGACAGCTCTGGTTTCAGCCTCTCCCTTGGGCCAGGTGGTGCCGAGATCGACTTTCAGTCCATTGCGACGCTTATCGGGGGCGGGGTGACGTTTGATACATTCGTTTCCGGCGGCGACCGCGTGCAAGACGGCACCGTCTTCGACATTTTCCCAAGCAAGGAAGACGCTCGCAGCGCGGTTTTCAACGCCTCGGAAGTCGAGCCGCTGCTGATTAACGTGATCTTTGATGAAAACGTCTCCGGACTGGCCGTCGGCGCCCCTGTCGAGCTGAGCGGTCTGAACATCGGCGAGGTCGACTCCCTCGCCGGTATCGTGGATTACGACCAGTTTGGTGACAGCCGCGTGCGGTTGAACGTGACGCTGGCCATCCAGCCCGCGCGGCTTGGCCTGCCGGGGGATGTATCTGCCGAAAGCGCGCTGGCGTTCTTGCAGGACCGTGTTGTGAACGGTTTGCGCGCGCGGCTTGCCTCTGCCAGCCTGTTGACCGGTGGTCTGAAGGTTGAACTGGTGGTGGTCGAAGACGCGCCAAGCGGGCGCCTGGTGGCCGCGGGCGAAAACTTCCCTGTTATGCCTACGACCAAGAACGAAACATCAGACGCGGCTGCCACCGTCGAAGGTGTCTTTAGCCGCATCAACAACCTGCCCATCGAAGAGCTGTTGAACAGCGCCATCGGTCTGATGAATTCGCTACAGGCCTTTGTTGGCAGTGACGAGCTGCAACAGACCCCGCGCGATGTCCGCACGCTGATCAACGAGGTCACGGGGCTGGTATCGTCGGACTCGGTGCAGAATATCCCCGTATCGCTGAACGCCACGCTGCTGCGTGTCGAGACGCTGGTCGCGACACTTGAGGAAGAGCAGATGGCGAAACGTCTGCTGGATGCGGTCGACTCCGTCTCGGAAGCCGCCACATCCTTCAGCACCTCGACCGAGGGCGTGCCCGAACTGGTCGAAGAGATGCAGGCCGTCGCCGCCAAGGCAAGCGAGTTGGAACTGCAACAGCTGGTGGACGAGTTGACCGCGCTGACCCGCTCTGCCGATCAGGTGATTGGTACACCGGACGCCGTGGCACTACCCGGATCGCTGAAAAACGCCCTGGACGAGCTGAACTATACGCTGCAGGAACTGCGCGAAGGCGGCGCGGTCGAGAACGTGAACCAGACGCTGGCATCCGCGCGTAACGCAGCGGATAACATCGCGGTGTCGGCACAAGACCTGCCACAGATCGTGAACCGTCTGTCGACCCTGTTCACGCAGGCAGAGCGTACAATTGAAGGGTACAACAAGGGTGATCAGATCAGCCGTACCGCACAAGAAACCATGCGTGATATCCAAAAAGCAGCCGATGCGCTTGCATCCTTGGCGCGCACCATCGAACGTAACCCCAATTCATTGTTGCTGGGACGGTAAAATATGAACGTTGTAAAAAGTATCGCAAGCCTTGGTCTCATGGCCTTTCTTGCCGCTTGTGGATCCGCAGATCGCTATGCCGTGGACATGCCCCCGGTCACAGAGCAGGTGAGCATCCGCTTCAACTCGGTCGAAGTGCGTGATGTATCGCTGCCCAGCTATGCGGCCGCCGACGAAATCCACGTGCGCAAATCGAACGGCACGTTGGTGAGCTCTTCCGACGAACTTTGGGCGGATTCGCCCGAACGCGCCGTCGCCCTGGAATTGAGCGAGAACCTGTCGCGCCTCACCAACCGCCGGATCGCATCCGAGCCTTGGCCATTCGAAGCCTACCCCGATGCCCGGCTTGAGCTGCGGTTCACCGAATTGCTGGCCGCTGAAACAGGCCAGTTCCGCGCCTCGGGCCAGTATTTCGTCGCCGTATCCACCGGTGGAAGCGAACGATCGGGGTTGTTTGACCTGACCGTGGCTTTCGACCCCAAGGGGGGACCGGCTGCCATTGCAGCGGCACGGGGGCAACTGATCCTTGATTTGGCCAGCTATATCGCCAAGAATGGACTAAAGTGACGTAATTCCAGCGCGATTTCCCGATAGGGGAAAATTTTATACGACTTTTGATTGAATTTTTTTCATAAGGATTTAGCAAGGCCGCCATCACCCTTTGGGCGCAATCGCATAACAGGCAGACCTTCTTCATCTCATGCCCGTTGACGCTACCTGCGATGCCGCGGGCATCTTGCCTGATACATTACTTTTAGCCAGTTCTGGCCATGATCAACGGACCACATGCATATGATGAACCAAAGCCAATCGAACTTTTCCGGGCCCAGGGACGAAGATGACGACACCATCGATCTTGGCGCGCTGATTGGTACGTTGTGGCGCGGCAAACTGATTATCGCTGCTGTCACACTGATTTTCATGCTGCTGGCGGGGTACTATGCCTATGGCGTGGCTGTGCCGACCTATCGGTCCACCGCGGTTGTGGTGCTGGACACCAAAGAAGACAGCATCGTGGACCTGCAGGCCGTGGTTGGCGGATTCTCGGGCGATAGCACCGAGGTCAATACAGAGGTTGAGGTACTGCGGTCCCGTGGGTTGGCGGGCAAAGTTGTCGACCGGTTGAACCTGATTGATGACCCTGAGTTCAACGGCGAACTGCGCGAACCATCCATGATCGGTGGCATGATCTCTGGCCTCAAGGGGATGCTGTCCTCGGGGGCACCCGAAGAAGAGCTGGACCCCGAGCTTCAGAAAGCCAAAACCCGCGATGCGGTTGTGCAGGCTTTGCTGGACAAGGTCTCGGTTTCTAACATCCGCCAAAGCCTTGTGTTCAACGTCACGGCTGAAACGGAATCTCCGGTTAAATCTGCCCAGATCGCGAATACGATTGTTGAACTGTACATCTTGAACCAAATCGAAGTGAAATTCGAGGCGACGGAAAAAGCGACTGAATGGCTAAGCAACCGTGTGTCCGAGCTTCAGATCGAGCTTGAGAATGCCGAGAAGAAAGTATCCGAATTTACGGCGCGCACCCAACTGGTTTCGATCGAGGGCCTGCAAGCGCTCGAGCGTCAGATCAAAGAGCTGCGTGACCGCATTGATGGTGCCGCCTTGAACCGCGAGGCGCTTCAAACACGCCTTGCTGACCTAGAGGCCGCGCAAACGCCCGATGAAAAGCTCGACGCTGCGCAAGACGCCGCACTGACGCGTATCTTTAGCAACGGGCTGTCGTCGGAAACGAACCAGACGGCATTTGACCTGCGATTTGATACGGTGATGACACGGGTTCGGGCTGATCTTGTGCGCAGCACGCAACAACTTGAGGCGCTGCGCAACTCGGAAGAAGAGCTTGGGGAGCAGCTGGCCTCGCAAGGGCAAGACCTGATTGAGCTGCAACAGCTGACCCGTGAATCCGAAGCAACGCGTCTGCTGTATGAATATTTCCTGACCCGTCTCAAAGAGACTTCTGCCCAAGAAGGCATCCAGAAGGCCGACAGCCGCATGCTGTCGAGCTCGGTCGTGCCAAATTCACCAAGCGCGCCGAAGAAATCGCAGATCATTGCGCTGGCGATGATCCTCGGGGCGATGGTCGGCTCGGGGCTCGTACTGCTGCGCGAATTCAAAACCCGCACGTTCCGCACCGCGAACGAGCTTGAGCAACACACCGGCTATACCGTGATCGGGCAGATCCCGCTGATCCCTTCGCGTCACCGCAAGGACACGCTCAAGTATCTGTCGGACAAGCCGACGTCTGCCGCCGCCGAAGCGATCCGCAACCTGCGCACCTCGTTGATGCTGTCGAACCTCGACAAAAAGCCGCAGGTCATTGTATCGACCTCGTCCATCCCGGGGGAGGGTAAAACCACCGTCTCGCTGTCGCTGGCGAAATTCTTGTCCGGTCTGGGCAAATCCGTTTTGCTGGTCGAAGGCGATATCCGCCGCCGCACGCTGAACGAATACTTCCCCGATATGCCGCGCAACGGTATCGCGTCTGTCCTGAACGGCGATGTGAAATTCGCCGATGCGATCCATACGCCTGACGGTTTTGGCGCGGATGTTCTGGGCGGCGAAAAGACCAATGTGAACGCGGCGGATATCTTCTCCTCCGATCGGTTCAAATCCTTCATCTCCGAGATGCGCGATCAGTATGACTTCATCATCATCGACACGCCGCCTGTGCTGGTTGTGCCGGATGCACGTATCATCTCGCAGAATGCCGATGCGATCCTGTTCTCTGTGAAATGGGACAGCACGAACAAAGGTCTGGTCGAGGAATCCATGCGCTTCTTCCACAACTCGAACCAGCGGATCACCGGTCTTGTGCTCAGCCAGATCGATGAGAAGGGCATGAAACGTTATGGCTATGGCGGCGAATACGGTGCCTATGGGGCCTACGGCAAGGGCTATTACGACAGCTAAGCAAGGCTTGGGCATGCCTCAAAACTGCCCAAATCTTTCCCCTCAAGGGTCATAACAGGGCCGCTCTGCTGGGCGATATTCATTGGGAAGTTATCCCAGTGAGGACCCCCAGATGGCACGTATGAAAGAGATCGCAACAGCTGCTGGCACGCTCGCCTGCGCTTTGGGCATCGGCTACGTGATGCAAAGTTCTGACGCTGCGACAGCCCGCTATGGCTCTGACGCCGCTGTGAAAGAGCAAGAGCTACGCCGGCTAAGCAACGAGAATGCCGTGCTCGAGGTCGAAGACATCGTCCTCACCTCGGCCGAGTTCAATGCAGCCCCGCTGGAGCCCACGGTGGAGCTACCCGATTCTGCCCCCGTCATGTTGGCCGCTGCAAGCGCGGACGAACCGATATCTCGCCCAGTTTCCGCCCCAATTACGACGGAGCCAGCGGCCACACAAACCTGCGATATCACCGCAAACGCGCGCCCCGTCGCGGCAGCTATGGTCAACCTGACACTGGCGGCACCCTGCATGCCAAACGAACGGATCACAGTGCATCACAGCGGCATGATCTTTACCCAAACGACATCTGACACCGGCGCGCTGGACATCACCGTTCCGGCGCTTTCGCAGGATGCGACCTTCGTCATTGCTTTCGGAAACGGCGAAGGCGCGGTTGCGGATGCGAAGATTGATGATCTGGCCGAATTTGACCGCGTGGTTCTGCAATGGAAGGGTGACACGGGTTTCCAGATGCACGCCCGCGAATTCGGGTCCGACTATGATGGTTCGGGCCATGTCTGGGCTGGCAAGCCGCGCAGCGTTGCCTCCGCAATCACCGGTGAAGGCGGATTTATGACCGTGAACGGCGACCTCAGCGCCGCAGAGCCACTGGTAGCCGAGGTGTACACATTCCCCGCTGCGATGGAAAACGCCGACGCCCGCGTTGCGCTGACAGTGGAAGCCGAAGTGATCCAGGCGAACTGCGGCCAGGAGATAGAGGCGCAATCGATCGAACTGCTTGGCGATGCCACGCTTAGAACGCGCGACCTAAGCGTCGCAGTGCCGGATTGTGATGCGGTCGGCAGCTTTCTTGTGTTGAATAATCTGCTCCAAGACATGAAGGTTGCGGGACACTAACGCAACGCTTGGGGTCTTATGATCACGATTATACGTGCGGCGGTTCTCGCCGCACTTTTCTTATGTTCGGCGACGCTGTCCGCGGGGGCGCAGGATGTCGCGCTGTCCTCCCGTGATGGCAAGATTGAACTAAGCGGCACCTTGCTGGGCTTTGATGGCGAGTTCTACCGCGTCGAAACCGAATATGGCGAGCTGACGGTCGACAGCACCGGCGTTCAATGCGAAGGGCCGGGTTGCCCCAATCTGGACCCTTTCGTCGCCGAGCTGCAGCTCTCGGGATCGGCCACGATGGGCGAAGTGTTGATGCCTGCCCTGATCGACGGGTTTGCGCAGCGCAACGGCTATACCGCTGTGCGCGAGGATGAAGACGAACACCGTTTTACCTACCGTTTGATCGACGAAAAAAGCGAACAAACCGTTGCGCTGTTCATGTTTCGGGCCAGCAACAGTGACGAAGGCTTTGCCGATCTACTGGCGGATGAGGCGGATATCGTGATGTCCCTGCGCGAAATGCGCCCCGAAGAGCGGGTCCGCGCGCGCGAGGCGGGGTTGGGTGATATGACGGGCCTGAACCGCAGTCGCGTGCTGTCGCTTGATGCTGTTGTGCCGGTGGTGTCGGCCTCGAACCCGGTCAAGCAGATCTCTCCGTTGATGCTGGCGCGGGCCTTTGCGGGGAAGGTGACCAACTGGCAGGCGCTTGGCGGGCCGGACGCACCCATTGATCTGCATCTGCCCGATACCAGCAGCGGGCTGGCACAAGCGATCAGTGATCAGGTGATGCGGCCCGCGACGCTCAAGTTCACCGACGATATCACCCGCCATGCCCGCCCTGCCGATCTGGCGGAGGCGGTGGCAAACGACAGTTTCGCGCTTGGCATCACCAGCTATGCCGAACAACGTGATACCGATGTGTTGACGCTCTCTGGCAGCTGTGGCTTTGCGCTCGATGCCTCGCGCCGCACCATCAAGACCGAAGATTACCCGCTGACCGCGCCGATGTTTCTGTACTTTCCGGCCCGCCGTCTGCCGCAGGTGGCGCGTGAGTTTCTGGCCTTTACCCGTAGCCCTGCGGCGCAGATCGTGATCCGGCGCGCGGGGTTTGTGGATCAGACGCCCGAAGAGATTCCCGTCGAGGATCAGGGCAACCGATTTACAAATGCGATTGCCGTTGCGGGGCCCGAAATCACGCTTGAGGAACTACAGCGGATGAATGCGGTATTGAAGCCCATGGCGCGGCTGTCGACCTCTTTCCGGTTCGAGGCGGGATCGGTGCGTCTGGATGCACAATCGCGGTCGAACGTGCAGCAACTCGCCCGCGCGCTCGAGGTGGGGCAGTACGACGCGCGCCGTTTGTTGTTCGTGGGGTTCAGTGACGGGCAGGGCGCGTCTTTCGCCAACCGTGACATCGCGCTGCGTCGGGCAGAAGCCGTGCGGCAAGCGGTGATCACCGCGGCGGTGACCGCTAATCTGGAACGTGTGACGCTGGATCTGGACGCCTTTGGCGAGGCGATGCCAATGGCCTGTGATGATACCGCATGGGGGCGTCAGGCCAACCGGCGGGTAGAGGTCTGGGTACGCTAAACCCTAGCGAAACTGGGGCGGGGCGTATTTCAGCAGCACCGGCACGACCAGTTCTTCCTCGTCGATCAGATGGCGGTTCAGCATGGGTTTGAACGCATCCAGTCGCTGTTCCATGGCCGCGGTACTGTCGAGGAAACCTGCCGCGTCCCCCTCATGGCGCAGGACGGCATTCGCCGTCTCCGCCAGATCGTTCAAAATACCATCAAGACTGTGGTGGTCGCGATCCAAGATCTCGAACCCCTGTGCCGCACCTCGGTCAAGCTGCGCCATCACCGGAAAATACTGGGCATCCTCGATATGGTGGTGACCGTGCAGCTCGTTGATCAACATCCCGCCGAAACGCGACAGTTTGCGTTTGTAGGTCTCGGGCGGCTCGACCCGGTCCATCGCCAGTTGCGCGTCCCCCTCCATCTGGTCCAGCAGACGGCGGAACATCATATGACGATCCAACCAGAACGCGATCAGGCGGGAGTAATTCGGGTTCTCCTCCCAACCGTCGCGCGGGAAGGCTTTGATCAACGCACGCAACGGATCGGGCAAGCCATCGCGCTGCATCAGGGAAAGCGGGTCGGGGGGCGGCGTATTGGACATAGGCCAAAGCTAGTGCCGGGGGGTGATCCGGTAAACTCCGCAAATTCGAACACGACAGTTGCGCTTATAAGTACCCTTCGCTGCGAAAGCTAAGCTCGCGTGATTTGCCGATGATCAGATGGTCGTGCAGGGTCAGCCCAAGGGCGCTGCAGGCTGCGAAAATCTGCTGCGTCATGTCGATGTCGGCTTGGGATGGGGTAGGGTCGCCCGAGGGGTGGTTATGCACCAGAATAAGCGCGCTGGCGTTCAGTTCAAGCGCGCGTTTGGCGACCTCTCGCGGGTAGACGGGGACGTGATCGACAGTGCCCTTGCCCTGTTCCTCATCGCCGATGACGACGTTCTTGCGGTCCAGATAAATGACGCGGAACTGTTCGGTTTCGCGGTGCGCCATCGTGGTGTGACAATAATCAAGCAGAGCGTCCCAGCCTGATAGCACATGCTGCCGCATCACCCGTGAGCGCGCCATACGGTGGGCTGCGGCTTCAATCACCTTGAGCTCGACAATCACCGCGTCGCCCACGCCCGAGATATCCCTAAGCCGCGGTTCAGGCGCGGTGATCACGCGGTTGAAGTCGCCGAACCTGTCCATCAGCGCACGGGCCAGCGGTTTGACATCACGGCGCGGGATGGCGCGGAAAAGCACCAGTTCAAGCAGCTCATAGTCCGGGATCGCTGCGGCACCGCCCTGCATAAAGCGTGCGCGCAAACGTTGTCGGTGATCCGCGATATACGACGGCTGTTTGCCCGATGCTGGCGGTGCGGGCGCCGCTTCGTCCCCCAGAAAGGGCAGGCGCGGGTCAGAGAAGTGAGCGTTGTTGCGTCCCATTGGCCCAGCTTGCGGCCAAAGAGGTTATCATTCCGTTAACGCGGGCAGGGGCAAAAACAAAAAGGGCGGAGCCTGCGCCCCGCCCGATGTTTTGTGCGATCAGGTCTTACCCTTTCATCGAATCCCAGAAGGATTTCACCGACGAAAAGAAGCTGCTGCTTTCAGGATTGTTGTTGGAGGATTCCTTTTCGAACTCCTGCAACAATTCCTTTTGGCGGCTGGTCAGGTTCACCGGCGTCTCGACCGCCAGTTCGATGATCATATCGCCCGTACCACCCCCACGCAGCGGGGGCATACCCTTGCCGCGCAGACGCATCTGGCGACCGGACTGGCTGCCCGCCGGGATTTGCACGCGGCCACGGCCACCGTCGATCGTTGGCACCTCGATGCTGCCTCCAAGGGCGGCGGTGCTCATCGAAACGGGGACGCGGCAGAACAGGTTTGGCCCGTCGCGTTCGAACAGCTTGTGGTCTTGCACCTCGATAAAGATGTACAGATCACCCGACGGCCCGCCGCGCATGCCTGCTTCGCCTTCGCCGGCCAGACGGATACGTGTGCCGGTTTCAACGCCCGCAGGGATGTTCACCGACAGCGCACGGTCTTTTTCAACACGCCCGGCACCGCGGCAGGATTTACAGGGGTTCTTGACGATCTGGCCCATGCCCGAACAGGTCGGACAGGTGCGTTCGACCGTGAAAAAGCCCTGTTGAGCACGGACCTTGCCCATACCGGAACAGGTGGGGCAGGTGGTCGGCTCTGCGCCGCCTTCTGACCCGGAACCGTTACAGGAATCGCAGGCCACAGAGGTGGGCACGTTGATCGACTTCTGCATGCCCCGATACGCGTCTTCGAGCGTAATCCCGAGGTTATAGCGCAGATCGGCACCGCGTGCGGCACGGCGTCCGCCGCCGCCCCGCTGGCCACCCATGAAGTCGCCGAACAGGTCGTCAAACACGTCAGAGAACGCCGAAGAGAAGTCGCCCTGACCGCCGCCGCCGAAGCCGCCGCCACGATGGCCACCGCCACCGCCCATACCCCCTTCAAAGGCCGCATGACCATAACGGTCATAGGCGGCTTTCTTTTCGGGGTCTTTCAGGACTTCGTAAGCTTCGTTCGCTTCTTTGAACTGGGCTTCGGCATTGGGGTTGTCGGCATTGCGATCGGGGTGCAATTCCTTGGCTTTGGTGCGGTAGCCCTTTTTGATCTCGTCGGCAGAGGCACCTTTAGCGACGCCGAGCGTCTCGTAGTAATCACGTTTGGCCATGAATTAGCTCCTACGCTGGAACGTGACGGGCCGGCCCGGCAAGCGGACCGGCCCCTTCAGTGGTTCCGTGGGCGTGCTTACGCGCGCTTGTTATCGTCCAGATCTTCGAAATCGGCATCGACGATATCGTCGTCACCTTCGGGTGCATCCGCAGCCGGGGCAACGTCTTCGTTTTCGTCCTGAGCCGCCTTGTAGATGGCTTCGCCCAGTTTCATCGCCGCTTCGGTAACGTTCTGGATGCCGTTGTTGATCTTATCAACATTGTCGGTCGCCAGTTCGTCGTTCAGTGCAGCAATGGCCAGTTCGATCGCTTCGACGGTGGTCGGGTCAACCTTGTCAGAATGCTCTTCCAGCGACTTCTCGGTCGAGTGGATCAGCGATTCCGCCTGGTTTTTCGCCTCGATCAATGCGCGGCGCTCTTTGTCGGCGTCGGCATTTTCTTCGGCGTCTTTCACCATCTTTTCGATATCCGCATCGGACAGACCGCCGGACGCTTGGATCGTGATCTTCTGCTCTTTGCCTGTGCCTTTATCCAGCGCGCCTACGGCAACGATACCGTTTGCGTCGATGTCAAAGGTCACTTCGATCTGGGGCATGCCGCGGGGTGCGGGTGGGATGCTTTCCAGATTGAACGCGCCAAGGATCTTGTTGTCCGCAGCCATTTCACGCTCCCCTTGGAAGACGCGGATGGTCACGGCGCTTTGGTTATCCTCAGCGGTCGAGAAGACCTGCGACTTCTTCGTCGGGATCGTGGTGTTGCGGTCGATCAGACGGGTGAACACGCCACCCAGCGTTTCGATACCAAGGCTCAGCGGTGTCACGTCCAGCAGAACAACGTCTTTGACGTCGCCTTGCAGAACACCGGCCTGAATGGCCGCACCCAAGGCAACAACCTCGTCAGGGTTCACACCCTTATGGGGCTCTTTGCCGAAGAACTTGGTCACTTCCTCGATGACGCGCGGCATACGGGTCATACCGCCGACCAGAACGACTTCGTCGATCTCGGATGCGGAAACACCGGCATCTTTCAACGCGGCTGCGCAAGGCTTCATCGACGCTTTGATCAGGTCACCAACCAATTGCTCCAGCTTGGAGCGGGTCAGCTTCATCACCATGTGCAGTGGCGAGCCATCTTTGCCCATCGAGATGAACGGCTGGTTGATCTCTGTCTGGCTTGCGCTGGACAGTTCGATCTTTGCCTTCTCTGCCGCTTCTTTCAGACGCTGAAGCGCCATCTTGTCTTGGGTCAGGTCGACGCCGTTGGTCTTTTTGAATTCATCCGCAAGGTAGTTCACGATGCGCATGTCGAAGTCTTCACCACCCAGGAACGTGTCACCGTTGGTGGATTTCACTTCGAACAGGCCATCGTCGATCTCAAGGATGGTCACGTCGAATGTACCGCCGCCAAGGTCATAGACCGCGATGGTTTGCGTGTCTTTCTTGTCCAGACCATAGGCCAGGGCCGCCGCTGTCGGTTCGTTGATGATCCGCAGTACTTCCAGACCGGCAATCTTGCCCGCATCTTTGGTCGCCTGACGCTGAGCGTCGTTAAAGTAGGCAGGCACAGTGATCACGGCCTGGGTGACTTCCTCGCCCAGATAGGATTCCGCTGTTTCCTTCATTTTGCCAAGGATGAACGCAGAGATTTGCGAGGGGGAGTATTTCTCGCCCTTGGCTTGTACCCATGCGTCACCGTTCCCACCGTCCATGACGGTGAAGGGCAGGTTCTTTTTGTCCTTGGCCAGATCCGCGTCGTCATTGCGACGGCCGATCAGGCGTTTCACGCCGAAAATTGTGTTGTCGGGGTTGGTAACCGCTTGCCGTTTGGCAGGCTGCCCAACCAGACGTTCGTCGTCTGTGAACGCAACGATGGAGGGCGTGGTGCGCGCGCCTTCGGCGTTTTCGATAACGCGAGGCTGGCTGCCGTCCATGATGGCGATACAGCTGTTTGTCGTTCCTAGGTCGATACCAATAACTTTGGCCATGTTTGATCCCTCTTTTACTCAAGGCGATGACACGAAGCGCAGGCCCGTTGTGGCACCTTTGCCCCGATCTTTTTCACCAAAGGCCGGATGCCTTTAGCGGTTCTCGGCGTATATAAGGAGCAGATATGGACCCTGCAACCGTTGCATGAGAAAGGAGAGGCGGATTCTGCGTGGATTTTTCGCGAAAGCAGGCAAGAAGGGCGTTTAGATGACGATATTGCGGTTACGCGGCTTCGAAATTCACAAATCTTACCTTACGTTGCTGGCGCAGCGCGGGATGCTGGATGCCGTGCGCGGGGTGGTCAAACAGGTGCCGTTCTTCCGCCCCGTCATGCCAAGCGGGCAGCAGATGTCGGTGCGTATGACCTCCGCGGGGGACTACGGCTGGCTGTCCGATACGCAGGGCTATCGCTATGCGCCAACCCACCCCAACGGGACCCCGTGGCCTGCGATCCCGCCTGAGGTTTTGGCGATCTGGAATGACCTGACGGGGCTAGA
>Ga0208336_1000739_pt1 | contig 12305 bp, 14 predicted proteins | sample DeeseametaMP0372_FD_184212 | JGI IMG/M metagenome (GOLD analysis project Ga0208336, IMG submission 184212) | Marine microbial communities from the Deep Atlantic Ocean - MP0372 (SPAdes) | ecosystem: Environmental > Aquatic > Marine > Oceanic | place: East of Porto Seguro, South Atlantic Ocean...
CAAAAATAAAGCCCATTATTCCAAATGCTTCCATTTTATCGTTCCTCTATTAGTAGTTATATCAGTTAGTATTTGACAAAAATTACAAATAATCACCCAATATATGGGGAAACAAAAAACCCCGCTACTTGGCCTACTGCAGATAAGTGGGCGGGTTTTTACAGTGGCAATAATGCAATTGTCATTGATCAGTTAAAACATTCGAATCTTTCATCAGATAATAATGGAAAACCACCCACCCGAAAAAAAATCCTGCTAGAAAAATAACCCAGGGAAAGGATTCTGGAACCGTTTGATTTAAAACAACGATTCCCGGGATTATGAAAGAAATAATGATTATGATTCCTGCCATTATCTCCATTATCCAGAACTTCTTATCGAACTGAAATCGATAACCTCTGTCCATTTCCACCAGGATGATAATACCAGTATAGATTAACGATAGGGACACAAGTACAGGTGCCAGTACAGGACCAACCCATGGCAGCGGGATGAGAAACAGAATATCCCAGGTCAGATAACTTTCAGGCCAATCCAGAAATATCTTCAGGAAAATGTAGTAGAAAATATCCCAGATACCGAAGATAATCATATATCCTGCCAATTTTTTAATAAACGTCCGGAAAGTTAATTCTGCCATTGCCCAGATTATGATCAGGGTCATTAACTCCCGCAAGATTTCGACAGCGGCAATATCTATATCTGCGAGCACGATAGGAAAACTGAAACCATCAGGGTAATAAATTTTGCGGAGATAGATAACAATAGCCGCTTCAATATATCCAAAAGCAATACCCCACACATACAGCCAGCTTAACGTATGTTTCAAAGTTCGGAATGAATTGGATTGCATTGCATTAGCCATTAATTCGTATAATACTGATCTGTTGGATTTTTACTCCTAATCTCACAAAAAACCCGCTGCTGCGGGCCTCTTGCTTCATCCTACCCCTTTAGCTGGAGGTTGTTTCAGCAACACCCTCCACTTTATTTCTGCTTTCAGCTTTATGTCTTTTATGTTCAATGATAAACAAGAAATAGAACAGGAATGGAGCATAAATGATCAAAGTCCCTACTGCGATCACCATTCCCAATGAGATGAACTGATTAGTTTCGATTAGGAGGTATTCACCAAATTTTACGCTAAGGCCTGCGGCGAAACCCATCAAGCCAAAAAACCAAGGCCCATATGCAGCCACGATTTTGATTGTTTTTTCGCGTTTGTAGAATGGACGAATATAAACCTCAAGAAACCGATAATGCACAAGGGCAATGTCGTATAAAGAACCTAAAATAGCCCCGGAAACAGCAATCAGTATTGTGGTAAGTACCGTTAAGCTGATCGAAGACGGGGGGGAAAGAAGTTCAGCAAATATCAAGAGAAAGAAATTAATAACACTGGAATAAACCAAGCCGATCTGAATAGGTACTTTCCCTACCGTGTATTTGAGATTGAATTTCCATAGTTTTAGCCAACCAGCACCCGTAGCAACAATAATGTAGGCTGCAAGGGCAGGGACAGTAATAACGTAGAATATGAAAACGGGTGTTGCCCAAGCAATTGATTGCCAGAATTGATATTCGATCAACAATGCAAGCGGAAGAATCCATAAGGCAGCAATTTCCACAAGGGCTCTCATATGCGATTCCTATCTTTGGCGGTGTTAAAACTTGTTATGTATTGATTTATTTTGTCCAAATTTGCTTAAACCCCGTCCCCTTGAATCATTCCTGATCACCTCTAAGCCCCAACCTTGCTGCTTCCTGCAGTAATTGGATAGCTTTGGGAAGATCTTCACCTTGGTTAGCGTAAACATTCCCCAGGTTGTAATAGGCACCAGCATGTTCGGGATCTAACTCAATGGTTTTTTCATAACTTTGTATGGCATTGGTGAGATCTCCTTGGTTAGTATAAACATTCCCCAGGTTGTAATAGGTATCAGCAGCATCAGGTGTTAACTCGATGGCTTTCTCATAACTCTGTATGGCTTTGGAGAGATCACCTCGGTTAGCATAAGCATTCCCTAGATTCTTATAAATATCATAATTAGGATCCAGCTCAACGGTTTGTAAATAGAATGTAATTGCTTTATTGTATTCTTTATTCTTACCAGCGTTGTAGCCTTTTTCAAACCATTCTGCAGCGGAAGTTTCAACACCCAATGAATCCCAAGATGTCCATGCATCTGTATGTTCTCCCGCTATGTAATTTCCTTCGATTCTTTTCTGTCCACTTTCATACCAACCAGTAAACTTTCCATCTAGTTTCCCAGCCTTGAAATTTTCATCTTTTATTATTTCACCATTTTCATAATAGGTTATGCTTCTAAGCGTTTCTTGTTGTATTCCTTTTAACCAATCCCCAATAACATAATCTGCTTTTTTCGGAGTTCCATCTTCCCATGTTTCTACAATTATTTTTTTAGGTCCTTTTTCACACCCAACAATCAGTAATAACGGTAATATTATTAGTAATATGTTTTTCATCTGTGGAATGTAAAAAAATGTGGGGAAACAAAAAAACCTCCATTTTCAGGAGGTTTTTCGTCAGTACCCGGGGCCGGACTCGAACCGGCACGGCCGCATTGGCCAATGGATTTTAAGTCCATAGTGTCTACCAATTCCACCACCCGGGCAAGAGTGAGGCGTCGATCGGATTCGAACCGATGAATGACAGTTTTGCAAACTGCTCCCTTGGACCACTTGGGTACGACGCCAAAATAGTATTTAATGTTGGAAAAAAGCTCGCGAATTTAATTTGTTTATTTTACACAAAGCGGAACAATATTTCACGGATTGCTTCTATTTTTATTTCCAATGCCTGAATGGCTTGATGCTGCAGCCATAATTGCACAGAGACTGATAAGAAGCCAGCGATCATTATGATATATAAATATTTGTTGTTTTTTTCCATGAATGCTCCTTAAGGTTGATAAATCTTTGCTGTAGTTTACAATATGGACCTTGTGAAATTAAACATGTATCAGCGCCTCCGGGATTTTGAAGTACCGGCTGTCATTTTGGATGAAATTTTTGCCGACGAAGGTGATCTGGAAGTATTAGAAATAAATTGGAAAGATCTGAAAAATAACGGTATGACCGGTGATGAAATAGCAGGCGCAGTGGCTACAATGATCTTCGAACAACTCGATATAAGACCCGATCAATTCACGGACGAAAACGAGTAATAAGTAATTCTACTTTTTTCCTTTTTTTCAGGCAGGGTGTATTTTTTCTTGATCTGACTTTTCTTCACTGCTCTCAATAACTTTTTCCCAGAAGTTAATAGTTTCTTTTCTTCTACTGGTGGATGAATTAATACTTTATAAAGATCATTATTCGCATCGCGTATTGATTGTAATCCATAGGACTTCGGAAGATCGGTCATATAGTATTCATGATCTGATTTAATAAACCATTCTATCTGCGCACTCAACTTTTTATAGCGCTCATAAATATCTTTATTCACAATCCTATCTCTTCCTAAAAGAGATACAGATAATATGAACCAAATAATCAATGTTTGTTTCATTCAAGACCCATACTGCGTAAGAAAGCATCAGAGTTGGACTCACGGCCCAAAAATTCACGCACCAGATTAAGAGGCTCCTCTGTCCCGCCCTTTTCCAAGATTATCTTGCGATAACGCATACCTTGTTCTGCGTTCATGATCCCCTTTTCTTCAAAGATAGAGAACATATCCTGGGCATAGACTTCAGACCATTTATAGCCATAATAAGCTGCGCCATAGCCATTCAAATGACCAAAGGCCGCTTCCATATGCGTGCCTTCCTGGTAAGGATAAAAAGTAATCTCATTCTGTAATGCAGAAACAATATCTGTTGTTGTTTTTTCTCCATCTGGATCAAATCCATCATGCAATGTAAAATCCAGAATACCATAATAAATCTGCTGTAACGCCTTCGTTCCGGAATTCACATTTTTTGCAGCCAGCATTTTATCCAATAATTCATCAGGAATGACTTCACCAGTATCATAATGTTTTGCAAAAAGAGATAATGATTCTTTCTGCCAGATCCAGTTTTCCAGCATCTGTGATGGCGCCTCGACAAAATCCCTGGCCACTGAAGTTCCGGCATAACTCATGAGCTGAGCTTGGGTAAGTACGCCATGGACCAAATGACCAAATTCATGGAAGTAGGTTTCTACATTATCATGTGTGAGCAAAGAAGGTTGAAATTCCGTAGGCTTTGGAAAATTGCATACTAAAGCTGTTGCCGGTTTTTGATAGCCGTCAGGTGTCATTTTACCCATGGTTACTGAGAAAGCGGCTGCATGGCCGTATTTGTTGGCTCTGGGAAACATATCGAGGTAAAAGCGCCCGATCATTTCATTTGATGAGCCGTCATAGACTTCATACATCAAGACATCTTCATGCCAGACTGAAGGATTGCTAACTTTTTTAAATGTGACATTAAATAATCGTTGATAGACAGTAAAGAGTCCTGCGGTCACATTATTGAATTCAAAGTATTGACGTACTTCTTCTGGATCGAGATCAAAATTTTCTTTTAGAACCAAGTTTTCATAATAACCAGCTTCCCAAACATCGATGGTAGTTGCTTCTGTGGCAGTTCTTTTGGATTTTATCTTTAGCATTTCTGCAATATCCATTTCCCCTTTTGGACGCAGTTTGTTCCTTAGATCATTTTCAAACTCCCACACATTTTGCGGGTTTTTGGCCATGCGGTCTTCAGTCCGATATTCAGCATAAGTATTATAATCCAACACTGATACGAGCTCACGTCGCTTGCGGATAATATTATTCAATATTTCCAAATTTGTATCGGTAGCACGATTATTGAATTTATATTTCAGGTTTTTCCGGGCTTCACCAGATTCAGAGAAATCCATGAATGGAACATAGGATGGATAGGACATATCGATAGCATACGATCCATCTTTTTGCTGTCTTTCTTTCTTATAATTTTCCGGAAGTCCACTAATTTCTTCTTCAGTAACAAAAAGAGTGTCCTGGAAATCTGCTATATTTTTACTAAATGCCAATCCAAGATCAGAAAGCTCATTAAAGATCTTTTTTACCACATCCCTTTTCTCTTTGGGCAGGCCAAAACCGCTGCGCTTATAATCGAGAAGTGTATCTTTTAGGAATTTTTTCTTATAACCCGTCAGCTGTTTGGCTTCTTTAGATTTTGTATACGCTACCACTGCATTATACAATTCTTCATTCAATGAGAGATCAGTAATATATTTTTGAATCTGCCGGCTGGACTCCATTCCTTCATCTCTGATTTTTTCATTTGTATGCGTAGCACTCATTAAGTATCCTGGACTCCAAACAGATTCAATTACTGAATAAATATCATCAATTTGTACCATAGTATTATCAAAAGAACGTTCCACATTCGATATAGCTAAAATTTCTGAAAGAATATGGTCGGCTGATTCCAAGACATATTTTGTTGATCTTTTAATATGTCCATGGCGCAATTTTGCAAAATCATGAACTTCATTAAACTCCACAACTAATGGATTAAATACAGGTCGGCGAACGAATTGAACATTCTCTTTCAGCGTAATGGGACTAACTGCTATAACAACCATCAAAATAGTTAAGATGTTATGATTCATATTATTTCCTTTATTAAATACAATTAATTTCCCGATAATTTAAAGATATAAAAGATTAAAACGGATGATGAGGCACAATAAGCACATGTTGATGTAAATCCTTGAAACTTTGCTGAATTTTCATGATCGACCTCAATAGTACGTTGATTGATCCTTTGTAAAGTTTTTTTACCATTCTTTTCTTTTCTGCATTTCCACACATCCATTAAATATTGCGGAAGTTCTTTATATCCAATGGATCGCATTCCTTCTTTCTTTGCTCTTTTGATCAAATCAGATTGACAGGCATTTGCAACTTTTTCCGATTCCTGGCCAAGTAAGACTGTAAAGAATACAAGTATAATTGTTATTTGCTTCACCAGCCGTAAACCAACCCAAATGTAAATAGTGGAAGATCTTCCATATCAATATCCGGGCCTTTGATGTCTTTATCTTGAAACTTCCATTTATCTTTCAAATAATAATTTTCCATAAATCCTATTTTTGTTTCAATAGCCAGATATGGTTTTATGTAATAACGGGCCCCGATCGAACTGGTTATGCCAAAAAATGTAGTCGTCATTTCATCCGCTGTTGAAACTTCAATTCCTGAATTGTTGAACTCTACCATTAAACTATCCCAAGCAGAAATGGTTTGTTTTGTCGCCAGGGAAATACTGCCTGAATTGATCATGGGTCCTAATGTGAAATTAATTTCCAGCTTTCTGCGCGGGAAAAAATATGTTTCAATAACCACTGCCCTGTAATTAAAAGAGCGGCTGAAATCTTCCCCTTCATAATTATCACTTGTGAAAGAAATCCATTGGCTGTAACCGACCCGGGCGTTGGGATAGAATTGATAGGCAAATGAAAAATTCACCATCATATTTTCAAATGTACCCTTTTTAGGAAAAGGGCTTTCGGCAAACGTTTTATAATCAGGAGATGAGTAGCCTATTCCCAAACGCCCACTTATCTTTGGTTGGGCAATGATAAAAGATGTTAATATCAGCCCGGTTAACAAATGATATGTGCAGCGCATAAGATACTTAAATATAACTCGAGTTATGTGGATTATTGCAGCAGAATGATCCGCAGTTTCTTATCCTGCACTGTTTTCATTTCACTGTGTTTCTGCCAAAATGAAGTGCAGCATATTGTCATGAATCTGGATGGTACTTCAGCAGTTGGTTTAATTGACTCCATGAATACTGAATCGGTTTTTATAACTGCAGAAAGTGCAGCTGAACAAACTATCTACCCTTTAAAGGATATTTATTATATCTACAATTCTTTCGGCAAGCTGTATTACATAAGTCCCAATTATAAAGACCGGTTAAATTTAATTGAAGAACGTAGTGGTTTTCTAGTTACGATTGTTGGGGATACGATAAATTATACGTCGATTGAAATTGAGCGCAGGATGGATGAACCCTACGTATACCTTACAACTGTAGAAGATGACCTTGCTCATAAATTAAGTTTATTTGATATCCATTTGATCCGTATCGACGCTTCTTATATGGAGCATTCTGTACGGCGTGGCTGTATCACGGGAGCGTGCCTTATGTTAACAGGGCTAGCTATGCAAACATTGTCCTATTATGGAGATCGCAGAAAGAATCTGCCTGACGATGCATCATTGTTCCAGAAATCAAAAACCATGGGTGGCGCATTGGGCACCAGCATCATGAACTTCATTCCCGGTCTTTCATCTGCTGGACAACAGTACCAATCAGTTACTGTTATATTACCACTGTCAACAATTGGCTGGATGGCGTATGATTTATATTTTGACAAAAGGACTCATTATTTCCGGCCATTGATCAGAGAGGACAATTTCCCCCATTCTATGTATTGGTTTAATCCCTGGCGAATCGTAAAAAATAAAATAAAAGAAAAAATGGAACCATTAATAGAAAAAATAAAACCAATTTTGGAAAAGCTGCCCTTTTAATCAGGCGTTTTAACTCTGGCGAATCCCTTATAAGTCAGACTTCCCAAATATAAATAGCCTTCATGTTCTTCCACGCTGGTGATGGGTGAAAATGATTCCGGAGAAGGATACTGAAGATTATGGATTACCCGCCCCGTGCCATCAATCCCCAGCACAAAACCATGCCTGTCTGGTGCCGGTTGAAGATCTTCCGGCAGGCGCAGAATAATTTTTCGCACAAAGGGTTTGCTGGCCAGATTATCAATGATCTCTTTTCTCAAAGCTGGCATGGCTATCCAGTAAGTACCTTTTCCATTGGAGGAAATGCCATCGGGGAATCCGGGTAAATTATCCATGAGTATTTCTGACTGGCCGGTTTTTTCTCCTTTTAGCCAATATTTCTGCACCCGGTATTCGGATGTCTCATTGATTAAAATAAAATCACCATCAGGACTGACAGCGACACCATTGGCAAAATACAAGCCATCTAATAAAACATTCGCAATTCCTTTATCCGGATCGAATGAGATCAACCGTCCATAAGGGCGATGCTCCACAATGTCCGATCGATAATCTTCAATTCCCCATCTTGAGGAAGCATCTGTGAAATATATTGTACCGTTTTTTGCTATATCTACATCATCAGTGAATTTTAATGGAATACCTGCAACTTCTGTTAAAATTGTTGACAATTCTCCTTCCGGTGAAGCGGCAAGCAGACCTTTTTTGGCATCACAAATAATCAGTGTTCCTGATGCATCAAACTCCAATCCAAGTGGTCGTCCACCTGTTTCGATAAATAATTGACCATTCTTGCCATTGGAATCATAACGTAATATGCGGCCATCTTCATAAGGAGCATATATTCTGCCATCGCTATCTACATCGATATCTTCTGGGCCAATACCATCTCCAACACCAAGAATTTCCGCATTAGACAAATAAGAGTTTGGAGAAAATTCACCAATAAGTCCTTGATCTTTCTTTGGCTCCCAAGCAACAGGATCAATATCTATAGGCCAGAAACATAAATAAAGAATTAATAATGCTAAAATGGTGCCTATAGGTTTTAATACCTTCATTTTTTAATCCGCTTTTTATTAACCTCTATAACTCCAAATTTGCGAACAATTTTATCGCCAAATGATGGAGATATTTGACCGATTGCCAAAAGTGGTTTCATGGGTCCTTTATTCACAATGATCTCGGCACTGTTATTCTTAATGGCTTTTATGACAGCATCAGCCACTGCTTGTGGTTTGGATGTACCCAACATAGCCGGTGGATCCACATGGTCGTCGTAGAACATTCCCGTATCCGAAATGAATCCAGGACAAATCACTGAAATACCTACTTTTGTTCCGCGCAATTCCTGACGCATGCCGTCCGTCCACATAATCAGTCCGGCCTTACTGGCAGAATAAGGTGTATTGTACGCCATACCCTTTTTCCCGGCTAATGATGCCACCGTTACAATGTGTCCTCCTCTTTCTAACATAGCTGGAAGTAGTAAACGCGAGAGTTCCAGAGGTGCATGAAGATTTACATCCAGCACATCGCGAATTTCATCAGCAGAATAATTTTGATATTTCCTGTATCGTTCAATACCGGCATTGTTCACCAGGATATCAATTTCGCCATTGATTGTTGTTGCTTGTTCAACAAGGTCTGATAAACCATTAATATTTTTTAAATCAAATGATAAAGTATGAAAAGTACCACCCTCATATTCTATTTCAGCTTTTGTTGCATTGAGTCCCTCTTCAGAACGAGCCAAACCAATGAGCACAGCTCCTGCATTGGCTAACGTTTTAGCAATATAAGGACCAATTCCCCTTGAAGCACCGGTCAGTAAAACTGTTTTATTTTGTATTTCCATTAGCGTAGTAAGCGTTCATCCATAGCGGCTAAAACATAAGCCATAATAGCCATAGTTGCCACACTCAGTCCATATTGTCATCCACTGTTTTTAAGACCTTCCGTCTTAAAAATGCTTTAAAAAAGACATTCAAAAACGGAACCCAGCGCAGTTTTCCAGGGATATAAATTGTTTTTTTATTTGTTTCAATCCCGGCAATAATAGCTTCAGTACAATCGTCCAGGGTTACAGATTGGCTGGTGTGTTTCCGTTTATTTTCTCCCATTTTTCGCCCGTCAGAACCTAAAGCGTTATCCCTCAAATCCGTATCCCGGATCCAGCCCATGATCACTTCAAGAAAGTTGATCTCACCGCGCATTTCAATATCCAGAGACTCCAGGAATCCATGAAGAGCATGTTTCGATGCGGCATATCCGGAATGATATGGAAAGCCCATGAGAGCTTGTGCTGAAGAACAGCTGACAATTAGCCCGCCCGACCTTAAATGCGGTATGGCTGCATGACAGCAATGGACGGCGCCCATGTAGTTCGTCTCCATTAACTGTCGGAAAAAACTCACATCATTCAATTCTTCGAAAGAGGTCCACATGCTGATCCCTGCATTCAAAACAAGCACATCCAGTTTCCCAAATCGTTCGATGGTTTTTTCAACTAAAGATTGACATTGGAGCAGATCGGTGATATCAGTGGGTACGGAGATTGCGGTTCCGCCATTAGATTTGATTCCTGTGATGACCCTGTCCAGTTTATCCGCAGTGCGGGCAGCGCATACCACATGGGCTCCTTTTTGCGCCAGCTTTTTTGAAAGGATTTCACCGATTCCGGTCGAAGCGCCTGTGACGATAAACGTTTTTTCAGATAGGTTCAATTTGATCGGCTCATTTCGGGATACTGTTTACGACAGCCACAAGTTTTTCCAATTTCTGTGGCGGAACTCCATCATGGACAGGCAGATAAACGGTCTCTGCCATATACTTGGTGCAATTAGGAGGTTCCGAATGGATATCCATATCGGGTGTTATCGCCTGTAGTTGCGTAGACGTGTAGGTAGCATCAAAACCGTGAGTAATAAGTTCTTTTATCAATGTTTTTCTATCACTGCAGCGCACAGGAAAAAGCCAATAGGTATGCGTCTTATTGCCAGAGCCATACACATTCAATGAATCATTTAAATGTCCCTGTACATAATTACCCGCATCAATTCTGCCCTGTAGGTGATCATTATGGATACTTTTCAATCTGTATCGTAGAAAAGCCAATTGGGGCAAACAGGGCTGGATGCGGATTTGGCCCAATAATTCATCAGTATTGAAATTTCGTACAGCGGATATAATCAATGCATCATAGTCCGCTTTGAAAATGTTGGAAAAGGTTACAAACAATCCATAAATCATTGGCTCAGAAAGAATTTTTAAGAAAAAATATTTTATTATGCGGATTGCAAAACCTAGACGATGGCGATGCTTATAACCTGAAAGTACCTTCATTATTGCTGTCTGCAAATTTTGATCCTTGAAACGCCCCAAGGAACAACCCAGTGCAGATGCTGTTTTTATGGAGCCAAAACTAAAAAGACTTACATCGCTGCGGGGGTCACCAAGGTATTGTTCTATGCCACAAAATGCCTGCGCACAGTCTTCTACGACTATTATTTCAGGATGATTTTTAAGGGCCTCAAAAACAGGATCCATATCCATGTGTGTACCAAATAGAGGGGCCACTACAATGATTACGGTGCGCGGTGATAGGGCACGAACTATCTCCTCATGCTGTACCTGAAGTGTAGATATTTCCATATCTATTGGAACAACCTGCAGCCCATGCGCATGAACAATATGAACCATATCAGGAATATTAATGCCCGTCATGATTACTTCACTGCCCACGGGAAAATCAAGTTCATGGAGCAGTGCATCAAATGTGGTGCGCACGGAAAAAGATACAACCGACTTTTCACTGGACCACATCGCTTTTAAATCACCAATAATCTTTTTCTTATTTAAAATTGGATGGATAGTACATCCCATAGCCGCTAGTAGATCGGTATAGGAATAATCCAGTTTCTTGCGTGGATAAATAATCATTAAACCGGTCGGTATGTATCTTTTCTTATCATTGCTACCCTACTAAATAACAGAACTGATAATTAAAAGAAATTCACCGATTCTGGACGAAGCACCCGTAACGATAAACGTTTTTTCAGATAGGTTCAATTTGATTGGTGTATCTAATCCGCGAATACATTATTTCCAATCCCAAAAATATTTTTTGGGTCTTGAACTTTTTTGATATTCTTAATCAGGTCAATACTTGATTGCGATAAGGTGTCGGCCATGAAATCCTTCCGCAATTTTCCTACGCCATGATGGTGAGAAATTGAACCGCCATTTTCCATGATCACTTTCCGTATTTCATGTTCAATTGATCCAAATACATCTTCCGCATGTGGAATTCCCTTCACACTCATTCCCAGCATAAAATAGATACAAACACCGGTGTGGTATATCTGGGGAATTCGATAGGACATGTAGGGATTTCCCGGGAACTTATGGTTCCTGTGAAGTTCGATAAGTTTTTCAGAGGCCGCCTGGCAGGTCTTATGGATCTTGCTCCAGGGAACCGAGGTTTCCATGGTTTCTCCAATGACGTGGAAATTGGTAAGAAAATCGCGAACGTAGGCAATAGCGAAAGTTAACATGTACCCCCGCTTTCCATTTTCCGAACCGCCGATGAGCCCACCGTGTGCCTGGGCTAATTTTGCTATATTCTTTTCCTGGTATGCCACCTCTTCCCGGGACCCTTCCATGACAAAAGTAGACGCACACATTTGATAAGGGTCAAATCCCTTTATATTAATGACCATGAATTTTTTCAGGTTTTCAATGTACTTTTTCATGC
>Ga0208336_1000740_pt1 | contig 12303 bp, 10 predicted proteins | sample DeeseametaMP0372_FD_184212 | JGI IMG/M metagenome (GOLD analysis project Ga0208336, IMG submission 184212) | Marine microbial communities from the Deep Atlantic Ocean - MP0372 (SPAdes) | ecosystem: Environmental > Aquatic > Marine > Oceanic | place: East of Porto Seguro, South Atlantic Ocean...
CTGACTCATTTAAAGATGCCAAGTATGCAGCTATGAGAGAACGAAGTGTAGGTCTTGGAGTAATGGGTTTGCATTCTTATTTGCAGAAAAATATGATTCCATTGGAGTCTGTAATGAGTAAAGTTTGGAACAAGAAAATATTTAAAAATATCCAGGAAAAAGTTGATAATGCATCAAAAATTCTTGCGGAGGAAAAAGGCCCTTGCCCAGATGCAGCAGAATATGGTTTTAATGAGAGATTTTCTAACAAAACAGCGATTGCACCAACTGCATCAATTTCAATAATTTGTGGAGGAACATCACCAGGCGTTGAACCTATTGCTGCAAACAGTTATACACACAAAACTCTTTCGGGTTCTTACAATGTAAGAAATAGATATTTAGAAAAAATACTAGAAAAACATAACAAAAATAACGAAGAAATTTGGTCTAGTATTACCACTAGCCAAGGATCAGTATTACATTTAGATTTTTTAACCGATCTTGAGAAAAAAGTATTCAAAACAGCGTTCGAGTTAGATCAGAAATGGATTGTTGAGTTGGGTGCTGATCGCACACCTTACATTTCTCAGGCACAATCGATTAATATTTTTTTACCAGCCGATGTTCATAAAAAAGAACTTCATCAAATACATTTTCAAGCATGGAAAAAAGGATTGAAAAGCCTTTATTATTGTAGATCAAAATCTATTCAAAGAGCAGAAAATGTTAATAGTGGATCCTCAATAGATGTAGAAAAAAATGTTTATTCACAAAATACATTAGATGAAGAAACAGATTATGATGAGTGTTTATCATGTCAGTAGCAAAATTGTTAAAAGAAACAATAATACCTAATAAAAAAGGACTACTTGTTGGGAATCCTGTTTATAAACCATTTAGATATCCGTGGTGTTATGATGCTTGGTTAACTCAACAACGTATTCATTGGTTACCAGAAGAGGTCCCTTTGGGTGATGATGTTCGAGATTGGCAAAAAAACTTAACTCAATCTGAAAAGAATTTATTAACACAAATTTTTAGATTTTTTACCCAAGCAGATGTGGAGGTTAACAATTGTTATATTAGACATTACATGAATGTTTTTAAACCAACAGAAGTTCTAATGATGATGTCTGCTTTTGCATCCATGGAGACTGTTCATATAGCTGCTTATTCACATTTATTAGATACCATAGGGATGCCGGAATCAGAGTATTCTGCATTTTTAAAATATAAACAAATGAAAGATAAATATGATTATATGCAGAGCTTTGATATTAAGTCGAATCACAACATTGCAAAAACAATTGCTGTATTTAGTGCGTTTACCGAAGGCTTACAATTATTTGCAAGCTTTGCAATCTTACTTAACTTTCCAAGGCAAAATAAAATGAAAGGTATGGGTCAAATTGTTACTTGGTCAGTAAGAGATGAAACTTTGCATTGTACCTCAATGATAAGATTGTTTAATGAATTTGTTAAAGAAAACCCAGAAATTTGGAATGATAAATTAAAAAAAGAAATCTATGAAGCTTGTCGTACAATTATATCTCATGAAGATGCATTTATTGATTTAGCTTTTGAGATGGGCCCAATAAACGGACTTACATCTGAAGAAATCAAAAATTATATTAGATGGATTGGAAATAGAAGATTAATACAATTAGGATTAAAACCAATCTATGATATAGATAAAAATCCTCTCACTTGGCTTGACTCAATGCTTAATGGAGTTGAACACATGAATTTTTTTGAAGGAAGAGCTACCGAGTATTCAAAAGCATCTACAAAAGGTTCTTGGGCCGAAGCTTTTTCTTAATTTACAAATTATCTTTGATTTAAAAGCATTACTTTTCTGTGCTTGCTTCCTTTGTATTTAGAAAGTGGTCTAATCAATTTGTTGGAGATATGTTGTTCCATAATATGTGCTGACCATCCAGTAATTCTTGCAATAACAAATATTGGAGTAAAGAAATCTGTATCAAAACCCATTAAATGATAAGTTGGTCCAGTTGGAAAATCTAAATTAGGGTGAATATTTTTTCTTTTGAGCATTTCTTTTTCTATAATTTCACCAATTTTATGCAAATTTTCATCTTTTTTAAGTTTAGAAACTTTCAAAAAATATTTTTTCATAGTTGGAACTCTAGAGTCTCCACTTTTATAAACTCTGTGACCAAAACCCATTACTACTTGTTTTTTATTTAAATTATCAATTAACCAACTTTTTGCTTTGTCTGGTGTCTTAATTTTTTTCATCATATGCATTACTTCTTCATTGGCTCCACCATGCAAGGGGCCCTTTAAACTAGCAATTGCTCCTGTTATTGCGCCATAAATATCAGATAAACTGCTAGTGATTGTTCTTGCCGTAAATGTAGAAACGTTAAAACTATGTTCAGCATATAAAATTAGAGAGATGTCAAAAGCTTTTACAATCTCTTTTTGCGGAACTTTACCAAAACACATATAAAAAAAGTTTTCAGAAAACGACAAGTCTTTTTTAGGTTTTATTATCTTTTTACCTTTTCTGACTCTAAAAAAAGCTGCTATAGCAGTTGGAGTTTTAGCAAAAATTCTCATTGTTTTTCTCATATTTGCCTCTGGAGAATTATCAGATGTTTCCTTATCTTCTAAACCCATAACACTAACAAATGTTCTAGCAACATCCATTGGATGAGCTTTTTTTGGCATGTGCTTTATTATTTCTCTGAGATTTATTGTGATATTTCTATTTGCTTTTTCTTCTTTCTTGAATTTATTGAGTTGAATACTGTTTGGTAGATCTCCATTAAGTATCAGATAAGCAACTTCTTCAAAACTACACACTTCACATAAATCTTGGACAGCATAACCCCTGTAAGTAAGAGAATTAATTTCGGGCATTACTTGTGAAATTGTTGTTTCATCAACAACAATTCCAAGCAAACCTTTTTTAATTTCATCAGTCATGATTTATTCATGTCCCTCAGTACTAAAATTATAAATCTTTTCATCCAAAGCGTTATATTTTTTGTACTCGACTAGTTCATATAATCTTTTTCTTGTTTGCATTTTATCAATAATATTATTTTGATGTCCATGCTTAAAAATATTTTTCAAACCATCCTCAACACTTTTCATTGCAAGTCTTTGTGTAGTTATTGGATAGATAACAATATTATATCCAAAATTTTCTAATTGTTTGTAAGAGAGAATTTTTGTTTTTCCAAATTCAGTCATATTTGCTAGTAAATATATGTTTAAATTTTTCCTTACTTTTTCAAATTCTTTTTCATCTCTTAACGCTTCAGGAAAGATAATATCAGCACCAGCATCTTGATAAGATTTCGCTCTTTCAATCGTTTTGTCAATACCTTCAACGCTATTTGCATCTGTTCTAGCGATTATTTTGAAATTTTTATCTTTTCTTGATTTAACTGATAATTTAATTTTTTTTACCATTTTTTCTTTTGATATCAATTCTTTATTATCCAAATGGCCACATCTTTTTTGGCTAATCTGATCTTCAATATGAAGTCCTGATAATCCTAATTTTTCTAAAGTGCTAACTGTCTCTTCACAAGATTTAAACCCAGTATCTGCGTCAACAATAGTCGGCAAATTAGTTACCCTAGCTATTTGATTAGCTCTGTAACTTACATCTTTTAGTTTAGTCAATCCAATATCTGGGTAGCCAAGGTCATTTGACATGACACCTCCAGAAACATAAACCCCGTCATATCCAATTTCTTCAATTAATTTTGCTGTTAAAGGATTATAAGCTCCAGGAATTCTAAGAATTTTTTTGCTTGATAATTTTTTATCAAAATTTTCTCTTTTTTCCTTTACTGTATTTTTAACAAAATGCATTAGAAGATACCTTTTGTGTTATTTTTTTTTAATTTTCTCTCATCAACTTCAATGTTTAGTTTATGCAAACCGCCATCTTTAATTTTTTTTAAATTTTGAACATCTTTCAAAAATCTATTACTTTCACTAATTCTAATAATTCCGTCAGTTAAGGTCAAAAATTTTTCAATATAATTTACCCTTTTAAATGGATGTGATCCATAGGTATGTGCGTTTGCCCTCTCTAAAGATTCAATTATTTTTTTTCCATCTTTCATTTTTAAAATTACTTTTGCCCCAAATGATTTTTTTTTGGGATCAGGATGATGATATTTTTTTGTCCAAACTTTATTTTCGTGAGTTTTTATTTTATGCCATAAGTCAACCGTGGATTTTTGGTGAGATCTTTTTTTATTATAAGATTTTATATGGTGCCATTTTCCATCTTCTAAAGCTACGGCAAATATATACATGATCGAGTGATCAAGTGTTTCTCTACTAGCATCGGGATCATATTTTTGAGGATCATTTGCTCCAGTTCCAATTACATTATGGGTATGATGGCTTGTGTAGATATCTATTTTTTTTATTTTTGAAAAATCGTCGATTTTTTTATTTAGTTTAATTGCTATATCTATTAAAGCTTGTGCTTGATATTCAGCAGAGTGTTCTTTTGTGTAAGTTTCTAAAATTGCTTTCTTTTGCTCATTTTTATTTGGCAGTGGAATTAAGTACCTAGCTTTTTCTCCATCCAATATTTGAGCCATAACACTATCTTCTCCTTCATAAATAGGGCTTGGAGCATCTTCACCTCTCATTACTCTATCTATAGCTTCGATCGCAAGTTTTCCAGCATGTGCTGGCGCAAAAGCTTTCCAACTTGATATCGCCCCTTTTCTTGACTGTCTTGTTGATATTGTTGTGTGTAAAGCTTGTTGTATACCTTGATATATAATTTCAGTATTTAACTTTAATAATGAGCCCAATCCAGCAGCAATGCTTGGTCCCAAATGTGCAATATGATCAATTTTATGTTTATGTAAACATATACCTTTTACTAAATTAACTTGAGTTTCATAAGCTGTAATTATTCCTCTTAAAAGATCGAAACCATTTAAACTTTTTTGTTGAGCAACAGCTAATATAGAAGGAATATTATCACCGGGATGACTATAGTCAGCAGCTAAAAAAGTATCATGAAAATCTAATTCTCTAACCGCAGTTCCATTAGCCCATGCTGACCATTCACAATTAAACTTTTTTTTTGAAGATATTCCAAAAATAGAAGCGCCATTTTTTCTTGGATGTTTCGTAGCCATTTGCCTAGCTGTAATAACAGGCTTTCTGTTTAAAGATGCAATAGCAACCGAGGCATTATCAATTAATCTATTAATAACCATTTCTATTGCTGACTCATTTAATGGAGCTTTATCAGATGCGACTTGAGCTAATTTCCATGCTAATTGATTTTGCTTTTTTAACTTAATCTTTGATGGATATACTTTTGCAATAAATTTTTTCAATTTTTTTTTCCAACTAATTAAAGAGTATAATTATAGCCGTAATAACTAGTAAAACAGCCAAAAAATATTCTATGATTTTTTTTATATTGGCATTTTTTATAAGTATTTTTATTGAAGAGCCAAATAAAGCCCATACACAAATTGAGGGAAAACATATAAATGGGGCTGTTAAAGCAACAAAAAATGTTGCCAAATAAAAGTTTTCATTTACCGGGAAAAAAGCTGTTGCAGCAGTTAATGCTACGACCCAAGCTTTTGGATTGATAAATTGAAAAAATGCAGCCTCATATAGTTTTAGAGGTCTTCCCGATTCTTTATTATATTCAGAAAAAGAACCTATGATTTTCCAACCAAGATAAAGCAAGTAAATAAAACATAACCATTTTAAATAATCTTGAATCGATGGGTATTTTTGAAATAAATTTCCAAGACCAAAGCATACAAGTGTGATTTGAATAGTATGACCAAAAGGAATACCAATTAAATGTGGAATTGTTTTTTTAAAACCAAATTTAATTCCCGAAGCGGTAAGCATTGCATTGTTAGGGCCTGGAGTTACAAACATTACAAAATAATAACTTATTAAAGCAAAAAATAGTTTTAACTCAATCATTAATATATTTTTGAATTATTTCTTCCAATCCAACAAAATTTTTAATCAAATGATCATAATTAATTTGATCAGGATTTTTTTCTGTGTAACCATTTTTAATTAGTATAAAAGGAATTTTAGCTGCTTTTGCAGCATTAGAATCTGTTTCACTGTCTCCAATCATAACACTTTTTTTTAAATTTCCACTCATAAGCTCGATAGTATTTATTAAATGCCTAGGATCAGGTTTGTTGTAATTAAATGTATTTCCACCAGCGACATATTCAAAAAAATCATAAAGTTTAATTTTTTTTAAAAGATCTATAGATAAATGTTCCTGTTTATTTGTGCATACAGCCATTGAGATAGAATTTTTTTTGCACCAAGTTAAAAAATCCAATACCCCAACTCTTGGTTTGCTTTCGTTACAAATATTCTGACTATAATAATTTATAAATTCTTTTGTCATTTCTTCAGTTTCATTTTCATTTGTTTTTTTTATTTTCCCAGTTTTTTCAGCTATTTCATGTATTGATTTTTTAATCATTACTTTTGATCCTCGACCTGCTAATTTTTTAATGTCGTTTAATTCTCTTTCTACATAACCAAATTTTTTCATTACGTGATTATGAGCATTCATTAAATCAGGAGCGGTATCGATTAATGTACCATCTAGATCGAATAAAATTGTTAGTTTTTGACTCATTTTAAAAAGTATTAATAAGAAATATTTTGTGAGTTATTATAATTAATTTATTAATGTAAAGATAATTTTTTATGAATTCAAAAAATAAAAAAAATTTTGCGTTACAAGAAAAACAAAAGCAAGAAAAAATTCGTAATAAATTTATGACAAATGGAGTAACATTAATTGCTCCAGAGACAATTTTTTTATCTGCAAATACAAAAATTGGAACAAATGTCGTAATCAATCCTTACGTTGTAATTGGTTCAAACGTAAAAATTGGAAATAATGTGGAAATTTTATCATTCACACATATTGAAAGTGCAAAAATTGAAAATAACGTAAAAGTAGGACCCTTTTCTAGAATTAGACCTGGAACAGTTTTATCCAAAGGATCAAGAGTCGGCAATTTTGTAGAAATTAAGAATAGCAAAGTTGGGGCCGGAACAAAAATAAACCATTTGTCTTATGTTGGTGATGCAACAATAGGTAAGTCTGCAAACATAGGAGCTGGAACAATAACTTGTAATTATGATGGTAAAAGAAAATACAGAACAAAAATTCATAATGAAGCTTTTATCGGTTCCAATTCTTCATTGGTGGCACCTGTGACAATTGGAAAACAATCTATTGTAGGAGCTGGTTCTGTGATAACAAAGAATGTTAGGAAAAGATCCTTAGCCTTAACAAGAGCTAAACAAATTGAGAAAAAAAATTATAAAAAAAATTAATTTATGTGTGGAATAATTGGAATTGCTAGTGCTAAACCTGTATTTGGAAATATAATTGAAGCATTAAAAAAACTTGAATACAGAGGATACGACTCTGCAGGTCTATCAACTATAGATAATGGTGAAATAAATGAAAAAAAATGTTCTGGACGAGTTAATAATCTTGAAAAAATTTTATTTAAAAATCCATCAAAAGGAAAATTGGGTATCGGTCATGTTAGATGGGCAACGCACGGCGTTCCTAATGAAATTAATGCCCATCCACACTCATCAGAGGTTGTATCTGTTGTGCATAATGGAATAATTGAAAATTCAAATTCAATAAAAAATGAACTAATAAAAAAAAATTACTTATTTAAATCACAAACAGATACCGAAGTAATAACTCAGCTTCTAACAAATTATTTAAAAAATTATGACATACTAGACTCAGTGCATAAAACTCTAGAAAGACTCGAAGGAAGTTTTGCTCTTGGAATTATTTTTAAAAATTTTAAAGATATTGTTGTAGGTGCTAGGAGAGGAAGTCCTCTAGCAGTTGGATATGGTCATGAAGAAAACTATATTGGTTCTGACTCATATGCTCTTAAATCAATGACAAATAAAATTTCTTATTTAGAGGATGGAGAAATTTGTATTTTAACTAAAGACAAAGTTGAGTTTTATAATTCAGAAAAAAATAAAATTAATAAAGAAATATTAACTTTATCAAATGATGAAAATAAAACTACCAAGGGTGATTTTAAAGATTTTATGTCTAAAGAAATTAATGAGCAATCAGTAACATCAAAAGCTTGCTTAAAAGAATATATAGATCATTTAAGAAAAGATATCAATTTTTATAATTTTCCTATTAATCCAAATGAAGTAAATAAAATTACGTTTATAGGATGTGGTACAGCTTATCATTCATGTTTAATAGCAAAATATTTATTTGAAGATCTTACTTCAATTACAGTCGAAACTGATATTGCATCTGAATTTAGATATAGAAAAATTAAATTTAAAAAAAATAATCTTTATGTTTTTGTTTCACAATCAGGAGAAACAGCAGATACTTTTGCGGCCTTAGACTTATGTAAAAAAAATAATGCAAACACATGTGCAATAGTGAATGTTGTAGAAAGCTCGATTGCCAGAACTGCTAATTTTGTTCTTCCAATTCATGCTGGTCCAGAAATTGGAGTTGCATCAACAAAAGCTTTTATTGGTCAAATGTTGGTTTTGTATTTGTTATCTTTGAAAATCTCTAAAGTTAGAAATGAAATAACAGATCAAAATTATACAAAAAGTATAAATGATCTCAATAATTTACCATCATTAATTGAAGAAGTTTTAGCAAAAAGAGATGAAATACAAATCATAGCAAAAGATTTTGTTGAATCAAAAGGAACCATGTTTATAGGTCGAGGTTTTTCTTATCCAATTGCTTTAGAAGGCGCTTTGAAATTAAAGGAACTTTCATATATTCATGCCGAAGGTTATCCAGCAGGAGAAATGAAACATGGGCCGTTAGCATTAATTGAAGATGGTTTACCAGTTGTGGTTTTGGCTCCAAAAGATAAATATTTTGAAAAAACAATTTCAAATATGCAAGAGGTTATTGCTAGAGGTGGAAAAGTGTTTTTGTTTACTGATGATGATAGTGAAATTATTAGCGAAAATATTAGATATAAATTTAATATTCCGAACAGTAATGACTATATAAAACCATTTCTTTTGACTTTGCCTTTACAAATGTTGGCTTATTATGTTGCATCGTTTAAAAACTGTGACATAGATAAACCTAGAAACCTAGCAAAATCAGTTACAGTTGAATAAATTTCAGAAGATCGACTAATCTTGGTTTTTTTACTAAATTGCCTTATATATCTCTAAGGTTGAAAATGAAAAAATGGAAAACAAATAGTTGGAAAAACTATCCGGTAAAACACATACCAGAATACGAGGATAAAAAAGAGTTAGATATGGTTTTAGGAAAATTAAAAAATTTCCCACCACTTGTCTTTGCTGGAGAAACTAGATCATTAAAAAAACAACTAGCTGAAGTTGTTGATGGAAAGGCTTTCTTGTTACAAGGGGGTGATTGTGCTGAAAGTTTTGCCGAATTTCATCCAGACAATATTAGAGATACATTTAAATTAATTTTACAAATGGCTTTAGTGTTAACTTCATCCGCTTCACTACCAGTAGTAAAAGTTGGAAGAATTGCAGGGCAATTTTCTAAACCAAGAAGTTCACCAATTGAAATTAAAGATGATAAAGAATTACCAACTTATTTAGGCGACAACATAAACAGAATTGAATTTAATGCAAAAGCAAGAAAACCAGATGCAAAGAGAATGTTTAGAGCTTACTCACAAGCAGCATCAACATTGAATTTATTAAGAGCTTTTTCACAAGGTGGCTTTGCAGATCTTAGAAAGGTTCATCTTTGGAATTTAGGATTTGTAAACAAAAGCCAACAAGGAAAAATGTTCAAGGAATTAGAGGACAAAGTTAGTTACGCTTTATCATTTATGGAGGCCTGTGGAATTACTCCAGAAAGCAATAGAAGGTTAAGGACAGTAAACTTTTTTACATCACATGAAGCTTTACTCTTACCTTTTGAAGAATCTATGACCAGAGTTGATTCTACTACTGGTGAATATCATGATACTTCAGCTCATTTTGTTTGGATTGGTGATAGAACAAGGCAACCTGATGGTGGACATGTGGAATTTTGTAAAGGAATAAAAAATCCAATTGGAATAAAGTGTGGTCCATCATTAAAAGTTACGGAATTAGTTCAACTATGTACTATTTTAAATCCTGAGAATGAAAAAGGAAGAATTACTTTAATTTCAAGATTTGGTTATGACAATGTTGAAAAATTTCTACCAAAATTAATTAGAACTATTAAAAAAGAAGGTCTAAATGTTGTTTGGTCATGCGATCCAATGCATGGCAACACAATTAAATCGGCTGCTGGATACAAAACTAGACCTTTTAATAACGTTGTTAAAGAAGTAAAAAATGTTTTTTCTGTTCATCAAGCCGAAGGAAGTTTTGCTGGAGGTCTTCATGTAGAGATGACTGGTCAAGATGTTACTGAATGTACGGGCGGAGCTCAAAAAATATCTGAACAAGATTTGTCCCATAGATATCATACACATTGTGATCCTAGATTAAATGCAAGCCAAGCACTTGAATTAGCATTTTTAATTTCAGATGAAATTAAAAAAAATTCTCAATTTTCTAAGAATATTGCTCGAGCAGCATCTTAATTACTGCATTTAAATTTTTAAGATTAGAAAATGAAAGAACTCAAAATATTTAATTCTTTAACAAAAAGAAAAGAAAATTTTGTTCCAATCAGCAAAGATAAAATAGGAATGTATATATGTGGACCTACAGTTTATGACTATCCGCATATCGGTAATGCTAGGCCATTGGTAGTATTTGATGTTTTATACCGTTTACTAAAAAAAATTTATGGAAATAACAAAGTTACTTATGTGCGCAATATAACAGATATTGATGATAAAATTATCGAGTCATCAAAAAAAAATAATAAAAGTATTGGAGAGCTAACAAAAACTATTACGACTAGCTTTCATGAAGACTGCAAATATTTAAATTGTTTGGAACCCAGTTTTGAACCTAAAGCAACTGAGCATATTAAAGAAATGATAAGCATGGTTACGAATTTAATAAAAAACAAACATGCTTACGAAAATGAAAGGCATGTTTATTTTTCTGTCTCTTCTTTCAAAGAATATGGAAAATTGTCAAATAAAAATTCAGAACAATTAGTTGCAGGATCAAGGGTTGAAGTTTCTAAATATAAAAAAGATCCACTTGATTTTGTTCTTTGGAAACCTTCAGAGACAGATGATCCTGGTTGGGACTCTCCATGGGGTAGAGGTCGACCTGGTTGGCATTTAGAATGTTCTGTTATGAGCGAAAAATTTTTGGGTAAAAAATTTGACATTCATGGTGGAGGTCTAGATCTCATTTTTCCTCACCACGAAAATGAAATTGCGCAATCACGTTGTGCCAACAAGACAGATAATTTTGCAAATTATTGGGTACACAATGGTTTCGTTACCTTTGATAAAGAAAAGATGTCAAAATCCATTGGAAATATTGTTATGATTCATAAGCTGAGAGCAAATATAAATGGTCAAGTTGTAAGGTTGGCACTTTTAAGTTCACATTACAAACAACCATTAGATTGGAACGAAAAATTAATAAAAGAAAGCCAAAACACATTAAATAAATGGTATAGCCAATTTGAAAAAACAGATTCAGTAAAATTTCAAGAAGATGTATTACGTCCACTACTAGAAGATCTAAATATACCAGAATATATATCAAAACTGCATTTGCTATATGATGAATCATCTAAAGGAAATAAATCTTCAAAAGTTAAATTTTTATCTGCTTGTAAGTTAATTGGTTTACTTGAAGAAGATAAAGAGTCCTGGGAAAGTTTTAAAAAATCTAAAGCTCATGTTGATGAAAACTTTATTAATCAAAAAATTAAAGATAGGAATAAGGCTAGAAAAGAAGAAAATTATAAATTAGCAGATACCATAAGAAAAGAATTAGAAAATAATGGAGTGATAATTGAAGATCAGCAAGACCAAACAAATTGGAAATATAAATGAGCAAAGAAAAAATATATATTTTTGATACTACACTTAGAGATGGTGCACAAACCGAGGGTGTAAACTTTTCTATTGATGACAAAATTAAGATTGCTAAAGCATTATCAGATCTAGGTGTTGATTATTTAGAAGGTGGGTGGCCAGGAGCAAACATTTTGGATACAACCTTTTTTAATAATCCACCTAAATTAACAAATACAATTTTAACTGCTTTTGGTATGACAAAAAAATCTGGAAGAAGTGCGGCAAATGATCCTGGACTTTCTGCTTTGTTAAATTCAAAAGCTCCCGCAATTTGTTTGGTGGG
>Ga0208336_1000747_pt1 | contig 12250 bp, 9 predicted proteins | sample DeeseametaMP0372_FD_184212 | JGI IMG/M metagenome (GOLD analysis project Ga0208336, IMG submission 184212) | Marine microbial communities from the Deep Atlantic Ocean - MP0372 (SPAdes) | ecosystem: Environmental > Aquatic > Marine > Oceanic | place: East of Porto Seguro, South Atlantic Ocean...
CCCTGCTTTCGCCGCGTGGGCAGTGATACCGTATTCCAAAACTCTGGTACTGGCTGATATCGATGCCGGATTGCTTTATGTGTTGGCGCTGACGTCGATGGGTGTTTATGGCGTCATCATTGCTGGTTGGGCCTCGAATTCAAAGTATGCGTTTTTAGGTGCAATGCGCTCGGCAGCACAGATTGTTGCTTACGAAATTGCAATGGGTTTCGCATTGGTTGGAGTACTCATGGTGGCGGGCAGTTTGAATCTCAATACAATCGTTCAGGCACAATCGGGTGGTCTGCATCAGTGGTTCTTCCTGCCTCTATTGCCACTCTTCCTGGTGTTTTTCATTTCAGGAGTGGCAGAGACCAACCGGGCGCCGTTTGACGTCGCGGAAGGCGAATCCGAGATTGTTGCGGGGTTTCATGTGGAGTACTCAGGAATGGGATTCGCAGCTTTTTTCCTCGCTGAATACGCAAACATGCTGATGATCTCAGCATTAACGGTAGTTTTATTTCTGGGAGGGTGGAACCCCCCGTTTGAATTCCCTCCGTTTACCTGGCTGCCGGGCTTGTTCTGGTTTTTAGCCAAACTGTCGATAGTAGCGTTCTTGTTCTTGTGGTTTAGGGCGACATTTCCAAGATATCGGTACGACCAGATCATGCGCCTTGGCTGGAAAGTGTTTATCCCGGTGACCCTTATCTGGATAGCGGTTATAGGTGGGGTCAAGTTTTTTACTCCCTTCGGCGTCATTTTTACATAGTTAGAAAAAATGTCTTTAATAAAGCGTTTAATAAATACTTGGGCGCTGTCCGAGCTTGTACGAGGCCTCGGTCTCACGGGTCGTTATTTCTTCAAAAAGAAGTTCACGATCCAGTATCCAGAAGAAAAAACACCAAAATCACCACGCTTCCGAGGATTGCTTGCACTTCGACGCTATCCAAATGGCGAAGAGCGTTGTATCGGTTGCAAACTCTGTGAAGCAGTATGTCCGGCGCTCGCTATCACCATCGAATCGGAAGAAAGAGAGGACGGAACACGCAGGACAACTCGATTCGACATCGACCTTTTTAAATGTATTTACTGTGGATTTTGTGAGGAGTCTTGTCCCGTTGATTCGATAGTTCTTACGGATATCGATGAGTATCACTTCGAGTCGGGTGAGTCCGGCGTGGTCTCAAAAACTGATCTCTTGAATCTCGGTGATCGGTGCGAAGCGCAGATTGCATCGGCTCGTCAGCAAGATTCAGCATATAGATAGACCGTGTAAGACTGACTCGCCCTATGACGTTGCTTTCCATACTGTTCTATTTATTCGCAACCGTGCTGGTCGTCTCTGCGGCAATGGTGGTAACAATTAGAAACCCAGTAAAAGCCGCATTGTTTCTCGTTTTGTCGTTTTTCAGCGCGGCCTGTATCTGGATGACTCTGGAAGCTGAGTTTTTGTCCATTGCTTTAGTACTCGTTTACGTCGGTGCGGTTATGGTTTTGTTCCTGTTTGTAGTCATGATGCTGGACATCGATATCGCAAGTATGCGGGAAGGTTTCACACGATATTTACCCGTCGGTGCCGTGGTTGCCGGCGTCATGGTTGTCGAGTTTGTTTTGGTGATGATGTCAGATCGATTCAGCTCCCAATCGTTACCACGACCAGCTGGGCATGGGCCCGATTACAGCAACACACGAGAATTAGGTCTGGTTTTATACACCGATTATGTTTTTGTCTTTGAAGTTGCTGGTCTCATTCTTCTCGTAGCAATCGTATCTGCGATAGCGCTGACGCTGCGCCGACGCCAAGGTACACGCTACCAGTCTCCCTCCAAGCAGGTCAAAGTCAGCAAGTCAGAACGACTTCGAATTGTCAGTATGCCGACAGAAAAACGGTCGGAGATGAACAAATGATTTCGCTATCACATTACCTCGTTCTTGGGGCTATTCTTTTTGCCCTTAGTGTCGTTGGGATATTTCTGAATCGGAAAAATTTGGTGGTCATTCTTATGGCCATAGAGTTGCTTTTATTGGCAGTCAATACGAATTTCATCGCATTTTCTCATTATTTGGATGATCTGGCCGGTCAGGTTTTCGTTTTCTTCATTTTGACGGTGGCTGCGGCGGAATCGGCAATCGGGCTGGCGATACTGATTGTTTTATTTCGTAACCGCCGGTCTATAAATGTTCAAGATCTGGATCAGTTACGCGGATGACAGCTAATTAATGGAGTTAATCTATTTGCTGATCCCGTTGGCCTGTCTCGCCGCTGCCGTTATTGCCGGGTTTTGGGGAAATATAATTGGTAACAGCGCAACACACCGTATCACGATAACTGGTGTTGCTCTTTCGTTTGTGCTCTCAGCTGTCGTGCTGTTCGATGTGCTGGATGGACACTCATTTGACGGTCCTGTTTACATCTGGGGAACAAGCGGGGGCGTATCTTTTGAAATCGGATTCCTGATTGACCATCTGTCAGCCGTCATGATGGCAGTCGTTACCTTCGTCTCGCTGATGGTTCATATCTATACGATAGGCTACATGCGGGATGACCCGGGATACACCAGGTTTTTCTGTTATATCGCATTGTTTACTTTTGCCATGCTCATGCTGGTTATGGCGAACAATTTTCTACAACTCTTTTTTGGCTGGGAAGCGGTGGGCTTGGTGTCTTACCTGCTTATTGGATTTTGGTTCAAACGCGAATCCGCTGTTGCAGCAAACCTCAAAGCGTTCCTGGTCAACCGGGTGGGTGATCTAGGATTTATCCTGGGTATCGCTGCAGTAATGTACTTGTTCGGTACCCTGGACTATAGCGCGGTATTTTCTGCGGCGTCCGGCAAACAGAATGCAGTGGTAATCGGCGCGTTCGGTTATGAATGGCACTGGATAACACTGATCTGTCTCTTGCTTTTTGTTGGGGCAATGGGCAAATCCGCACAGGTGCCACTGCACGTCTGGCTACCTGATTCTATGGAGGGTCCAACACCGATTTCGGCTCTGATTCACGCGGCCACGATGGTGACCGCCGGAATTTTTATGGTTGCACGAATGTCTCCGTTGTTCGAACTTTCGACAACAGCGTTATCTGTGATCCTGATTATCGGTGCATTGACCGCCTTTTTGATGGCCCTGGTTGGACTCGTTCAGAACGATATTAAACGCGTAGTCGCCTATTCAACGCTGTCGCAACTGGGTTACATGACGGTTGCACTGGGGGCATCAGCCTACTCGGTCGCAATCTTTCACCTCGCGACCCATGCTTTTTTTAAGGCGCTTCTTTTCCTGGCCGCAGGGTCTGTCATCATTGCGTTGCACCATGAGCAGGATATGCGGCGGATGGGCGGGCTTCGCCGCTACATGCCCATTACCTACATCACGTCAGTCATAGGTAGTCTTGCGCTGGCGGGGATACCGCCGTTTGCCGGTTTTTTCTCAAAGGACGCGATCATCGAAGCGGTGCATCACTCCAACATACCCGGTGCTGGGTTGGCCTATGCTGCGGTCCTTGGAGGTGTTGTTGTGACAGCGTTCTATTCATTTCGGCTGATATTTATGGTGTTTCATGGGGAGCCACGTATGGGTATCCAGGCACGCTCACAGCTGAAAGAAAGTCCGTGGGTGGTTACAGTGCCGCTGATCCTGTTGGCAATTCCTTCTCTTGTGTTTGGCGGTTTTTTGGTTGAAGGTGTGTTGGACGGGCGCTTTTTGGGAGACGCTGTAGCCCCTACTCGGTCAACAAATTCCAGTGATCCTCTCACTGCTATGGGATTGATTGCGCATGGAGTCTTTACGGCTCCATTCTGGTTGGCTCTGGCGGGTATTGTTCTGGCGTGGGTTTTCTATGTAAAAGCACCGTCGCTACCGGACAAATTTGCCCAAAGACTGAAGTTTGTCTACAAAATACTGGAGAAGAAGTACGGTTTTGATGAATTTTATCAGTGGCTATTCGCATCCGGCGGCATCCGCCTGGGAGAGTGGCTGTGGCAACGGGCGGATGTCGCGCTGATAGACGGGTTAGCCGTAAACGGCACTGCAAACATGATCGGGTGGTTTTCACGCATCTTGAAGCGACTGCAGACCGGTTACGTTTATCACTATGCATTCGTCATGATCATCGGTGTGGTCGTATTTTTATCCTGGAACCTATGGTCGTGAGATCAGCAGAAGATCAATGGACAGCGTGACTCCCAATATTCTCAGTGTTTTGATCTGGCTGCCTGTTGTGGGCGGGATACTCATTTTGTCGACCGGCGGAGATCGCAATGCTCAGTTAGCTAGAAAGATGGCGCTTGGGTTTTCCGTGGGTACATTTTTGTTGTCTTTATCGATATATCTTGATTTCGACGTCACCACATCGAGTATGCAGTTTGTCGAACGCTACGAATGGATTGACGCATTTCACATTCAATACTTTCTTGGTGTTGATGGTATTTCTGTGCCGCTGATTGTTTTGACTGCCTTTCTGACGGTCATTGTTGTCATAGCTGGCTGGGAGGTGATTACCAAAAGAGTGGCTCAATACATGGCGTCCTTCATGATTATGGAAGGGCTGATGATAGGAGTGTTTAGTTCGATGGATGCTATTCTTTTCTATCTCTTCTGGGAGGCTATGCTGATACCGATGTTCCTGATTATTGGGATCTGGGGTGGCTCCAATCGGGTATATGCGGCAATAAAGTTTTTTCTGTACACGTTACTAGGATCTCTATTGATGCTCGTGGCAATTGTCTATTTGTATTTCTCATCAGGCCACACCTTTAGCATAGAGTCGTTTCATTCAGCACCGCTGACCTATGGAACCCAGGTGCTGATCTTTTTGGCATTCTTCGCGGCTTTTGCCGTAAAGGTGCCAATGTTTCCGGTACATACCTGGTTGCCCGATGCTCACGTGGAGGCGCCCACTGGCGGGTCTGTAATACTGGCAGCCATTACCCTGAAAATGGGTGCTTACGGGTTTCTCCGGTTCAGTATTCCAATTACGCCGGATGCTTCTTCAGAGCTTGCTATATGGGTTATAGGGCTGTCATTGATTGCAGTGGTCTACATCGCGCTGGTGGCTCTGGTGCAACGGGATATGAAGAAATTGATTGCGTATTCGTCGATTTCTCATATGGGGTTTGTGACGCTGGGGCTCTTTATATTCGATACGCAAGGTATGGAGGGTGCCATCGTACAGATGATCTCTCACGGCTTTGTTTCGGCTGCTCTGTTTCTGTGTGTCGGTGTTCTCTATGATCAGATGCATTCCAGGGAAATCGACAGCTACGGTGGTGTGGTCAATACCATGCCCGTGTTTGCGTTTTTTCTGGTGTTTTTTGCGATGGCGAATGTCGGATTGCCGGGCACGTCGGGATTCGTGGGTGAATTTCTGGTTATCCTAGGTAGTTTCAGGGTTAACGGCTGGTACGCAGCTGTGGCAGGTCTTACGCTTGTTCTAGGTGCGGCCTATACGCTGTGGATGATCAAAAGAGTTGTCTATGGTGAGATGACCAGCGACAAAGTAAAAGCACTGGTTGATGTCAATCGGCGAGAGAAAGCTGTGTTAGGCGTATTGGCGGTATGTGTGCTTGGGCTGGGTGTTTATCCAATGCCACTTCTTGAGGTGATGCATTCGACCGTCGAAAACCTATTGCAACATGCTGCGATCTCAAAACTCGACTGACCATGACTAAGCAAGAAATTCTAATAGTTTTGCCTGAAATCGTCGTATCGCTCATGGCTTGCTTTATTCTCGTCTTGGATCTGTATTTACCCGCAACCCAAAAGCAGAAGTTTGGATATGGCTTGTCGTTGGTCACGCTAGCGGTAGGAGCCACCCTGAGTCTGGTTTATTCTGAGTCAGCTCCGGTCTATGGACTCAACGGCCTGGTGTTAATGGACGGTGTGTCAGCTATTTTGAAAGCAGGCATCTGCATTCTGACGGGGTGTGCGTTGGTCTACAGCCGCAGTTATGCAACTGCCAGAGGACTGTGGCAAGGGGAGTTTTTTACGCTGGCGCTATTTGGAGTTGTTGGAATGATGGTGATGACGGCTTCAAATCATCTGCTGTCTCTCTACGTAGGCCTGGAATTGCTCGCGCTGTGCCTGTATGCGATGGTGGCATTGCGGACTACCTCAACGACTGCTTCGGAAGCGGCCATGAAATACTTTGTACTGGGCGCACTGGCATCCGGGATACTGCTGTATGGCATGTCGCTGCTGTATGGGCTCACCGGGACGCTGTACCTAAACGAACTGTCGGAATCGATGGGGCATTACGCCGGAAGTACGTTGCCGAGAACCATGGCACTGATACTGGTTCTGGTTGGTCTTTTGTTCAAGATAGGTGCAGTGCCTTTTCATATGTGGGTACCCGATGTTTACGAGGGCTCCCCAACCTCGACAACGGTTTATCTGGCTACAGCACCAAAACTTGCGGGCTTTGCGATGATACTCAGACTTCTGGCAGACGGACTTGAATCGCTCGCCACAGAATGGCAGGGGATGCTGCTCGTAGTCTCCATTTTGTCTTTAGCTCTAGGCAATGTCATTGCAATTGCGCAAACGAATATCAAACGCATGCTGGCCTATTCGGCAATTGCCCATGTGGGCTTCTTTCTACTGGGTATCCTGACAGGCGAGGGCTCCGGCTATGCGTCTGCTATGGCCTATATATTGATCTACGCAGTGGTTACCTTGGGCGCATTTGGCGTGATACTGGTATTGTCGAGCGAGGAGGTGGAAGCTGATCTGATCGAAGACTATTCGGGGCTGAGTCGATCCCATCCGTGGGCTGCGTTCATTATGCTACTGCTGATGCTCTCCCTTGCAGGGATACCGCCTACCGTCGGGTTTTATGCCAAACTGTCTGTATTACAGGCGGTAGTCAATGCTGAGTTGACCTGGGCCGCAGTTATTGCTGTTGTTTTTTCAGTGGTAGGCGCGTTTTATTATCTTCGGATCGTCAAAGTGATGTATTTTGACGAACCCAGAACGGAGCAATTGAGGTTGCAGTTCAGTCCGAAGCCAGATGCTCGAATTCTGCTGACGATAAATGGCCTTGCAGTTGTTGTGCTGATGCCATGGATCGGCGGTCTCACCACCTTGTGCGAGGCGGCAATTGGGGTGCTTTTTTGATGACATTTCAGGCGCTGACTGTGGTTTTGGCCGCAGCTAAAAGCCCGTAGACTGAAATTTGTTTATTGGGTTAAGTGCCCTGTTTAAGGCACGGTAAAGCCGTGTTTTGTGATAAAATCAGCCTTTGATTTCGGGTTCGATTAGGGCCCGAATTCTTTCGTAAATTCAATCGTTTTCGGCCTTTAGGCCGGTATTCATGATGCTGTCGCTTGAAGCTCAAACCCAATAGTACAGATGAATGATATTGCCAAAGAAACTATAACTACGAATCTCGAACAGGAGATGCGTCAGTCGTATTTAGACTACGCAATGAGTGTCATCGTAGGCCGTGCCCTACCGGATGTTCGCGATGGCCTCAAGCCCGTTCACCGGCGAGTTTTGTATGCGATGTCAGAACTGGGTAACGACTGGAACAAAGGTTACAAAAAATCAGCACGCATCGTAGGTGATGTTATTGGTAAGTATCATCCGCACGGCGATACTGCGGTTTACGACACGATTGTTCGTATGGCTCAGCCATTCTCACTGCGCTATCCCCTTGTAGATGGTCAGGGAAATTTTGGTTCAGTAGATGGTGACTCTCCTGCCGCGATGCGCTACACAGAGATACGCCTGTCCCGACTTGCACACGAGTTACTTGATGATATCGACAAAGAAACCGTCGACTTCCATCCAAACTATGATGAAACCGAGACACAACCCGCGCTACTTCCGGCACGTCTCCCCAATCTCCTGGTAAACGGTTCTTCTGGGATTGCGGTCGGCATGGCGACTAACATACCACCGCATAACCTTACAGAAACCATAGAAGCGTGCCTGTTGCTTATTCGAGAACCTGACGCCTCGGTCGACCAACTAATGGAGATATTACCGGGGCCGGATTTTCCCACAGCAGCCATTATCAACGGGCGTGGTGGCATTAGACAGGCTTATGAGTCCGGAAGAGGCAGGATTCATATACGCGCTAGAGTCGGTGTTGAGGACCAGAAAGACGGTCAACGTTCAAGTCTTGTGGTGACAGAGTTACCCTATCAGGTCAACAAGGCGAGGCTGCTTGAAAAGATCGCCGAACTGGTGAAGGAAGGCAAGCTCAGTGGCATCAGCGGACTTAGGGACGAGTCCGACAAATCTGGAATGCGAATGGTTATAGAACTCAAGCGCGGCGAGGTGCCGGCAATTGTTTTGAATAACCTGTATCAGCATACACAATTGCAGACGGTTTTCGGCATTAATCTTGTCGGGCTGAGTAACAACCAACCAAAACTATTCAGTTTAAAGGAACTGTTAAACAGTTTTTTGCGACATCGTCGCGAGGTCATTACCCGCCGAACCATATTCGACCTAAGGAAAACAAGAGCAAGAACCCACGTTCTTGAGGGATTGGCGGTAGCTTTGGCGAATATTGATCAGGTCATAGAAATAGTAAAAGCCGCATCCGACCCAACAGTTGCGCGGAACCAACTCGTTTCTACGTTGTGGAATGCTACGCTTGTGAGCGAACTGACCAGTCTGGGTGATTCGACGATCTCTAGTCCAGATGATATGGATCCTGAAAAAGGATTGAGGAAAGACGGTTACCGCTTGACCGAGGCGCAGGCGCAATCAATTCTAGACCTCAGACTGCATCGTTTAACAGGGCTCGAAAAAGAAAAAATAAAAACCGAATACGAGAAAAATTTATTAGTAATTCGAGAACTGCTGGATATTCTTGAACATCCCGATCGTTTGGTGGCTGTTGTTGAAAGCGAGTTAAAGGAAATTCAAGACAGCTATGGCGACAGTCGGCGTACTGAAATCTTGGCGACTCATCTCGATCTGAATGACGAAGACCTTATCGCCCGCGAAGAGATGGTAGTGACACTATCTGGGGAGGGGTATGCAAAGGCGCAACCGTTGTCCGATTATCAGGCCCAACGTAGAGGCGGCAAAGGTAAGGTTGCGACACGAACCAAACAGGATGACTTTGTAAAGTCGATGTTCGTTGCAAATTCGCACGATACGATTCTTTGTTTTTCAAACTATGGGAAAGTCTACTGGTTGCGTGTCTATCAACTGCCTCAGGCAGGGCGGCTGGCACGAGGGCGCCCTCTTGTCAATCTTCTACCTCTGGGCGCGCAAGAACGCATAACGGCTTTTTTGCCTCTGGACAACAATCAGCAAGGGCTATTTGTATTTATGGCGACAGCGGATGGTATTGTAAAGAAATGTGACCTCGACGCCTTTTCAAGACCCAGGCCGTCAGGTTTGCGAGTGCTCACATTGTCTGAGGGTGATGAGTTAGTGAGCGCCGGTATGACTCAAGGAAACTCCGATTTGCTTTTGTTCAGCTGCTCGGGGAAGTCAATGCGCTTCGCGGAGAGTGATGTCAGGGTAATGGGGCGGTCGGCTCGGGGGGTAAAAGGGATATCCCTAAAACCCGGTCAACGCTTGATCTCAATGCTGGTTGTTGGCCAAAATGAGCTCGACAAATGTGTGCTAACGGCAACAGCCCGCGGGTATGGGAAGCGTACTGCCGTAACTTCATTTCCGCGTAAACGCAGAGGCGGGCAAGGTGTGATAGCTATTCAGAACGGTAGCAGGAACGGATCGTTGATCGGCGCTGTTTTGACCTGTCCAGAAGATGAGCTGATGTTATTAACTGATGGTGGGCGACTGGTCCGTACCAGCGTTGAAGGCATTTCAGAGCTGGGACGCAATACCCAAGGGGTTCGACTGATTACGCTGGCCGACGGTGAAGATCTGATTAGCTTAAGTTTAGTCGTGGACTCAACAGATGATGAGCCAGACGCGGAAATCTAGCTGAGGAGCAGAGAGCATTTCAGTTTTCGCAGGCAGTATCGGATGTAAATGAACAATCTGGATAAACCAGCTTTCAACCTGATACTCATTGATCTATGACTGACGACAAAGACATCGCAGACCTGCGTGGCAAGATTGATCAGATCGATGACAGTTTACTGGCGCTGATTAATGAACGCGCTCGCAAAGCCATGAAGGTAGGCAACAAAAAGCCTGGTCAGAAAGCCGATATCGTTTATCGACCAGAGCGGGAAGCGCAGATTCTTCAACGCCTTCAGCAGGCTAATAGCGGGCCGTTGGAGTCAGTAGTGGTCGAACGCCTGTTTCGGGAGATTATTTCAGCCTGTCGCGCTATTGAGGCAAAGCCTTCGATCGCGACACTTGGTCCGGATGGCACATTTTCGGAACTCGCAACCCGGAAGCAATTCGGCGCTGAAATCAATCTGGAGCTGACATCGAGCATTGAAGAGGTATTTCGCCTGGTCGAAGCCGAGCACTGTGACATTGGCGTCGTCCCCGTTGAGAACTCAGCAGAAGGCGGTATACATCTGACGCTGGACAGGTTGTTGACGACCTCTCTTAAGATCTGTGGCGAGATTGATCTAAGAATAAAGCACTGCCTCATCGGTTCTGCTGAGAGTGCTTCTCCAATCAGGGTGCTGGCCCATCAGCAGGCCCTGGCGCAGTGTCGCCAATGGCTAGACGTTAATCTCCCGTCGATAGAGCGGGTCGCTTGTGCGAGCAATTCAGATGCGGTTCGTCAGATCCTCGACGATCCGACCAGCGTAGCGATAGCCTCTGAGGAGGCCGCAGAGGCTTATGGGTTGCAGGTATTACACGCGGATATCGAAGACCAACCAGGGAACACAACCAGGTTCCTTGTGCTCGGTCGTCATACAGTCCAAGCTTCAGGACAAGACAAAACCAGTTTGGTGATGAGCGCTCAGGAAAGGCCAGGCGCACTTCACACGCTGCTCGCTCCACTTTCAGAGCACAATATCAATATGACCCGCGTAGAATCCCGACCCTCCAGAACAGGACTGTGGGAATACATGTTTTTCATCGATCTAGAGGGTCATGTACAGGATGCCAACGTCGATAGCGCATTGTCACAGATAAAAAGGAATGCGGCGATGTTTAAGATCTTGGGTTCCTATCCGAGGAGCGTCTGAACAGGATGGTGTTCAATGCCGAGGATCTGTCCGTCGACGGGGTACGGGCACTCCAACCCTACCAGCCCGGCAAGTCGGTTAAAGAACTAGAACGTGAGCTTGGTTTGTCCAACATAGTCAAACTCGCATCCAACGAAAATCCAAGAACTTCGAGTGACGTCATTGCGAAGGCACTGGCACAACAAGAGTCAGATACCAGCCGGTACCCTGATGGTTCTGGTTGGGTACTTAAAACCAGGCTTTCCGAGTTACTCGGGGTATCTACAGACCAACTGACACTCGGTAATGGATCCAACGATGTCCTCGAACTCCTGGTGCGCGCGTTCGTCGGTCCAGGCCAGGGAGTTGTTGTGTCTGAACATTCGTTTGCTGTTTACAGCTTGGCTGCATCCGCGGTTGGGGCTGATTTAAAAATTGCCCCAGCGAGATCGTGGGGCCATGATCTGGAGGCAATGCTATCTCTAGTTGATCGAAATACGCGAGTGGTCTTTATCGCAAATCCCAATAATCCAACGGGCACCTGGGTCGAATCTGAAGCCCTGCTTTCTTTTCTCGATCGTGTCCCGGAAACAACCATAGTAGTGGTTGACGAGGCCTATTATGAATATTGCGAGGGTCCTGAGTTCCCTAATGCAATAGACTTTTTGGAAGAGTACCCGTTTCTGGTTTCGACCAGGACATTTTCTAAGATTTATGGACTGGCCGGAATGCGGGTTGGTTATAGCGTATCATCGACTGCCATAGCCGACCTGCTAAATCGGGTGCGACAACCGTTCAACGTCAACAGTTTTGGTCTTGCGGCGGCGCGACTTGCGCTGGATGATGCTGTGTTTCTTGCTGAGAGTCGACGTCTCAATACACAAGGTAGAGCCAGGATCTATGCCGGCTTTTCCGAGCTTGGCCTTGAGTATATTCCCTCCGCAGGCAACTTTATTTGTGTCAACGTAGCGCGTCCGGCTATTTCGGTCTATGAAACGATGTTAAAGCAAGGTGTGATCGTGCGCCCCGTTGCAAACTATGGCCTACCGAACCATCTGAGAGTAACGGTCGGACTGCCAGACGAAAATGAAACGATGATCAGTGCGATATCGGTCGCGCTGACGTCGTAGACCCGCACGACCAGTGTATTTACTGTCCTGATTGAGCATGTAGTTGATCCATCATCTTACCATTATCGGTGTCGGCTT
>Ga0208336_1000752_pt1 | contig 12223 bp, 9 predicted proteins | sample DeeseametaMP0372_FD_184212 | JGI IMG/M metagenome (GOLD analysis project Ga0208336, IMG submission 184212) | Marine microbial communities from the Deep Atlantic Ocean - MP0372 (SPAdes) | ecosystem: Environmental > Aquatic > Marine > Oceanic | place: East of Porto Seguro, South Atlantic Ocean...
GTCAAGATCCTCGACCGCCGCCGGACCAGGATGACCAACATGGTTCCAGACGAAATCCAGTCCGTAGAAATGGTTGACAGTATTGCGGACGATCCGGCGTGAGTCTTCGTCCTTTGAAAGATCCGCGGTGATCCCCAGCGCCTTGCCACCGGCAGCTTCGATCTCCGCGACCACCGCTGCCACCGCGTCGGCGTCAATATCCACAACGCCGACCGATGCGCCTTCCTTGGCGAAGCGAATGGCGCCGGCCCGTCCCATGCCCGACCCCGCCGCCGTAACTAACCCGATCTTGCCTTCCATTCGCATGACGTTCTCCCAATTAAGTTTGTTGATTTTGTTAGTTAGCCCGCTAACCGGTCAACGCACATCCGAAAAAGGCTAATTTACAGCGCATTCTTACATCCAAACCCACCGCGCAGGGTTATTGTATTACCGCCCCCACGCACGCTTTTCAGACACCGAAATCCACCTTTGTACGTCCTATATTAGAGTTCTCTTATTCCCAACAGATCAGTGATGGCACTCAGGTTTGGTGTTTTCGAGTGTTGGATAATCGCCACATAACGTGTCCCATACCATTCTCTGGGGAAACCCAACGCGTCCTGCCCACTCTCAGCGATAATCCTTTGTCGGGACAACCATCCGGACTTAGTCCCCCCCATTTTTGTTGACAAACGACGAGAAACACTTGAATAATCTGACCACTAGGTAGAATTAATAGAGCCAATTTTCAATTGGCTTAAATGAAGATTTGTACTGAATTCGTCGAATTAAAAGCTAACGTTTACAAGGAGGATATTCATGGCTATAACTAATTCTCGCTCCAATAAGTTTTTGTCCAGTTTGGGGGTGGCCGCCGTACTACTGCTCACACAGCTTTTGTTCACTACCAACACTGCCCTTGCAAAGGAGAAAGTCACTATAGCGATTATTTCGTTTTCTCCATATGCGCCCTGGTACATTGTCAAAGAAAAGGATTTGGCAAAGAATATTGAGATCGACGTTCAGATCATCGACGACATCTCAGCAAAGAATGCGGGGTTAACCACAGGCTCTCTTCAATGCATGTTGAATACACTTGACACCGTAGTCGTGGCACGATCAGCTGGTCTTCCAATTAAACATATTGCCATACCCGCGATGTCCTATGGTCTTGACGAGATGGTTGTGACAAAAGAAATTTCCAGCATAGATGACTTTCCAGGAAAAACTTTTGGTGCCGACTACGGGTTCCTCAATCATATGTGGATGCTCCTGAATCTAAAAAGAGCGGGGATTGGATTTGACGAGTTGACTCACTCAATTATGATGCCCTGGGACAGTGCGGCTGCATTCGTTAGCGGCGGGTTAGATATCGACGTTAACTACATTCCTTTTTCAAAGCAGTCCCTGGAACTGCCCGGATCTCATGTACTGAAAACCAGTCTGTCGGACCGTACATGGGAAAGAGGGCTGATATCTGAGTCTATGGCATGCAATGAAGATTGGCTGGCGTCAAAGCCTGAGGTTGCTAAAGAGGTGCTTAGAGCCTGGTTTGAAGCCGTCAACTGGTGGAAAGCAAACCCAGAGGAAGGAAATGCGATCATAGCCAAAGCTCTTGACTGGCCAATTTCCGATGTGCAGCTGACCCAGTATGGCGCAGTCATGTTAAATCTTGATCAGAATCTCGGTGCCTTTGGTATTGGTGCTGGAAAACCTGTATGTGCTAGTCTTCCTGATGGCGCTGAAGTTCGCGAAATCCCCGCTGACTCGAGCGGCTGGGGTCAGGAATTATTTGGAGGTGCACCCGACTGTGTAGCGGGCTACGTCTACCCAACTTGGGATGTGTTCGGCAATATTTATAAAGAAGCTGGCGTAATAGATACCGCGGCTTCGACTGATATTGGAATCGACACCAGCATCCTTAAGGCACTTGATAGTGCGGGTTATACAGACACCTATAGTTCCAATCAATGGATTGGTCGCCTGGGCGAATAACACTCGTATCTGATTATTTGTTGTTTCAGACAGCAGGCTCCGGAGAATTACGCTCCGGAGTCCCTGCTGTCTTTTACAGCGGTAACTATGGAGTGTAGCGATTTCAACAATCGCTGAACTTTTCCTTCAGGAAATATTTGATCAAGTCTGAAAAATTAGCCAAAAAGATTTGTTAAGGCAATTTACCTATTAAACGGGAGTTGATTGTGTCAAATTCAAGTAAGGATGAATTTCGTGGTACAAGAAATCTCAGGCATTTGCAGCGAATTTCTCAGACAAAACAGGAAGAAGAGATTCAGCGCAATCTTGAACTTGGACTGGAAGCTGCTGAGTCAATTAATGATCGGAGTATCTCACTGTTTAGCCGCGGTCATCAGCCGGCGTTTGCAGGCATTAACACGTTTATGAAGGAACCCTACTGCGAAGACATCCGGCAAGTTGGGAACTTTGAGGCAGCATTTGTAGGAATACCATTTGACACAGGAACCACCTATCGACCCGGGACACGATTTGGCCCCCAGGCGGTGAGACGAATTTCAGCAGTCTACGATGGTTATTCCGTCGATGGGGGCATTGACCTGCCCGAAGAGCTTGATCTTTGTGATGCGGGAGACGTTTTTGTGATCCCTGGCAATATCGAAAAAACCTTCGACCAAGTTAGCAAAGCTGTATCCCATGTCTATACCTCTGGGGCTTTTCCTATACTCTGCGGCGGCGATCACAGTCTTGGTTATCCAAATGTTAGGGGGATTGCACCTCACATAGACGGTAACGTCGGCATCATACATATCGACCGGCATATAGATATGCAGGACATGGATATGGATGAACGGATGCATACGACGCCGTGGTTTTGGACAACGAATCATCATGAAAGTGTGGACCTTAGCTCATCTCATCATAACCACAGTCATATGCACGACGTTGGGCTTTCGAACTGTCCGCCAAAAAATCTAGTCCAGATGGGCATTGGAGGGTGGTATGGGTCCCGACCCGGTTCCAAGGTCGCTCATGAACGAGGCAGCAGCGTCCTGACGATGACCGATATAGAGCAGCTCGGCGCCAAAGGGGCTGCAGAAAGAGCTCTCGAGATCGCCTGGAAGAATGCAAAAGCTGTCTACCTGTCATTCGACATTGATTCCATAGACCCCGGCTTTGCACCCGGTACTGGTACACCGGAACCCGGTGGCCTGTATCCCCGAGAAGCATTGGAAATGGTACGACTGATCGCGCGTGAGGGCCTTTGTGGTATGGAAGTCGTTGAGGTCTCACCACCCTATGACGTAAATGACAACACTGCCCAACTTGCTTGCCGATTGATTCTCGATGTCCTCGGGACTATGGTCGTTGAGGGAAAACTGGGTCACCGAGACCGTGCGATGAAAGACCGTTGATGGAGACGTGCCGATGACAACCTTCATTTCCCTTCGGTCGAGCGCCGACGAAATGCGACTCTTATCTGGAGTATCAGGAATCTTTGTGTAAGGCCGTAATAATATTTTCCGGTGTCATAGGCATATCGACCCACATGCCGATGGCGTTATAAACCGCTTGTGCAATCGCAGGACCTGCTGCTGCTGCCGGCGCTTCACCAGCGCCGCGCGCACCAAACGGCCCAACGGGATCATAAGAATCGCCGTAAATGACTTCTCCATTCACCGGAAAATCCGCAGCACGGAGTAACTTGTAATCCAACAGATTGGCATTTTTGATCCGCCCAGTTTCTTCATCGAATACAAGACTTTCATAGATGGCAAAGCCTGCACCACAAATGGCGCCACCGATCATCTGATTTTTCATGACCTGAGGATTCATAATAGTCCCACTGTCTTGAGTGGCTAACCAGTCCAGTAGTTTGATCTCTCCGGTTTCTATATCGACTTCGAGATCGACAAAGTGGGCAGCAAAATGTCTCGCAAATGCACTGGATGGAGGCATCGGATATGTGGGTCTGCCAGTGATCGAGGAAGCCTGACCGAGCGCGTCTGCACTGCGAAAATGATTCAGAACGTCCTCGATCGAAATTTGTGGATCTTTCTTGTTGTTGTCCTTAAAAAGGATCATCCCATCTTTAACATCCAGTTCGCCGGGGTCGGAGCCAAAAAATTCACGAGCAGCAATTTCCAATAATTGCCTTTTTGCGTCCTTGCTCGCAGCCTGCGTTGCCCAACCAACTCTAAACATGGTGTTGCTAGCAAGCGATCCGTGACTCCATGGACATGAATCCGTGTCTCCAGTTTCGATCTCCACTTTATCAAAAGGAATTCCTAACTCTTCGGCGGCAACCTGCGCTTGTGTGGTCTCGCTACCTTGACCTTGCCGGCCAACTGCACAATAGACTTTTGCACTGCCGTCAGGGTTGATCCGGACGACAGCAGATACATTGCCCTCGAACTCAACACCACAAACGTGGGCGCCAGTTCCAACACCAACTGCGCGTCGCTTTGGTCCCTCTATGGAATATGGTTTCCCCCAACCATGCCATCTCCCCTCCCAGTTAAACGCTTGGGCGCCCTTGATTAGGATATCTTCTGTCGATCCACTCGAGAGATGAAACAGTTTTGGCCAGTCTTTTCTTTGCTCTTCCGGGATGCCGTCAAGATATTCGTCGATACTGCCTTTCAAATATCCTCTACTATGTTGCATCCTAAGCTCTTCCCCAGGCTTTATTTGGTTCTTGAGGCGAAACTCAACGGGATCCATATTTACCTGTATCGCACACATGTCAGCAAGGCGTTCGACACATGAACCTAGAGTAACGTCGCCAACGGCCCTCATACAACCAGCTGTAAGAAGGTTTGTATTGACACCGTGTATGGCGTAGTGCCCATGGTGCGCCCGGCCCCAGTTATCAACACAAAAGAATCCAACATCATCTTTGAAGCCGTATCCGCCGTTATCGATAATATGGTCGAAATCGGCTAAGGTGAGAGTGCCATCTTTTTTGCATCCCATGCGACCTCGAGAAATTTCCAAATGCCGCCGTTTGACAGTCGCCATGCACTCTTCATTGGTTAATTCGATCTTGACAGGTTTGCGTACTTTCTTCGCGAGCAGCACCGTAATCATCATGAAGTTCGCACTCCACCAGTTACCAAAAGAACTACCTGAGGGAAGTGCGTAAACACGAATCTTGCTCAACGGGATACCGAACGCTTCGTGGATTCCGTCTCGCAACTCAGAAGGAGTCTGTGAGGCTGTCCACATCGTGACCCGATCGTCGTTCCATTCGGCAATACACGCGTTTCGTCCTAGGGGCGCCATTTGTTGACTGGCAAACTTGATCTCACAGTTGAGCACAAAATCCGCTTCTTGTTCACCTTTGGCCACATCACCCCACTCGACGATATAAGGATCACGAACATTTCCCTCTTCTCGTATTTGAGGGGCATCCGGTTTCATCGCCTCTTCGGGATCAAATACGGAAGGTAATATTTCGTATTCAACTTCAATGAGTCCAAGTGCAGTTTCTGCTATCTCTTCGCTGGTTGCCGCTACAGCAGCCATGTCATCACCGAAAAAGCGTACGATTCCGTCTAACACTTTTCCGCGGTAGTTAAACCACGCGTTCTCCCAGTTTAGGTTGGGGGCATCGTTGTGGGTAACAACGCCAAGCACGCCTGGTAGCGCCTCGGCCTTACTGGTATTGATGTGTGTGATCCGGGCGTGTGCATGGGGACTTCTGAGTATCTTGCCGTGCACCATACCTTGCACTTTCACATCCACTGCAAACTTTAGTGTTCCAGTCACCTTCTCCCTGGCATCTTTGACTGGAACGCCTTTCCCAGCAATGGTAAAACTAGACGGATCTTTATAGCCAGTCTGTAGGGTTAAATTCTTCACGCTCCTGCCTCTTTATGAAATAGAGCGAAGTGGTTAATTCGCACGTTTTTGCTCTCTCAATTTTTTCGCGGCGCTAACTACAGACTTCACGATATAAGGATATGCGCCACATCGGCATATGTTACCGCTGATACCTATTGCTGCTTCCTCTTCAGTTGGATCTGGATTTTCATCCAGGAATGCTTTTGTTGCCATAATAAACCCTGGCGTGCAAAACGCACATTGGAATCCTTGCTCCTCGATATAAGCCTGTTGTATGGGGTGTAAATTATCAACCGTACCTAATCCTTCGATTGTAAGAACTTCTTTTCCCTCGGCCTGCATACCCAACACAAGACAAGCGGTTACTGGTTTACCGTCCATAATTACGGTGCATGATCCGCACTCGCCTTCATTGCAGGATACACGTACCCCATACAGATCCAATTGATCCCTTAACACGTCAGCAAGACTTTCGTGTGGCTTTATCTCAACCTCGAATACTCCGCCGTTTACAGTAAGTGTGGTCATAGCTGTTTCCGACTCAACTTCTTGAGCGACTCTTCGACAGCGCGACGCGTCAATACATTACACATATCTCTACGGTACTCTTTGCCTGCACGAACATCAGAGATTGGCGAAGCATCAGAGGCGGCCAACTGCCCCACCTCTTCTAGTAGGTCGTCATTGATGTCTGAAAGTATAGAGCCGATCAACTTTTGTTCGGCAACTCTCGATCGGATCGGCGTGGGAGCAACAGACCCGAGAGATATTCTAGCATCCGCGACCACCCCATTATTAGAAGAAATTGATACCGCAGAACTTATCAAAGCGATGTCGACAAAAGTCCGTGCTACCCGCTTATAACAAGCCTCCTTTGGGTACTCCGGGACAGGCACTTTGATCTCGATTAGCAACTCCTCATCGTTCAGGATTGTTTCGTTTACGCCCTGGAAGAAATGTTCCATTAACACTGTACGACTTCCGCCGCTACCCATGATAGTCACCTCGGAGTCGAGCGCCACGAACAATGGTGACAAATCGGCACCGGGAGAAGCATTACACATATTTCCACCAACGGTGCTGATGGTCCGGGTTTGTTTGGTACACATTAGGCGCGCTGTATACCCGATCACCTCCATTAATTGGTTCATCTTTGCAGCATGATCGAGATCATCCAGAGAAGCCATCGCTCCGATTCGCACACCATCTTGTTCGTTTTCTATATAGTTAAATTTCGGCACATAAGTCAGATCTATGCAGTAGTCGATATCGACTTCCCCGGCACGCCATTGCAGCATTAAATCTGTACCACCAGCCCAATACTTAGCCCGGTTTTTGTGTTGCGCTTTAAGCGCTATGGCTTCTTCGAAAGTACTGGGTCTTAGGTACTCAAAGGGTTTTTTCATCGTTTGATCCAGTAAAACGGTTAAACGATTTGAAGTTGAACATTACTAGTGAATCGTGGTGGAATTTTGTCTAGATTCTATTGTAGCAGTCTATTTATTGTTGGTGAATTGATGACTCTAGTTGAACGTTGTCACCATTTTATGCTCCAGTAGCCTGGACAGGTGGGCGAGAACTGCTACGAACAACCACTTCAAGACATTGGAACCCCAATAATGTCACTTTTATTGGTACCCAGTGTAGTAGCCATCGTGTGCAGAGTGCGCAGAACACGGATCGCTCGATTGCTCTTAATCTTCGATCAACGGTTCGCGTAACATCCGATTGGTGAGACTACTCTATCTTAGGGTTAGGCGATAAATCAGCCACCAGTGGTACAGGTGTTAGCGAGTGTAATTGACGTGTCTTGTCGGGTAAACACCAACAAATCCTAGTTAACATTTCTTGCTCACATCAAATTAATTTGATATACCGTTGCTTGATCGTGACCAGATCGGGAGGGCTGGATGCCTAATAGCGAAGAAAAGATCGATAAGCAAAACGCTCTTACCAATTTAACTGGAACCCTACGCCAGCGGAAAAGTTCATTTTTTGAACTGCGCGGGAATGTATCCCGCCGAGCTACTTTGGTACTCGGAATTTTGGGCGGTTTAGCCTTTTTTGGGATCTGGGAATTGGGCCATTTCCTTACCGCCGACGCGAGCAAGCGTTTCTTGCCATCCCCCCAAAAGGTAGTGTCCACGTTCTGGTATTTGTTGACGGAAAAGGGATACATCTACGATATTGTCAAGAGTTGTTATCGAATATACGGTAGCTTTTTTCTGGTCTGCGTCGTGGCGGTACCGCTAGGAATTTTGATGGGATGTTTTGCCAAGTTTCGCGCGTTGATCAATCCTACGATATCCGCTTCTCGATATCTCCCCGCGGCATCATTTATCCCGTTACTGCTCGTTTGGTTTGGTCCAACTGATACGCAGAAAATGGCCTTATTGTTTTTAGGGGTTATCTTCTTTCTTATTGCGTTGATACTGGACAATACCAAGGCCGTCCAGATTGAATTGGTGGAGGCGGCATTGACAATGGGCGCTGGTCGTCGTCGGGTTGTTTTAGGTGTTGTCGTGCCTGCGGTTGCACCAGCGATCATAGATTCCATGCGAAACATGATCGCCGTTGGATGGACTTATTTAGTAATAGCGGAAATCGTAGCGGCGACTGACGGTATTGGCGCGGTCATGATGCGTGCGGGCAGATTTCTAAAAGTAGATATCATTATGGCTGGCATTCTCACCATTGGTATTCTTGGAGTACTGACAGACTTGGCCTTCAGATTGCTTGCGCACTACGCGTTCCCATGGAATCGTGAACGTCGGAGTTAACAAACGTTTTCACCATGCCTAATATGGTTCACAATCACCAAATTGATGACAACGCCAATGCGGTCGTAATCCGTGTAAGTAATGTAACCCAACAGTATCTAAGCGGAAGTTTTACAGCTGTTGACAACATTTCACTAGAACTACGAAAAAACGAAATAGTGACTTTTATTGGACCATCGGGCTGTGGAAAAACGACGGTACTTCGAATGATTGCTGGGCTCGAATACCCAACTCAAGGAGAACTCTTTGCCTACGAGCAACCAATAGTTGGACCAGGACCAGATCGAGGAATGATATTTCAAGCCTATACGTCATTCCCATGGTTAACTACACGCCAGAACATCGAATATGGCATGAAAATAATGGGCGTAACGAGAGATGACAGACAGACCAGGACACAAGAATTTCTTGAGCTAGTACATCTTGAGAAATTTGCGGAGTCATACCCCGCTAGTCTGTCTGGTGGCATGAAGCAACGTGTTGCCATCGCTAGAACGCTGGCACAAAACCCCCAAGTTCTCCTTATGGACGAACCGTTTGGCGCACTTGACGCCCAGGTGCGTTGGGAAATGCAAGAAATGATGATTGACATTATCGGCCGGGAAAAAACAACGGTGATAACAGTCACTCACGATATTCAGGAGGCCATTTTCCTTGCTGATCGAATAATTTTCTTCACACGTAATCCGGGTCGGATCAAAGCAGATATTCCAGTGGCTTTCAAGGGGGGAAAACGAATTCCCAGGAAAGAAGATATGTTGGCTCTGCCAGGTTATGTTGATCTGGAGATGCAATTATTTGCGATGATGCGAGAGGAAATACAGTAAATGACGTAAACGAGCCTGGGTTCGTTCAACCACGGAAAGTGCCGACCTTACCTACGTTGGAATTCGAGGACATGCTTAGATTGATGACACTTGCTGCAGTCTAAGTGACAATAGTTTAAAAGATAAATGTCGGATTTAGGATGATGTGAATTCTGTGACCAGACTTGCAATCGTCTCAGCTATTCAGTCCAACCACGTAATTCAATTGTTTGCCAATCAGTTTGAGTCTTTCTGGGGCTACTTTCTCCGCGTTCAGAGTGACGTAACTCCTGGCAATCAAACAAAGAATACGACGTAAGCCACAGCGAGCAGAATCTGCACCCCAGACTGCTTGGTAGCAGGGATTTCTGGGTCTACCGGGCGATGCTCTAGACAATTCATTTTTTTCTACCAATCGAATCTCGTCATAGTGGGAAACAAACTGGCCTTCCTGGCCGACTTATGAAGTCTTGTTAGGTGGAGTTAACCACCAGGGCCGGACACGAATTTGTCCGCAAAGGAGCGATCGTAGTCACCACTTCTCAATGCGCGCAATCGCTCTTTCCAGCTCTCCAAGAAATGTGATTTGTTGCCTTTGGCTTCCAGGCGCTTGATGCGGAACTCCAGCGCCCCATGGAGTCGTCAATTGGCTTTTGCATGGATGGCGCTTTCCTCGGCAAATGGTAACCAACAAGCTAGACAATTGTTTGAAGCAATGAGGCGCTCTATAAGCACGAGCGATACCCGTCTAGCGTCAAATCAGAAAGTTGTACGGGCAATGAATTTTGTCCTTACCCCTTACCCAAAGACGATTTCCGTTTAGTACCCTGTATCCGACTATTCTGCAAAATTTCCGAGCCACTCCCCACTACTAGAGACACTCCCCCTCGTTTTAAGGGGGTGGGGGTGCCGCATCCATCACGAGTGCTATCCGTGAACAAACAAAGACAATCAACAAGGTTATTAAGCATCTTCATGGAATTCCACACAGTACTGTTCGAATTGAAGAAAGACTGCCGCGCTCTTAACGCTTCTAGATAGGCGCGGCTATACTGTGCTGGCACCGAGTCCAAAACTGAATGCTCAATGCACTCACAATGAAATAGGGAGAAAGCATGATTTACAAAGTAGTTGTTTCCCAGTTCACCAAAATGCTGGGAAATCTTCTGGCCATCCTGGATGAGACCGCAAAGTATGCGGACGAGAAGAAGTTCGATGTCGAAGATCTCCTGCAATTCCGCCTGGCACCAGACCAGTTCAACCTGATGCGTCAGTTGCAGATCGCCTGTGATACGGCAAAGTTCGGTGCCGCCCGCCTGACGGATACCGAAAAGAGCGCTCCGGAACATGTCGATTCCGAGAAGACTTTGAGCGAGATTAAGGCGCGCATCGAAAGCGTTATCTCATATCTGGGTGGCTTCTCACCCGAGGACTTTGCAGACTCTGTAGAGCAGCGGATCACCCAGCCTCGCTGGAAAGGAAAGTCGCTTTCGGGTCAGGAATACCTGATCCAGCATCTGGCCCCGAACTTCTACTTCCACATAACAACGGCCTACGCGATCCTGCGTCACAACGGCGTCAACATCGGCAAGAAGATCTACCTGGGGGCCTTGCCCTATCGCGAGGCAACGTGACGGGGTCGATTGCCCTACTTCTTCTTTAGCCGCCTCTCATATCCTCGGCGATCTCCGATGTGTCGTGGCCGTCCGGGTTTAGCAGACTTCTGAGATGCTCCCGTGTGGATTCGATGTCGTCCTGAATCACTTCGTGATCAGCCATTACCTTGCGCAGTGAAATCTGGTAGGCGACCCCCTTGTTGGTGAAGTCGGAATAGATGCGCTCCGCAATCTCCTGGGTATCGGGCCTGACATAGTCGGTGAAAACTGTTTCGGCTGTCTTTTCTGTGACGTCGTGGAGATGCGTCACCTCCTTATCATTGAAGAAAATCCGCAGTGAACCGGAGCCGCCGGGGGGGTAAAAGCCGGTTACCTCCTTTATATACTCCGCGTTGTCTTCGACCCAGTGACCGGTGTAATGGCCCCGACGGAAAGTGAGTTGCATGGTCATCGTTCCAGCCTCTAAATATCTAAAAACAACTACAAAAAAAGACGAGACAGATTGGCCCCGCTCTCCCTTCTGAATTCTGCTCCCCAGTTTTGCTCCCCATACCCCTATAAAGTCGGGTAACTCCTCACTCTTTTCCCCCTACTGTCACCTTGGCAAGGTTGTGCTCTACCAACTGAGTTATTCCTGCTGTTGCGTTTATTGGTTTTTTTGGCCGCTCTGATAGCCTCTTTTTCACCAATTGCCATAAAGTGCTAGAAATTGAGACGTTTAGCACACCGATCTGATCATTTCTTCTCAGGAAATGGCTCACCTGGAAACCAAACAGACCACATTGGAAAAGCTGGCTTTAGCTTTGAACCTATCGGAGATTCTTTTGATCGTGGAAAATCAGGTTGTGCTCTTACTTTGGAATGACGTCTACTAAACCATTCTTCCTTAGCCTGTGTAGGACTTCCTAGTTCTCCTACACTCGTCCCACTTAGAAAGTATCGTTTCTTATCATATGCTTCAAATTTACGCATCCCATATTCTATTCGGAATTTAGGAATTGTGGTTCTGGATAAGGTATCGGATGATTGCGTCCGATTCGGGTATCCAGTGGGTTTCACCGCCAGCGGTTATGCGGCATAAAACGGGTACTGTGCTGCTGCCCTGGCCCGAGACGAGATCGTTTTCCCATTCTTCGTTTTCCCAGATATTGCGTTGTTCGACGTCCACCCCAAGCTCAGAGATAACATCCTGAACCCTTACACAGTAACCACACCATTC
>Ga0208336_1000780_pt1 | contig 11925 bp, 16 predicted proteins | sample DeeseametaMP0372_FD_184212 | JGI IMG/M metagenome (GOLD analysis project Ga0208336, IMG submission 184212) | Marine microbial communities from the Deep Atlantic Ocean - MP0372 (SPAdes) | ecosystem: Environmental > Aquatic > Marine > Oceanic | place: East of Porto Seguro, South Atlantic Ocean...
AGTTAGCATTTAAGATTTGGCATGATATCTTACCAAAAATAGATAATGAAACGATTAAATTATTGGAAGGCCAAACTCCCAGTTTGACCTCTATTAGTCCAAAATTTTGAAGTGTATGTATGATTAGAATTGCTGTTTTAGGAGATATTGGTTCTGGCAAAAGTCATGTAGCTAAACAATTTGGTTATCCAGTTTTTAATGCTGACGCTGAGGTTGCTAGATTATATAAAAAAAGTAGAAAGTGTTATAATAAATTAAAAAAAGCACTTCCTGCATATATAGTTTCTTTCCCTATTAAAAAAAACGAAATTTCCAAAGCTATTTTTGCTAGTCAAAGTAATCTTAAAAAGGTTGTAAAAATTGTTCATCCTGAGGTTCGGTCTAGTATGAATAATTTTACCAAAAAAAATAAAAATAATAAATTTATTATTTTGGATATTCCACTATTAATGGAAAATAAAATAAATGAAAAAAATGACATTTTAATTTTTGTAGATGCTGAAAAAAAAGAGATCAATAAAAGATTAAAAAAAAGAAGTAATTTTAATCTAAAAATTGCAAAAAAATTTAAAAAACTTCAACTTCCTTTAGAAGTTAAAAAAAAACATTCAGATTTTATAATAAAAAATAATTTTAAGAATAATTCTGTCAAAAAAAATGTTAAAAAGGTGTTAGAAAAAATTTTATTAAATGCTTGAAGTTATACTTGACACAGAAACAACAGGGCTATCAAATATAGAAAAACACAGAATTGTAGAAATTGGCTGCGTTGAACTAGACAATCAAATTGCAACGAATAATATATTTCACGCATATATCAATCCACAAAGGGCAGTATCCGAAGAAGCATATAAGATACATGGGTATTCAGATAAATTTCTATCTGATAAAAAAACTTTTGCTGAAATAGCTGAAGATTTTTTAGATTTTATAAATGGTAAAAAATTAATAATACATAATGCGCCTTTTGATTTATCATTTTTAAATTACGAAATGAAACTTATTAAGAAAAAAGAGATTGATAAAAAAAATATAATAGATACTTTGGAAATAGCACGTATAAAATATCCCGGTTCCCAAAACTCTTTAGATGCACTTTGTAAGCGTTTTAATATCGATAATTCGAGAAGAAAAAAACACACTGCTTTGGTTGATTGTTATTTGTTAAAAGAAATTTATGTAAATCTTATAGATCAAAAAGAGCCAAAATTTAATTTAGAAAATATTGAAATTATTGACTCAAAATTTAGTAATAATATTAATAAAAAAAATAATATACCAAAAAGAATAATCAAGCCCAGCAACGAGGAGCTGCAGCTTCATAAAAAATACCTTAAATCACATCTACCTAAAAATTACTATAGCTAGCTATTTTCTTTCCTTGTACAATTTTTCAAAATCAACTTCTTTGTCAATTTGGATATTTTTTACTCCAGCTTTGTTGAATAAGTAGATAAATGTTGTATATAAAGTAGGATATATTTCTGTGGGAATTTTTATTAAAATAATTTTTTCTAATTCTTTTTTATCTTCAAATTTTTTTTCTAGAGAAACTAAAGCGGTGCAAGTAATTTCGGAAAGTATTTTATGTTTAACTTCTTGATTTGGAGAAATTCTTAAAACTGTGTTTACTTCAATTATATTATTCTTAAATGGATTGCTTTTAATATCAAAATTTAAAGTATAATTTGAAATTTCTTTTTCTAACATAATAAAAGCTTGAGCATTTGGGATTTCAAAGGAAACATCTTTTATGAACTTTGATATAATTTTATAACTCATCCAAGTGACTTTTTTTGTTATTATTGTTTTGTTTGTTTTCCTCGAAACTTCCTTCAATAATATTCTCTTCTTTTTTTTTTCTATTAAATTTAGAAGATATAGATCTAATGAAGAATTTTCTTGTTACGGGTATTATTAATAAAAATCCAACTAAATCCGTTAAAAATCCTGGTATTATAAGAAGCAAAGCTGCAAAAGCTAAAGCGGCTCCTGATATAATTTCGTAAATCGGCATCTCGTTTTTCATTAATTGATTAAAACCTGATCTAATGGCATTCAAACCAGCTAATCTTGCAAAATACACACCTGTTATTGCCGTAAAAAAAATTAAAAAAATTGTATTAAAGGCACCAACTACACCCCCGACTTTAATCATTAAATAAATTTCTATTAAAGGTATGCTGATTATAAAAAGGACGAGAGCGTTCATTTGTCTTTTTAAATATATTTGTATACTATAGCAATTACGTATTATAATCAAAAAACATATGGGGAATCAATTTGGATTCATAGACATAATTTTGCTAGCAATGTTTGCTGGTTTTATTATTTTAAGACTTAGAAATATTTTAGGAAGAAAAACAGGCCATCAAAAAAAGCCAATGGGCGGGCATTTTCCTAAAGGGATGGAAGTGCTTAAAGATATAAAAAATAATGAAGCTATAAAAACAGGTAATGTTGATGAAGAAGCAAAAAAACAATTTTTAAAGGGTGCGGACGTAGCATATGAACAAATAATCACTTCCTTTGCAAAAGGAGATAAAAAATCTTTAAAAGGTTTATTGGGGAAGGGGTTGTTTAACGACTTTTCAGAAGTTATAGACGATAGAAAAAAAAAGGAACTTAAATATGAAACAATTTTTATAGGACTAAAATCATCAAAAATATTAGAATTCAAAAAAATAGAAAATATTTATAAAGTAACAGTTAATTTTGTTAGTGAAATAATTACTTGCGTTAAAAATAAAAATAATCAGATAATCGAGGGTAATCCAGATACAATAAAGACCGTTAATGACGTTTGGAAATTTTCAAAAAATATGTGGAGCCAAGACCCCACGTGGTACTTAGTCGAGACATCAAACAAATAGTGAAAAAAAAATACGCCGCTACATCCAAAGATAAAAAAGATTGGATAGATTTTACAAAACAAATTGATAATATTAATGTTAAAGAAGTTGATCTTTTACAGGAAAATATACAAACAAATAAAGTTCCAAAATTAGATTTGCATGGATCGTCATTGAACGAGGCAAATCGAAAGGTTAAGGAATTTGTAAATGAATCCTTTAACCAAGGATATAGAAAACTTTTAATTATAACGGGCAAGGGATTAAGATCAAAAGTGGATGAAAATCCTTACATTTCAGAAAAATTTAGTGTTTTGAAATATTCTGTACCGGAGTTTATTAAAAATGAAGAAAATTTAAATAAAAAAGTAATGAAGATATCAACAGCAGATAAAAAACATGGTGGGAATGGAGCTATTTATATTTTTTTAAAAAATAACAAAAAAATTAGAGAATAAATTTTGATAAATCAGTATCTTTAACAAGTTCGCCAAGATTTTTAATAACATAATTTTTATCAATTACAATTGTTTCACCGCCTTTGTCAGTTGCAGTGAAGCTAATTTCGTCCAACACTTTTTCAATAATAGTATGTAGCCTTCTTGCTCCAATATTTTCTATATTGGAGTTAACCTCGGTTGCTAATTTTGCAATTGTTTCAATTCCATCTTTGGGAAACTCAAGAGTTACTTTTTCTGTTTTTAAAAGTGCCTTGTATTGTTTAATTAAACTATTATCCGGTTCTTCTAAAATTCTTATGAAATCATCACTTGTTAAAGCGTTTAATTCTACCCTGATAGGTAATCTTCCCTGTAGTTCAGGTAATAAATCTGATGGTTTAGCAAGTTGAAATGCACCAGAAGCGATAAATAATATATGATCAGTTTTTATAGTACCATGTTTTGTGCTAACGGTCGTTCCCTCTATCAAGGGTAACAAATCTCTTTGGACACCTTCTCTTGAAACATCTCCTCCAATACGTTCTCCTCTTGCACATACTTTGTCGATTTCATCTAAAAAGACAATTCCATTGTCTTCAGTTGAAATTTTTGCCGTTTTTATAATTTTATCATCCTCAATCATTTTATCAGACTCTTCAGCAATCAAGATATCGTGTGATTCTTTTACTGTAATTTTTTTCTTTTTACCTTTTTTAATATTTTTTCCAAACATTTCGGTTATATTTACCATTCCAACATTTGCTCCTGGCATTCCAGGTATTTCAAAACTTGGCATATTTGGCGTATCATTTATTTCAATTTCGATTTTATTATTATCAAGATCACCACTTCTTAATCTTTTTCTAAAACTTTCTCTGGTAGCAATACTTGCTTTATTTCCTACAAGTGCATTAAGCACCCTTTCTTCTGCGGCCTGTTGAGCTTTAGAGTATACCTCTTTTCTCATTCTTTCTTTTTCAATAGCTATTGCAATTTCAAGCAAATCCCTAATTATTTGTTCTACATCCCTACCCACATAACCAACTTCTGTAAATCGTGTTGCTTCAACTTTTATAAAGGGTGCTTCAGCTAATTTAGAAAGCCTTCTTGATATTTCTGTTTTTCCTACACCAGTAGGTCCAATCATAAGAATGTTTTTTGGCAACACTTCATCTTTCATGTCGCCTTTTAATGCTTGTCTTCTCCATCTATTTCTTAGGGCAATTGCAACAGCTCTCTTTGCTGCATTTTGACCAATTACGTATCGATCTAATTCGGAAACTATTTCTCTAGGAGACAGAGATGAAACCACTGATTTTTCATCTGTCTCTTGTTTAGAGTCTCTTGTTGGCAATGGTGTTATATTTGTTTTTTGTTTCATTTACCTAAATTTTTTCTAAGGTTATATTATTATTTGTAAATACACATATTTCAGATGCAACCTGAATTGATTTTTTTGCAATCTCTTCTGCTGACATTTTAGAATCCATTAATACTTTTGCGGCAGCTATAGCATAGTTACCTCCTGAGCCTATTCCTATAATACCTTCCTCGGGCTCAAGTACATCTCCAGTGCCAGAAATTAAAAAACTTTTTTCTTTATCAGCGATTGCCATTAGAGCCTCTAATCTTCTTAAATATTTATCCGATCGCCAATCTTTTGCCAATTCAACAGCTGCTCTTGTAAGATTGCCAGCATGTTTTTCTAATTTAGCTTCTAATCTTTCAAACAAAGTAAAAGCATCAGCAGTCGATCCAGCAAATCCTGCAATGACATTTCTTTTCTCAATTTTTCGCACTTTGTTAGCAGTGCTTTTGATTACAGTATTGCCAAGACTAACCTGACCATCTCCAGCCACAACAACATCCTTATCTTTTCTGATCAGGACAATTGTAGTTCCATGCCAATTTGAACTGTTATTCATTGTACCAATGTATGTGGAGATTTATTTGGTATCTTCAAGTCTAAAAAATTCATTTTATTGATATATTCTTGAATTATTTATATACCCTGTTATTACAGGAGCCTCATATGGCAAGGAAAGCCAAGATAAACAGAAAAACTAAAGAGACAAATATAATTGTCGAAGTAAACATAGATGGAAAAGGATCTTACAAAATAGATACCAAAATAGGTTTTCTTAACCACATGTTGGAACAATTATCCAAACATTCCTTAATTGATTTAAAAATATTGGCAAAAGGTGACACACATATTGATTTGCATCACACAACCGAAGACACAGGAATTGCTATCGGTGAGTGCATAAAAAAAGCACTTGGTTCATCAAAAGGAATAAGAAGATATGCTCATGCTTTAATTCCTATGGATGAGACATTAACTCGAGTAACAATAGATGTTTCAAACAGGCCATATTTAATTTGGAAGGTAAAATTAAAAGTAGAAAAATTAGGAGAGATGGACACTGAGTTATTTAAGGAATGGTTTCAAGCTTTTTCGCAAGCTACCGGTATAACACTGCATATTGAAAATGTTTATGGAGATAATAGTCATCATATAATTGAGTCTTGTTTTAAAGGACTAGCAAGATCATTACGTGAAGCTTTAGAAATAGATAAAAGAATTAAAAATAAAATTCCTTCAACCAAGGGTGTTTTGTAAATTAAAAATGTCGATTACAGTAATTGACTACGGTTCTGGCAATTTAAAGTCAGCGGCTAAAGCACTCGAAGCTGCTGCCAATAATATCAATTCAGATTCAAAAATAATAGTTACATCTGATCCTGCAATAATTAAAGAATCCAAAAAGATAATTCTTCCAGGACAGGGATCTTTTAGAGATTGTTATTTAGGTGTAAAAAAAATTCCCGGATTAGAAGATACTTTAAACGAATTTGTTTTGGTTAAAAAAAAACCTATTTTTGGAATATGTGTTGGCATGCAACTATTTGCTAAAATTGGTTATGAATCTCAAGAAACAAAAGGTTTTGGTTGGATTAATGGATCAGTTAGAAAAATAAACAATATTAACAAAACACTTAAATTACCGCACATGGGATGGAATCAAATAGAATTTAAAAAAGATTTTACTCTTTTTTCTGGTCTTGAAAATAAATCTCATATGTATTTTGTTCATAGCTATGAATTAATAACAACACAAAAAGATTGTATTGTTGCCACTACTAATTATGGTAATTCAATTATTGTAGCGGTAGCAAAGGAAAATATTTTTGGTACACAATTTCATCCAGAAAAAAGTCAAAAAAATGGATTAATAATTTTAGAAAATTTTTTAAAGTGGGAGGTTTAAACGATTATCTTTCCAGCTATTGATATTAAAGGCGGCAAGTGCGTTAGGCTTATTAAGGGCGATTTCGAAAAAATGACTTCTTACAAAAATTTGCCAATTGACCAAGCTAAAAAATATTCTGAAAGTGGCTTTAATAACATTCATATCATAGATTTAGATGGTGCGCTTCAAGGCAAGCCAACTAATTCAAATGTCATTAAAGAAATAATTAAAAAAGTTAAATTAAAAATTCAAATTGGCGGGGGAATACGAACATTTGATGATGTAAATAACTGGATAGAAACAGGCGTCGACAGGGTTGTTATGGGTACTGCTGCTGTAGAAAATACAGATTTACTTAAAACCGCTTGCAATAAATTTAAAAATAAAATTGCTGTTGCCTTAGATGTTAAAGATGGCTTGATTGCTTTATCTGGGTGGAAAAAACAAACTAATATTTTTGCTATAGATTTTATAAATAAAATTCAAAATTTTGGTGTTTCTAGAATTATTTATACAGACATTAATAAAGACGGGACAAAAAAAGGACCAAATATAAAAGATACAATTGAATTATCTAGCAAAGTAAAAATTCCTTTGGTTATTTCTGGAGGAGTTTCTTCAATAGAAGATGTAAAAAAAATTAAATCATTAAATAATCCAAGTATTGAAGGTGTCATAGTGGGTAAATCGATTTATGATGGTGATATAAAAATTAATGACCTAGCGAAATTGATCTAAAATGCTGAAAAAAAGAATCATACCTTGTTTAGATGTAAAAAATGGAAGAGTAGTTAAAGGGATTAATTTTGTTAATTTAGTTGATGCTGGGGACCCTGTCGAACAAGCAAAAATATATGATGAGCAGGGAGCAGATGAACTATGTTTTTTAGATATTACAGCCTCAAATGAAAACAGAAATATTATATTAGATACTGTTAAAAAAACTGCAGAAAAATGTTTTATACCACTTACGGTTGGAGGAGGGGTGCGAACTTTAGAAGATATAAGAAATTTACTCTTGGCTGGCGCTGATAAAGTGTCAATAAATACTGCTGCGGTAAATAATAAAAATTTAGTTAAAGAGAGTTCTGAAAAATTTGGTTCTCAATGTATTGTTGTTGCGGTTGATGCGAAAAAAATAAGTGAAAATAAATGGGAAATTTTTACCCACGGTGGAAGAAAATCTACAGGCATTGATGCTTTAAAATTTGTAGAAAAAATGGAGTCATTAGGTGCTGGAGAAATACTACTTACCTCAATGGATAGAGATGGAACAAAAAAGGGTTATGATTTAGATTTGACTAAAAAAGTATCTAATCTTGTGAACATACCGGTAATTGCATCTGGAGGAGTTGGTAATTTAGAACACTTACATCAAGGAATTAAAATTGGCAAAGCTAGTGCTGTGCTAGCTGCATCAATTTTCCACTTTGGAGAACACACAATATTAGAAGCCAAACAATATTTGGACTCAAAAGGTATACCTGTTAGAATTTAATTATGTCAGAGACTATAGAGAAACTCATAAAAACAATTAAATCTAAAAAAGGGAGTGATGTTAAATCATCATATACTTCCTTTTTGTTGTCTAAAGGAAATGATCATTGTTTAAATAAACTTAAAGAGGAAATAGCAGAACTTGAAGAAGCAATTAAAAATAAAAAAAATATAACACATGAAACAGCAGATGTTATTTACCATTTGCTAGTTACTTTAGAATCCGCTGGTGTAAATTTTGATGATGTAATAACTGTGCTTAAAAAAAGAGAAGATACTTCAGGTTTTGAAGAAAAAAGAAATAGATAAATATGACTTATGACAAAAATAACATTTTTGCAAAAATTTTAAGAGGGGAAATTCCTTGTAAAAAAATTTATGAAGATGAATATGTGCTTGCATTTTACGATATTAATCCACAAAAAAAAATTCATGCTCTTGTTGTTTCCAAAGGTGAATATGTAAATTTAGATGATTTTTCGTCAAAAGCATCTGATAAAGAAATTTCAGGCTTAATAAAAGGAATAAGTTTAGTGGCAAAAAAAATTGGAGTCTCTGATGAGGTTAAAGGCGGAGGCTATAGATCCTTAGTTAATATTGGAGAAAATGGAGGACAAGAAGTTCCACATTTACACTTCCATATTTTTGGAGGCGAAAAAGTAGGAAAAATGGTTTCTTAAAGATCCTCTTCTTTTGGGATTTTAAAAAAATCATCTACAATTTGATTGTTAATTTTTAAATTATTAATTGTAAAACTAACATTGTTGGAATAAACGTCTTTTGTTTTCCAACCTTTAAATTCTAGTGAATTTTTGTCAAAAAGTATTTTCACCTTATTTGTCTTTTGATCGATAAATTCAAATTCGATTAAACCTGCATTTATTTCAGTTGGTTGATTTTTTCTTATTAAATTTATAATTTTCTCTTTTTTTAGAATAAAAAAAAGTGGAGTTAACTTTATAGGATAATAATAAATTTTTTTGTATTTTTTTTTTATTACAGCTACTGTTTTCCCATTAGAAATTATGGTCTTTTGTTTCAAATTTTGATAGTTACATTTCATAAGAAGAGGATATTTAATGAAACAATTTCCTATTTCTTCTTTATCTGAAATTTTCTGTTTAAAATCAAAAGATAAAGTTTTAATTGCTGTTAATTTATTGATAAGATTTTTTTGTAAATCTGCTAAAGAAACACTCGCAGAAAACAAGTATATGAAAAAAATATTTAATAGAAAAAATGATTTTTTTGTCAAGATAGACCTATAAAATTTCTCTTTTGCCTACATGATTAGCTTGACCTACGATACCTTCTTTTTCCATTGTCTCCATAATTCTTGCTGCTCTGTTATACCCAATTTGTAATTTTCTTTGTAGAAAACTTGTGGAAGCTTTTCCTTCTGCTTTAATAAGATCTACCGCTTTATTATATAATTCGTCTTTTTCCTCATCAATATTTTCCGTATTACCGTTTTCAAAGTCCTTAACCACAGTAATTTCATCAATGTAATTAGGTTCTCCTTGGGATCTTAAAAAGCTGTTTACCTTTTCTATTTCAGGTTCTGAAACGTATGGACCATGAATTCTTACTATTCTATTGGCTGAGGACATAAATAACATATCGCCTTTACCTAATAACTGTTCAGCTCCCTGTTCTCCCAAAATTGTTCTACTGTCAATTTTTGAACTTACTTGAAATGAAATTCGTGTTGGAAAATTTGCTTTAATAGTACCAGTTATAACGTCGACGCTTGGCCTTTGTGTTGCCATAATAATATGAATTCCAGCAGCTCGTGCCATCTGTGATAATCTTTGAATATAATTTTCTATTTCCTTTCCTGCTATTAACATTAAATCAGACATTTCGTCGACTATTACTACAATGTAAGGCATATGTTTTTTATGTTTAAAATTATAACCATCAATGTTTTTTACACCTACGCGTGTCATTAATTTGTATCTGTTTTCCATTTCTTTTACCGCCCAACCGAGTGCTGCTGTAGCTTTTCTAGATTCAGTGATAACAGGGCAAAGTAAATGCGGTATACCTTCGTAAGCAGAAAGTTCTAACATTTTCGGATCAATTAAAATTAAATTACATTTTTCAGGAGCATATTTATAAAGTAATGATAATATTATAGTGTTAATGCACACAGATTTTCCCGAACCAGTAGTTCCAGCTATTAATAAATGAGGCATTGCGAAAAGATCACCAACGACAGGGACGCCTGAAATACTTTTCCCCAAAGCTATTGGTAATTTTGTTTCCTTTTTATAAAACTTTTCATCTGCAATAATTTCATTTAAAAATACATTTTCTCTTTTAGAATTAGGAATCTCTATACCAATTGTGCTTTTACCGGGTACCGTTGCTACCCTTGCTGAAATTGAACTAGTGTTTCTTGCTATATCATCTGCCAAGTTGATTATTTTTGATACTTTTATGCCTGATGCCGGTTCAAATTCATATAAAGTTACAACAGGTCCACAGTTAATTCTTTTAATTTTACCATCAACACCAAAATCAAGTAAAATCTTTTCTAAAAATTCTGAATTTTTAGTCAATTCTGAATCATCAATATTTTTTTTATTTTTTAAATCAGGATTTTTTTCTAAAAAATTTATCACTGGCAATTTAAAAATATTGTCAGCGTTCCTCGTTTCTCTTTTATTTGAAAAAGGTAAAATTGGCTGTTTTTCTTTAGAAGCATTTTCTTCATAACTTTGTCTTTCTAAATGAACACGTGACACATTTGTATTGGTATCAACTTTTTTTTTATCATTCATAAAAAAAGAGTTTATTTTTTTTATTATTATAAAAGGAAAAAGTAAAATTTTTACAATTTCATTTAGTTTAATATTTAGGCTTAATATAAAAAAAATGATTGTTAGTAAAACAAGACTATAAATTACATATTGATTTTCCATCAGGGGACTAAAGTAATAAATATTTTCTTTAATTGCTCGACCAACAAATCCACCGTTTCCATTATCGATTAGCCAGAATGAATTGTTATAGAAAATATTTAGAACAGTTGTTCCAAAAACTATGTAGATTAAAGTAAAAAAAATTTTTGTAATAAAATTACTTATTATTTTTTCAGTAGTAAGTTTTGTACCCCAATAAAAAAAGTTAATAACAAGAAAAATAGAAATTAATCCCAAAGACTGAAGTAGAAAATCTGATATAACACTGCCATAAAATCCTCCAACATTTTTAATTTCTGTATTTTCTGGCGTGTAGATGAAATTAGGATCGCTCGGAGAATAGCTAATAATTGATGCTATAAGAAAGATGCTAATAAGTATAAGTGATATGCCCGATAACTCAATTAGCCTATTTTTAATAATACTGTTAATTTTTATTAAAATTTGAGAATTCATTTTTCCAAATCAGCTAATTATCTTTTATCATTAATATTGCTGATAAAGGATTTAAATTTTAATTAAATATTAAAACTGATCGGTTTCTGTGGAATCTTTCATTGCTGTAGTAGAACTTTCTCCAGATAAAATATGCTAAAGACTTTGTTTATACTGATGCTCTAAACTTAAACGATAAAAATACAGAAGTGCCAATAGGAGTGAATTGTAGAACCTGTGATCGTATGGATTGCCAACAAAGGGCATTTCCTCCTCTTCACAAAAAATTTGATATTGATCTTAACAAAAGAGGAATATCAGTCTATGTTGCAGATTAATATTATTATAATATAATACATTTCTTAAATAAGCGGGAATAGCTCAGTGGTAGAGCGAAACGTTACCAGCGTCTCAGCCCTCGGTTCTGGCCCCTGTTAATCCTTATCTTTTTCACATCACACTAAATTTTACTAGCCGATCACACTTAGTACACTTAATTATTTTGCGATTTAAAATATTT
>Ga0208336_1000788_pt1 | contig 11823 bp, 10 predicted proteins | sample DeeseametaMP0372_FD_184212 | JGI IMG/M metagenome (GOLD analysis project Ga0208336, IMG submission 184212) | Marine microbial communities from the Deep Atlantic Ocean - MP0372 (SPAdes) | ecosystem: Environmental > Aquatic > Marine > Oceanic | place: East of Porto Seguro, South Atlantic Ocean...
AATGCAAATTGTGGTTATAAAAACACTCCAAGAAGATATCACACCGCGGGATTAGAAACTAGATTTTATAAAGATATAAATTTGTTTGGAAAACCTAACAATTTAAAATATGGAATAAAGTTTGAATTTGAAAAAATAGAAAGAAAAGCCCGACAAACTGGAAGCGATAAAAAACAAACAGGTACCCAAATGGCTGAAGATGGTACGGAATTTGCAAAAATGAGCGAAGATGCGGAAGTATACGCACTTGCTTTGTATTTAGAAGATGACATTCAAGCAACTGATAAACTTATTATGACACCTGGAGTAAGATACGAAAGCTATTATTTGATACATAATGATAGAGAAAGAAAAGATGGTTGTGGGGCAACCGGTGTTACGGATTGTAATAATTATACCTCTTATGAAAAAGACGAATACATTCTTCTACCTGGTTTAGGGTTTACTTATGAAGCAAATAATACAAATCAAATTTATGGAGGTCTTCACATGGGTATGGCCCCACCCGCAGTTGGTGATGCTGGTTACAGACAAATATCAAATTTGAAATCTCAAAAAAGTTTTAATTTTGAATTAGGTTTAATTAACAAAAGTTTTGAAGATAAATTGGGTTTAACTTTTGAGACTGCTGCATTTAGAACAGTTGAAAGAAATAGACCTGTTAAATCTTCTTTAAGAACTGCTGGTACAGGCTCAAAATTGAAAAATATTGGCACAACCTTTTCAGATGGAATTGAGTTTTCTGCAAATTGGGATCAGTCAAGATATTCAAAAAATTCACGCAATTGGTTTGCGACATTAAGTTATAGTTTCATGTATCCTAAATTAAAGACTCATCAAAAAGGAGAAAGAGATTCCAGCGTTGACGCCGGAAGTGTTATTGTTGTAGATGATATTTATGAAAACGATATTCCTTTTGTGTCTAGACATAAAGGATTATTAACAATTGGCTATGGCATGCCTAATAAATGGGATATAAGCACAACTGCTAGATATCGCGGAGAATATTTTACTGATATAGATAATTCAAAAGGTATTGGTCAAAGTGGACGTTGGGGTCAAGTCGATGATTATTGGATAATAAATGCAAGAGGTAATTATACCTTAACAAATTTTAACAATTCAACTTTATACATAAGTTTAACTAATATTTTTGATACAGTTTATATTGCATCTGTTTCAGCAGAAGGTTTAAAAACAGGTAATGGTCGATCAATTATGACTGGAATTGAATATAACTTTTAAATGTTCAGTTAAATCAGTAATTAAAAATATTTTTTTTTTAATAATTGCCATATTTTTGCCAAATAAATCGCTATATTAAATAATGTGCCGGGATATTTTTTTCGGACAATGATTATTAACTTTGTATAGGGAGAATACACATGACTTGGTATACACCTAAAGTAAGTGAAATTGCTGTTGGTCTAGAAATTAACAGCTACGCTTGTGCAGAAGTCTAATAAAAAGACTAAGTCAAGCGTTTAATCGATTAAACGTAAACCCTCACTGGTAACGATGACTATGAAAGTTTTAGTTTTAGGATCGGCTGCCGGCGGGGGTTTTCCACAATGGAACTGTAATTGTTCGAATTCTTCGCAAGCAAGAAAAAACCCGAAAAGAGCAAAGCCAAGAACACAATCATCTATAGCCGTTTCTGTCAATGATGGAGAAAATTGGTTCTTATTTAATGCTTCCCCAGATTTAAGACAACAGATAAATGATAATGTTGCTTTGCAGCCAAAAATTGGTATTCGTCATTCTCCTATTTTAGGGACTTTTATAACTAATGGAGATATTGATCATATAGCAGGATTACTTAATTTAAGAGAAAGTCACCCTTTATCAATTTATGCTACAAAAAAAGTTCTAAATATTTTAAATAGTAATAGTGTCTTTAATGTTTTAAATCCGGACTTTGTAGAAAGAAGGGAAGTTTCTTTAAATCAAACTATATTATTGGAAGATAAAAATAAAAATTCTACGGGGATTGAAGTAGAAGTTTTTCCAGTTCCTGGAAAAGTCGCACTTTTTCTCGAGGATAAAACTAAAGGAAATAATTTTGGAACAAACGCAGAAGACACAATTGGACTGAAAATTATTGATACCAAAACAAAAAAATATTTCTTTTATATACCTGGTTGCGCTGATATGACAGATAATTTAAAAAATAGATTAAAAGGAGCCCCACTGGTTTTTTTTGATGGCACTTTGTGGAAAGATGATGAAATGTTAACGGCTAAAGTAGGAGTAAAAAAAACAGGACAAAGAATGGGACACATGAGTATGTCTGGCAATAAAGGAAGTATAGAAATGTTTAAAGATTTAAATGTAAAAAAGAAAATTTTTATCCATATTAATACTACCAATCCTGCGTTATTAGAAGACTCATTGGAAAGAAAAAAAGCTAATGAAGAAGGTTGGGAAGTAAGTTACGATGGTATGGAGGTAAATTTATGAGCGAAGTTATAGATTATAGCACAATATTGACTAATGAAGAATTTGAGGCTCGTTTAAGAAAAATTGGCGAGACACGTTATCATAATCTTCATCCTTTTCATAAACTTTTACATGGAGGAAAATTAAATAAAGGCCAAGTTCAAGCTTGGGCGCTTAATAGATATTATTACCAATGTTGTATTCCAATAAAAGACTCTGTTGTCATGTCACGTATGAAAGATCCAGAATTAAGACGTATTTGGAGAAAACGTATTTTAGACCATGACGGTGAAAATAAAGACACAGGAGGAATTGAAAGATGGTATAAATTAACAGATGGGCTAGGCCTTGACCGTGAATATGTACAATCAACAGATGGAATATTATCTACTACTAGATTTGCAGTGGATGCATATGTAAATTTTGTAAAAGAAAGATCTTTATTAGAAGCAATAACATCGTCTTTAACAGAACTTTTTGCTCCTGGAATACATAAAGAAAGAATAGCAGGGATGTTAGAAAATTATAATTTTATTAATGACGATATTATGGTTTATTTTAAAAAACGTTTAACACAAGCCCCTGACGATGCAAAATATGTTTTAGATTATGCTTTAGAAAATGCTAAAACTAGACAAGAACAAGAAGATGTTTGTAATGCTTTAACTTTTAAAACTCAAGTGCTTTGGAGTATGTTAGATGCTTTACATTTTTCTTATTATGACCCTGGAATTATTCCTCCTGGAGCTTTTATTCCTAAAGAGTAATTAATATGAAAGAAAGACTATTATTAAAAAATGAAACTATTCCAATTATCCCAAGTCATGTTAGATTTGAATATAATGAGGTTAGAAAAGAATGGGTTTTATTAGCTCCCGAGCGAGCTTTATACCCAGACCCAATAGCTATTGAAGTATTAAAAAAATGTGATGGTAAAATTAGTATACAATTAATTGGAGAGGATTTAGCAAAAAAATATAAAGCTCCTGTTGAAAAAATTATTAAAGATATTATAACTATGCTACAAGATTTAGCTGATAAAGGATTTTTAAAAAAATGTTAAAAGAATTAAAAGCACCATTAGCAATTTTAGCTGAGCTATCTCATAGATGCCCATTGTCTTGTGCGTATTGTTCTAATCCAATTGAATTGGTAGAAAAAAATAAAGAATTAGACACTAATGATTGGCTAAGAGTTATAGACGAAGCTGCAGATTTAGGGGTTCATCAAATCCATTTTTCTGGCGGAGAACCAACTGTTAGGAAAGATTTAGAACAAATGGTCGAACATGCTCATAAAAGAAAACTTTATACTAATTTAATTACTTCAGCTGTTTTACTTACTCGTGAACGCTTAGAGAAATTAAAAAAATTAGGATTAGAACATGTTCAAGTTAGTTTTCAAGATAGTGAAAGAGAAAATGCAAATCACATTGGTAATTTTAAAGGAGGTCATGAAAAAAAATTAGAAGTTGCAAAATGGGTCAGAGAACTTGGTATGCCTCTTACAATAAACGCAGTTATGCATAGACAAAATCTTCAAAATTTAGGAAATATGATAAAAATGTCAGTTGATTTAGATGCTGACCGTCTAGAAGTTGCTAATGTACAATATTATGGCTGGGCTTTAAAAAACAGAGCTGCTTTTATGCCAACAAAAGATCAATTAGAATCTTCAATGGAGATAGTAGAAAAAGCAAGAAAAGATTTAAAAGGAATTTTAGTAATTGATTATGTTTTACCTGATTATTATGCAAAAAGACCAAAATCTTGTATGGGTGGTTGGGGAAGACAGTTTTTAAATATTAGTCCAGAGGGAAAGGTTCTTCCATGTCATGCAGCAGAAACTATAAAATCTTTTAAATTTGATAATGTTAAAGATAAAAGTCTTTCTTGGATTTGGGAAAATTCAGAGCCTTTTAATAAATTTAGAGGTACAGATTGGATGCCATCTCCTTGTAAAACTTGTGACAGAAGAGAAATTGATTGGGGAGGTTGTAGATGTCAAGCACTAGCACTAACCGGTGATGTAGGTGCAGTAGATCCCACTTGTGAATTTTCGCCACTCCATGAAAAAATTTTTGGATCAGCGACTGAAGAGTCTAGTCATGAAGCTCCAGAATTTATTTATAGATTGCCTTCCAATCAAGAAGTAGAACCAGTTAAAAAATAATTTTATTTTTTTTTTTATTTTAAAGGATTACCTAAGTTATCTAAAAGAGGTACACCATATTCTCTAAGAATTTTATTAATTTCTTCTTGGTTCTCTTTAATTAAATTGTTTATAGTTTTTTCCCATTCTGGTTCATTTCTTCTTATTCCCATGGTAAATCGATAAACCAATTTGCCTCTACTAACCGTTTCTTCTTTTGTTAATGGAACAATTCTGATAGGTTTTTTTGCTTTTTTTGCTTCATACCCGGCATACGGGCCCCAAAGAATTGCTATGTCTAATTTACCATCAACTAGGTCATTGGTTATATCCACCCAGGGTTTTTGCTTTCTAGGATCTGCTGCCTGACGATAAAATTTAACTTGTCCAAATAGTTTGTATTTTGCTACATAACTGGATGGTGGAGTTGCATGAATTATTCCAATTGTATATTTTTTTTCTTTAATTTTAGGATCAGATAATGTTTTTACTTTAATATCTTTTTCTTCAAGACTCATAAGCACATACGATGAATTATAAAAAGGATTACTATTTTGTACAAATTCGTGAATAGCAGGAAATGTAACTATTAAATCACAAGTTTTGGCATCTAAGGTTCTTCTTACAAATCCACTTGTCATAGGATACCAAGCATAGATTACCGGAATATTGCCAAGTTTTTTTGCAAAAAGATTTGCAATTTTGTTTTCATATCCTTCAGTATCTTGACTTGAATATGGCAAATTGTTCGGATCAGCACAAATTCTAAGTGTTGTTTTAACACCAACTTCACCAGTAATTTGCTGAGCACTATAAGTAATTTTAAATGAAAATAGCAAGCAAAGAAAACTTGCAAAAACTATTTTTAGTAGATTTATCAAGCGCTAATTATTTGATTTTCCAACCTTTACCAGGACGATTTGTAGTTGTAAGTTTACCTTCAGCCATGGCAGCTATATATCCGTAAATGCCATCAATATTTTTCATAACATCTACAACATCTCCTTGACCAGGCATAACATTTACAGTTCCACCAGCCATTTCTCTTTTATAACCATTTACAACGGTATCTAAAAACCACTCATATGGGGTGTCATATTTTACTTTATTACCCATTTTTTCTCCTTTTTTAGCGTAGTTATATGAATCTAGAAGATTAGGTGCAAAGGAGCTTCCTCTTGCTGCTTTACCATGACAGACATGACAGTTTTGATGATAAATTCTATATCCGTAATAAGCTTCTTTATTGATAGCTTGTTTTTCACTACCCTCCGCATTAGGGTCCTCAATTACATAATAAGGTTTTTCCGGAGTAAATTCAAATTCATGATGATCTGATAATGCTTCTTTAGATAAAAATGTGAAGATAAAAAAAATTAAGGATAAAATTACAAACTTATTAGAATATGAAATCATTATTTATTTCCTCTAAATTTAAAAAACCCTACAGAAATAATAAATTTTATTCCTAAAATAACAATACTTTTTTTTTACTAAAAAAAAAAGCTCGGAAAAAAAACACCGAGCTTTTTTTTAACTTAACTTAACTAAACGATATTAAAGACTGAAAACAGTCAATGAACCGCCAAGTCTTGTGTAATTGTGTAGTGCTTTATATGCACCCACAGCACCTAGACCTGCTGTATCTTCAGTAAGACCAGCTGCTAGACCAATTCCGGCCCAACCACCAACACCTGAAAGCACACCAATGTATTGTTTACCACCATGTGCCCAACCGTTAATGTTACCGATGATTCCAGAAGGTGTACGGAATTTCCAAAGTGTTTTACCATTACTTGGATCAACACCTTTGATGTAACCTTCAAGGGTACCATAGTACCATACGTCACCACCAGTTGTAAGAGCTCCACTCCATACTGAGAAAGGCTCTTTTTTAGACCAGTTTATTTTACCTTTATCAGGGTCCCAACTAATAAAGTTACCTAAGTGAGTACCACCTGGAGCTGGAAACATGCTCAAAGTTGCACCAACATAAGGTTGTCCCGCTGTATATGATACACGGAAAGGTTCATAGTCCATACAAACGTGATTTGTAGGAACTGCAAACGTATTTCTTTTAGGATCATAAGCAGCAGGTTGTTGGTCTTTAGTACCAAGAGCTGCAGGACAGATGCCTTTAGTATTTACATCTTCACCACCAGCTTCTGTGCTGTACTTTTTAACACGATCATGTAGGCCAGTTGTTTTACTTTGACCTCTGGACCAGTTAGTAGCAGGATCATATTTCTCTATCACTAGAGGTTCACCTGTTTTTCTGTCCCATGAATAAGCAAAACCATTTCTATCAAAGTGAGTGACAGCTGCTTTGCCAAGAACTTTGGACATGATGTGTTCGTTAACGCCATCATAATCCCATTCATCGTGCGGAGTCATTTGCATTACCCAGTTAGCTTTACCAGTGTCAACATCTCTGGACCAAGTACTCATGGACCATTTGTTGTCACCCGGGCGTTGCACAGGATTCCAAGTACTTGGGTTTCCGTTACCGTAGAAAACAGCGTTGAGGGCTTTATCATATGGCCACCAACCCCAAACGGAACCGCCACCAATTTTCCATTGGTCGCCTTCCCAAGTTGAAGTACCGGAATTTTTAGGAAGTTTAACTCCCCAGGACTTACCGCCCCAACTACCAGTTGTTTTTCCAGGTACAATTAAAGTATCAGAGTCTGGACCCATGGAATATCCACGCCATACTCTTTTACCAGTTTTGATGTCATAAGCATTAATCCATGCTTGAACACCAAATTCAGCACCAGACATACCAGTGATCACTTTGTCCTTCATAACATGAGGAGCATTGGTATTAGTTTGTGCTACAGATGGATCTCCATTCTTAACTGACCAAACTAATTTTCCTGATTTAGCATCAAGAGCAACTAGAGTTGTATCAGCTTGTTGAAGGAAGATTTTTCCATCACCATAAGAAAGACCTCTGTTAACAGTATCACAGCACATAACTGGGATAACGTCTGGATCTTGCTTTGGATAGTAAGACCAGATAATTCTACCTGGTTCGTTCAAATCAATAGCATGAACGTTATTTGGGAAAGCTGTATGAATGTACAGAGTATCCCCAATTACAAGCGGACCACCTTCATGACCACGAAGAACGCCGGTTGACCATGTCCAGGCAACTTTAAGATCTTTCACATTAGACTTATTAATTTGCTTAAGTTTACTGTGACGATGCAACTCATAGTTACCGCTATGGTGAGCCCAATTGTTCGAATTGTTTATTAACTTCGCAAGGCCAGAATTTGCACTGGCACCTGCAGCAATAGCAATTGCTGAAGAAGCTAATAAAGCAATTTTAAGTGATTTTTTCATATATAAGATTCCTCCCGAATATGAAATATGTATACAAAAACAAGTACGTAATAGTACTTGTAAAATAACAAGTTACTGTTTGATAAATTTAAGTCAATAAGTATTTGCCATATTTTTGCCATATTTCTGCCTAAAAGTTACCATATTTGAGATATTTTAAAAAAAATTTGTTAAATCAATTATTTAATAAAAAAATTAATTAACAAATTATCCACAGTTTTTTTTAAATCTACTTAAATTATCCACAGTCTTTTTTAAGTCTACCTAAATTGACTAAGTGTTTTAATTGAAATATATTTATATTTGTTTATGTCTTTTATCCCAAATTTTAGAACATTTAAATTATTGGTGATTTTTTCACTTGTTATATTTAATTATGCAAATAGCGAAAGTATGCAAAAAGAATGGGAAGAACATTCAGAAAATATAATAATTTTAGATACAGATGATGTAAAAAATATCGTTAATTCTAGAAGTGCTATTTTATTGGATACATGGAAAAAAGATATTAAGCCAGAAGCATTAGATCCAAAAAAATGGATGCCTGCTAAGCGATACACTATACCAGGAGCCAAATGGCTTCCAAACGTTGGTTTAGAAACACTAACTCCTGAATTAAGAAAGTATTTTGAAGAAACTGTAAAACGTTTAACAAAAGGGAATAAAGACGCAAAAATAGTTTGTTTTTGTAGAAGAGGTTATTATTCAAAAATTGCAGCCGAAAGGTTAGTGCAAATGGGATATACAAATATTTTTTTATATCCAGGAACTGATGTGTGGGAGGATGCAGGCAATAGATTAATAATTATAAAGCCTGAAATAATAAAATGAAAAAAATAAAAATAATAAAAATTTTTTTTATCTTTTTTTTTTTTTTTATAGTTTCACTTTTAATAATTGCTAAAAATAAAACTAAACCTTTAAATGTTAAAAAAATAGCAGACGGAGTTTATGTTCATTATGGAAAACACAAAAATATATACGAAGGAAGTAATATTGGCGATATTGCAAATCTAGGTTTTATTATAGGAGATGAATCAATAGCTGTAATAGATACAGGAGGCTCTCATCAGGTAGGAGAAGCATTAAAACTTGCAATTAAAAAAATTTCACAAAAACCAATTAAATATGTAATTAATACTCATGTGCATCAAGATCATATTTTTGGAAATACAGCATTTATACCTGAGGGAGCAATAATCTATGGTCATTTTAATTTAAAAAAAGCACTTAAAGAAAGAGGTTCACAATATATAAGACAAGTTTCTGAGGCAGGTGATAAAGTAAAGGGAACAAAAATTATTTTTCCTCATAAAGTTATTGCGGAGATATCATCAGACCAATTAAAAAAATTATCCAATAAGATAATTATTAATTTAGGAAACAGAAAATTGTTATTAGCTTCTCACCCAACGGCTCACACCTATAGTGATGCATCTGTTTTTGATTTAAAAACTAAAACTTTTTTTGTTGGGGATTTAGTTCAAGATGAGAGATTGCCAACTATGGATGGTTTAGCAAAAAATTGGATTAAAGTATTAGATGAAATAGAAAAAGTTGATTTTAAAATTATGGTACCGGGGCACGGAAAAATACAAACAGACAATACTGCATTAAATAAAACAAAAAAATATTTACAGGTTTTATATGACGAAGTAATAGAAGTTTTAAAAAAAAATATTTCAGTTGAGGAGGGTTTAAAAACAATAGCACAAAGCGAAAAAAATAATTGGGTTTTATTTGATAGAGTAAACCCTGGGAACATTGTTAGAACTTTTATGAGATATGAATGGGAGTATTAAAGTTTTAATTTTTATATTTAATTAATTAAATATTTTTATATATAATATAAATATGCAAAAATTTTTTTTAAATATTGTTTTGTTTTTTTTCCTTTCAATTACCTCGGCTTTAGAAGCAGAACAAGCATATTGTGCTAAATATGAAGAATGCAGGGAAGCAAGATGGACAGATTTAAAAAAAACACTTTTTGAAGATATAGATCTTAAAAGTGGAGAAGGCATAATTGAATTAACTACTCCGGAACGTGCACCTGACGCTGCATTTGTTCCAATAAGTTTTAAAACACATGAACTTAAAAATCAAGATGATTTTATTACTAAAGTACATTTAGTTATTGATATGAATCCATCTCCTTATTCTGGAACTTTTAAATTTGCTACTAACATAGATCAAATTGAATTGGCAACAAGGATTAGATTGGATGCATATTCCAAAGTAAGAGTTATAGCAGAGACCAAAAAAGGAGATTATTTTATGGCTGCAAACTTTGTTAGGGGTTCAGGTGGATGCGCTGCTCCTCCATTAGGTGATCTGGACAATATGATTGCAACTGCGGGTAAAATGAAAATAAAAGTAAAAAAAATTGAAGAAAAAGATGGCATAGCACAAGCAAAAATAATGATATTGCACCCACAATTTAATGGTTTACAAGCGAATCCAGTAACTACAGAAATGATCCCGGCTTATTATATAGAAAATTTTGAAGTTACTTATAATGACAAAGTAGTTATGGCCTTAGAATCTGATATTTCTATAAGTCAGGACCCTACTTTTAGATTTAATTTTCCAGTAGATGAAGGGGGCGATTTAAAAGTTACAGCTAAAGATACAGATGGCAATGTATATTCACATTTTGAAAAATTCGTATTACAAGACAACCAATTAAAGATAGCTTCTCAGTAATATAAAAAATATATATAAGAAAAAAGCCCTGGAGACAGGGCTTTTTTATAGGGAGATGAGGAGGATAAACTTTTTGTTCTTTACTACTAATAATGTAGATCTTATATAGTAATTAATACAATTTATTATTATAATGACTATTATTAACATCGTGAATAATGAATATTACATTAGTTGATCTTAATCTATTAGTTGTTTTTGATGCTGTAATGAGGGAAAAACATGTTACTAGAGCAGCAAAAAGAATTGGTATGACACAACCAGCAGTAAGTAATGCGTTAAACAGATTAAGATATATTGCAAAAGATGATTTATTTGTTCGTTCAGCTAAGGGCGTTGTTCCAACTTCAAGAGCTCTAGAATTAGGGCCACCAATTCGTCAAGCAATAAATTTGGTTGAAAATGCATTTGATCCAACATCTTTTGATCCAAAAAATTCAACAGAAGAATTTAATATTGCCATTTCAAATTATACCGCTTCTATACTTTTTCCAAAATTAGCGGAGGTTTTAGAAAAGGAAGCACCAAATATTAACGTTAGGTCTAAACAACTTGGAGATATTGATTTATTAAAAGAACTAGAAGCAGCCAATATTGATTTTATAATTGCTGGCCAACAACTAAAAGAAACTGAAAATTTTATATCTCATGATTTGTATGATGAAGATTTTGTATGTGTTGTGCGAATAGGCCACCCACTAGCTAAAAAAAAACAATTAACAACAAAAGAATTTTCGCAATGTAAACATTTAATGGTAACAACTACAGGAAAAGCTTTTGGTTTTGTTGATTATCTTTTAGAAGCTAAGGGATTAAAAAGAAGAGTTGCAATGACTGTGAACCAATTTTTAGTAGCTCCAGCAATTATCAGACAATCAAACATGGTACTAACTGTGAGCAAGAGAGTAGCCGAAAGATTTAAACTTGATAAAGTAAAAATCTTTCCTTTGCCATTATTTTCAAATCCACTGCGTTTAAAACTTATTTGGCATAAGCGATCTGATACTAACCCAGGAAATAAATGGATTAGTAATAAAATCATTGATATTTGCAAAAATATATAATTGAAGGATTTTTTTTTTAGTTAAGAATTAAAAAAAATGGAGAAAACTACGTTAACTTATTCATTTTGTTGTATTAATTATCAACAACTTTTCTGTTTTTGTGTTAAAAAAATCT
>Ga0208336_1000807_pt1 | contig 11649 bp, 8 predicted proteins | sample DeeseametaMP0372_FD_184212 | JGI IMG/M metagenome (GOLD analysis project Ga0208336, IMG submission 184212) | Marine microbial communities from the Deep Atlantic Ocean - MP0372 (SPAdes) | ecosystem: Environmental > Aquatic > Marine > Oceanic | place: East of Porto Seguro, South Atlantic Ocean...
GAGGGCTTCCGTCAGAAGTAAATAGTGTCGGGGTGAGAGGATTTGAACCTCCGACCCCCTGCTCCCAAAGCAGGTGCGCTAACCGGACTGCGCTACACCCCGAAATATTCTTGTAAAAAGCGGGCGAAATTATAGGAATCCACCACATAAACCAAATCATTCAATTTCCTGCCCCGTGAAATTACCAGTGCCGCTTATAGGATTTTCCCGGGCAATCATATTATCCGGTAACGCTACAGAATAATCAGTCCAGCCGTCACTCGTATCGTGGCGGGCATCGGCAACATAATAATCGGTAGAGACAAATTGGGCACCGCTGGATAGCGCCAGGTCGCGCGGGCCAGTATCACCCGTACGAGCTTCCTCCGTGTCCGCATCAGCTCGGGTACGGACGATATAACCCTGAATTACATAATCGGCAATACTCTCCGCTGGTGTTTTCAACTTCAGAAAGGCTGCTTCCGGTGTTCCCGGATCGGAGGATGTAAATAACACCCTACCCTCCAGCGCAGGATGATCAGCAACATATTCGTCCCGAATGGCACCGCCGTTGTCCAAACCAAAAAAGACTTTTCCTCGTGATTCGCCAATAGTGGGCCATCCACCATCCAAGATCACTGCTTCCAATGATTCGTTGGTGCCGCGGACATCGTCCGGTGTGATCACCTTGTTCAGATCATTGCCAAAAACAGATCTGATATCGGCATCAATAGCATCCAACGCGTCTCGATCAAAGGGCAACGGCTGGGTGAAGCCACTGAGCGAAGGATAGACATTGGCTAGCCCTTCTTCTTTTGCTTCTACCAGAATAAATATGGGAATATGGTTGGGGTTAGCATCAGACCAGGCTTTTACGGCAGTTAACGCATTAATGAACGTTAAATAATGAGTTCGATAATCAATGTCTGGAAAATGCAGCACTTTCAATCCCGGATCCAGCAATTCCTCTATACCTGATGCTACCGGCAGTCCAATAAATAGATTGCCCCTTTGATAATAGAATAATCCGCCTTCCAGATCATAGTAGACGTCAATCTCAATCTGGCGAATGCCATGCTGACTGAACTGCACGTCAAAACTGGGGTGGCCATAATCCAGTTCAGCGGCCAACTCCGGATTGATCCCGGTCATCAGATTGAACATGTCTTGTGCTGGGTGTATGCGGTAGCTGTTATGACTGCCGATCACCTGGATCTGGTTTAATTTTAAATCGTTGCTATTCATACCCTGTTCTTTCTTTTCATCACATCCAGTTAGCAGAAGTAACAAAAATGAATAATAGAATTTTTTCTGGTGATTCACGACGGATAATTTACTAAGACAAGGATAATAGAACAGGGAAAAGCAGCAATTTTACAGTCAGACTTGCTGGTGTTATTTTGTAAACTTGCCCCTGGTAAAATTATAGCGATCAGTAACTAATTGGATCTCAAACTCACAGGAAAAACAGCCCTTGTCACCGGTTCCACCGCCGGGATCGGATTTGGCATTGCCCGCCGGCTGTTGCAGGAAGGCGCCTGCGTCATTATCAACGGACGGACGGAAACGCGCATCAATAGCGCCCTGGACCAACTGCGCCAGGCTATCCCCGATTGTACGGTTCATGGCTGCGCTGCTGACTTTGCTGATGCCGCTGCTGTACAGCGTCTGCTAGGAACCCACGATGCCGTTGACATATTGATCAATAATGTTGGTATTTTTGCGCCAAAACCGTTTGCAGAGATAACAGATGAAGAGTGGCTGCATTTTTTCGAGGTCAATGTTCTTAGCGGTGTCCGTCTCTCCCGCCATTACCTGCCGCAGATGCTGAAACAGAACTGGGGCCGGATCATTTTTATTTCCAGCGAATCCGGCATACAGATACCGGCGGAAATGGTTCACTATGGTACTACAAAAACTGCCCAATTGAGTGTATCCCGGGGCTTGGCACAGCTGACTGCGGGAACCAATGTCACCGTAAATACGGTGATCCCCGGTTCCACTAGATCGGAAGGATCGGAGAAGTTCATTAGTGATCTGGCCCAGGAACGGGGATTATCTAATGAAGAGGTGGAGCGGGAATTCTTCGAGAAAGTTAGGCCTACCAGCCTGCTGGAACGCTTCGCCACTATTGATGAAGTCGCTACATTTGTAACTTATCTCGCCAGTCCGCTGGCCGCGGCCAACAATGGTGCTGCCCTGCGGGTCGATGGTGGTACTGTACCAACAATACTCTGATATCATCCTAAATTCATGCCGACTGCTGATACGATCATTTTTGACCTGGGGGGTGTGCTGATTGACTGGAACCCGGAATACCTGTACCGAAAAATATTCTCCAATGAAGATGATCTGCGCTATTTCCTAGAAAATATCTGTACCAGCGCCTGGAACCAGAAACAGGATGCCGGATATCCCCTAGCCCAAGCCACCGCTGAACTTGCCGCTAAATACCCGCAATACGATGCCGAGATCAAGGCCTATTACGGCCGCTGGCAGGAAATGCTCGGCGGCTGCGATGAGCAATGTGTAGCTATCCTGGAAAATCTGCATCAACAGCAAAACTGCCGGTTATTGGTCTTGACCAATTGGTCGGGTGAAACATTTCATACCGCCAAAAATATGTATCCTTTCCTGGATCTTTTCGAAGGTATTGTGATTTCAGGGGATGAAAAGATCAAAAAACCAGACCCGCGTCTTTACCAGATCCTGATCGATCGTTATAGTATCCAGCCTGGTAGGTCAATTTTTGTTGATGATACTAAGATCAATGTAGAAGTAGCAGTAGATCTGGGCTTCCAGACAATTCATTTTTTATCCGCGAACCAACTGCAGGAAGAACTGCAGAAATGGGGTTTGATATAGAACCGGCGAAAGGTTTGGGTGAGCGATGGGAATTGAACCCACGACCTCCTGGGCCACAACCAGGTGCTCTAACCAACTGAGCTACGCCCACCATACAACCTTTGCTCTGTTGCGCAAAGGCGGGCGAAATTACCGGTCTTACCTATCACAGACAAGTTGTAAAGTCGCGCAAAGGACTCATTTCATATTTGCCCGTTCGTCGGTAATTTTTTCCATGCGTCTTGTGTCGCGCTATATCATAAAGGAACTCATACTGCCCTTTATATATTCCCTGATGGTCATCGTACTGATGCTTTTTATCAATTTCTTCCTTAGGGCGATCGATCGTTTTTTAGGGAAAGGCCTGGATATTTTCACCATACTTGAATATCTATTCCTAAACCTAGCTTGGATTATGGCCCTGGCAGTACCAATGGCCGTACTGATTGCCACACTCATGGCTTTCGGCAGATTATCAGAGGATAATGAGATCAACGCCATGCGCGCCTCGGGTATAAGCTTTACATCGATCCTGAGACCGGCCTTGTTATTTGGATTGTTCGTCTGCCTCAGCCTCACCTATTTCAATAACTATGTTTTGCCAGAAATGAATTTTCACGCCCGCCTGCTGCAGGGCGATATCCATAAGAAAAGACCTGGCCTTGATATTGAACCAGGTCACTTTATTAACAGCCTGCCCGATTACAGCATGATCATCCGTCAGAATAATGATGGTCTAATGGAGGATGTACGCATTTTCAGTAAAGAGAATAAGGAAATTCAAACCAGTATCTATTCAAAGACCGGTGAATTAAAGACCCTTGACGATGCCATCGTCCTGATGCTCTACGATGGTGAGATCCATGAACTGGATCTGGACGATTACAGTAACTATCGGCGCATCAATTTTGAACGGCACAAGATCATTATACCTGCAGATGATCTGATGCTGGCCCGGCGGGATACATCAAACCGGTCAGACCGTGAAATGACCATACCCATGATGCTTGACAAACAGGCCAACTATAAACAAAGGGCCGAGCGCGTAAAACAGCGGGTTGGCCGTTCATTCAAAAAGGTAATTGGCGATAGCCTGGTACCGCCTTCGCTGGCGGCAGCCGAATTGGTCATGGAAGATTATCGCGCTGCAGTCTTGAATGATACCAACCTCTTACCAGCGGAACAGCGACGTGAAGAAAGAAGATTAAAGAGTCTGGAACGGCAGATGAATAATGAATATCGCCTCATTCAAAATTATCAGAAGAATCAGAACAAATACTGGGTGGAGATTCATAAGAAATTTTCACTTCCGGTTGCCTGTATTCTTTTCGTACTTGTTGGCGCACCATTAGGTACACTAACCCATAAAGGCGGCTTTATGATGGCCATTAGTATGGGCTTTGGCTTTTTCCTCGTCTACTACATTTTTCTCATCGGTGGTGAAGAAATGGCCGACCGCAACCGGGTATCACCGTTAATTGGTATGTGGACACCGAATGTTATCCTACTGGTCATTGGTGTTTATTTAACGCTCATTACCGTGCGGGAACGAGCCCCGCTCCAGTTTCGCTGGCCCTGGCAAAAAACCACAGTTGAGGATGCTAGCATTGAATCCAGCTGAACTGATCCAAATCAAAGAACAGGGCGATGCTATGCCCAGCGCCGACCTGAGACATTTTATACTGGACTATACCCGGGGTGACATCTCCAACGAAATTATGACCGGCCTATTAAAAGCCATTTATAATAATGGGATGACCCCGGAAGAGACATTTGCTCTTACGGAAAGTATGCTGGATTCTGGTGAAAGAATGGATTTTTCATTTCTGAATAATTATGTGGCCGACAAACATAGTACGGGTGGTGTTGGAGACAAGGTTTCTCTTATACTTGGCCCACTTATGGCTGCTGCAGGATTGGCCATCCCCATGATAAGTGGGCGCAGTTTGGGCCACACTGGCGGTACACTGGATAAGTTGGAAACAATTCCGGGTTATACAGTTGATATTTCTCTTGATGAATTCAAACGTAATGTCCACGATATAGGTATTTCCATGATTGGCCAGACCGCTGAGATCTGTCCTGCTGATAAAAAAATGTATGCCCTGCGTGACGTTACCGGCACGGTGGCTTCCATCCCGCTAATTTGCGGGTCGATCATGAGTAAAAAGATCGCCGAAGGCATTCAAGGGTTGGTAATAGATGTGAAGATCGGAAATGGTGCTTTTATGGAAACATTAGCAGAGGGGCAGGAACTGGCAACATTACTGCAGCAGATCGGGGAAAATTTTCATGTTTCAACGGATATCGTTTTCTCCAGTATGGATCAGCCTCTGGGTAGGTATGCGGGTCTATGGTGCGAGGTAACAGAAGCGATAAACTGCCTGCAAAGCGAGGGTCCGGAGGACACCATGGCAATTACCTTTGAATTGGGATCACGATTATTGCTGCAGGCGAAAACAGCGTCGGACAAAAGTGCAGCCATGATCATGCAGCGCGAATTGATAGAATCTGGCCTTGCGCTGGATAAATTTTTGGAAATGGTGTCTGCCCACGGCGGCAACCACGCAGATATAGCGTCCTTTCAGACACTTCACTTGCCAGCTGAAGAAACTGTATTGTCCGCTCAACATTCAGGCACGATTTCCACCATGAATACAAAGTTGATCGGGTTAGCAAATTCCGAACTGGGGTGTGGCCGCAAGGAATTAGCTGATGTGCTGGACCCCACCGCCGGCATGGAATTTTATCACAAGATCGGTGACCAAGTTACGGAGGGAGAACCGCTGATTCGGCTGTTCAATTCCAATTCTGAAAAATTACAGGCAGCGCTAACTATGTTAAGGGCATCTGTGGTAATCGATGAAGAGCATGTAGACCACCAACTTTTTCCGGTTGCAGATTATAAGAACTAGCGGCGGTGTATTTTACACAGTCGGGTAGGCTCGGTACCCTGAATGAACAACTCTTTCTCCAACGGACAAAGTAATGTGGGTTTTTCTTTTGAAACCTGACAAATAGAAAAGGTTTGCACTTTTTCAGGCTGTTGAAATTCTTCCTTTGAATAATACAATGAATCGTGAGCTGTTTTCATGAAGCGTGCCCAAGCCGGTAAGGCCGCCCGCGTACCATCTAGACCTTTGCCAAGACTTACCTGAGGATCATCAATGCCAAACCAGGTACCTGCTGCGATCTGAGCAGAAAATCCCACAAACCAAGCATCAGTCCAACCCTGGGTCGTCCCTGTTTTCCCAGCAGCGGGATGATAGAAATTATATTTCCAACGGACACTGCCGCCGGTGCCGCGATCAATGACTGTCTGCATTAGATTGGTCATCATAAAAGCTGTTTCCTCACTTAAAATTTCTTCCTGCTTGGGGTAGTATTCGACCAGAATATTGCCATGACGATCTTCAATTTTTGTGATGCCATAAGGCTCAGAATAAACACCCCTGTTTGAAAACACTGCATAAGCCGCTACCATTTCGATGAGATAGACCTCAGAAGTCCCGAGCGCGATGGCATCTACTGCCCTTATATTGGTGGATATACCCATATTCTTTGCTGTGGTCGCCACTTCCCGAGCTGGCACCACTTCCTGTACCATCCGCACTGATACAAGATTTAATGACCGTCGTAATCCTTCCCTGATTGTCGTCAGTCCGCCTGTACTTTCATCATAATTCCGCGGATTCCAGTTCTCCCAGCCGCCCTCAGGTTTTGGTACTTTAAGGACTACGGGTTGATTCAGTAGTTGCTTTGATACTGGGACACCATTATCGATAGCAGTAGTGTAGACAAATGGTTTGAAAACACTCCCCGGCTGGCGTTTGGCTTGGGTAGCACGATTAAATTGATCCACATAATCGGGCCGCCCTCCCACCATAGCTAAAATAGCGCCAGTGTTCGGATCCAAGGCTACGAATGCACACTGAACAAGCAGTTTATCCCGCAACTCTTCGTAGAGCGGTAATTCCCCCTCCATCATCATGCGCACAGTATCTTCATTGAAAATTCCAAGATAGGCCAGGTTTTCGAATTCCTCATTATCCTTAAACAAACGCTTGTTCAACCGTTTTTGGTTATCAAGTATGGACTGCATTACTGCATCTTCAGCATACTGCTGTAAGCGGGAATCCAACGTCGTGAATATTTTAAGACCGTCACGATATATATTGACGCCGAGTCGTTCGTCCTCTGTCTCAAGTACCCGGCGAATATATTCCGTGAAGTAGGGGGCCACTCCTTTAAATTGATCTTTTTGAATGTTTTGCAGATCCGTTGAACGTGCTTCAACATAAACCGCATCGGTGATATATTTTTGATCGTGCATCAAACGCAGTACCGTATTGCGACGTACAAACGCTTTATCAGGATATCGAATTGGTGAATACCTGGCAGGCGCAGGCAGTAGTCCCACAAGCATGGCACATTCATCAATACTTAAATCCTGAGCATCCTTAGCGAAAAAACGTTTTGCAGCAGCCTGCACCCCATAGGTCCCATGCCCGAAATGAACACTGTTCAAATACATTTCCAGGACCTCGTCTTTGGTATACGTTTTTTCGATCTGGATCGCAGTGATCATTTCCTTGATCTTACGAGTGACCGTTTTCTTGAAACCGATCGTTTCGTAAAGGTTGCGGGCCAACTGCTGGGTGAGAGTGCTGAAACCCTGGCGGTAACTCAGGGCCAAAATGTTGGTGATGATCGCCCTGGCCACACTGCGCAATGAAATGCCCCAGTGGTTCCTGAAACGGCGATCCTCGGAGGCAATAACTGCATGCTGCAAATGCAGCGGTATGCCGTCCAGTTCAACAAACACACGTTTTTCAAGGAAAAGTTCGTGTATAATCTTGCCATCGGCTGAATAAATCCTGGTAACCAGATCCGGATTAAAATTTTCCAGTTGTTCAACGGATGGTAGATCCTGTGCCAGAACTACTATATAAACAATTACACCGATTGTACCAGTTAGAGCGATCCAGAAAGATCGTATAACAGAACGTGCCCAGAGCTCTTCATTTGACTGCTTGGCCATTGTAAAATTTACGTCTGTTTAGTAATTATGTTTCAAGTGCCCAGTGATAAAACTATGGTGAACACCGGTGGGCAATAAATTATTTTTCGATCTTGCGTGGTTGGATCATTTTTTCAGGCTGGACATGCTTATCGAACTCCTCCGCACTCATATAACCTAATTCCACGATCGCTTCACGCAGGGAAAGATTTTCTGTGTGTGCTTTCTTGGCCACTTTCGCAGCTTTATCATAACCAATATGCGGATTCAACGCTGTCACCAGCATGAGGGAATTGTATAGATTTTCATGGATGCGTTGCTCATTAGGCTCGATGCCCTCTACCGCATTCACCAAAAAGGAATCGCAGGCCTCGGCCAGTAAACGAATCGATTGTAATATATTGAAAGCAATAACCGGACGGTATACATTCAGTTCAAAGTTCCCGCTCGCGCCTGCAAATGCAATTGCTGTATCATTGCCCATAACCTGAGTACACACCATGGTCATAGCTTCACATTGGGTCGGATTTACTTTTCCAGGCATAATTGAAGAACCAGGCTCATTCGCCGGTAAAACAACTTCACCGATGCCGGAACGGGGACCGCTAGCCAGCCAGCGGATGTCATTGGCAATTTTGAATAGGGACACGGCAACAGTTTTCAGTGCACCGGATAATTCAACTATGCTGTCCTGGCCCCCCAGTGCTTCAAATTTATTCTCAGCCGTACGAAAGGGCAGGTCCGTAAGTTTGGATATTTCCGTTGCTGCTTTTTCACCAAACCCTGCAATGGAATTGATCCCCGTACCAACGGCGGTGCCGCCCATGGCCATTTCGTAGCAGCTGTCCAATGCATTTTCGATCCGTTTACATCCATGTTCAACAGCTGATACATATCCGGAAAACTCCTGCCCTAAACTGAGAGGTGTTGCATCCTGCAGATGTGTTCGGCCCAGTTTAATAATGTTGGAAAATGCTTCTGCTTTGGCATGCAGCCCATCCCGCAAGCGCTGCAGATTCGGCAGCAACTGATGAACCACAGATTCAATAGCCGCGATATTAATCGCTGTCGGAAAGGTGTCATTGGTGGACTGACCCATATTAACATGGTCATTGGGATGTACCGGATCCTTGCTACCCAGTGTACCGCCAAGCATTTCAATGGCGCGATTGGCGATCACTTCATTAACATTCATATTGGTCTGCGTTCCTGATCCAGTCTGCCAGACCACCAGCGGGAAGTGCTCATCCAGGCTACCGGCGATCACTTCATCTGCAGCTGAAGAAATTGTTATTGCAAGTTGCGCGTCCAGTAAACCTGCTGCGCTGTTTACAGCTGCTGCTGCTTTCTTGATAATTCCGTAAGCACGGATGAATTCACGAGGAAAAAGTTCTTTACCGATTTTGAAATTATTTAGGGAGCGTTGTGTCTGCGCTCCATAATAACGATCATTTGGCACTTTGACAGGTCCCATGCTGTCGTTTTCAGTGCGATAATCCATAGCTAAAAGCTAAGACATAAAAATTATTCTACCACCCAGTTATCCGTCCCATCTAACAACGTCTGCATATCGCCTGCACCCTTGTTTTTCTTGGCAAATTCTATTTGTTCAGCAAGCATAACTTCATAAATAGGTTCATCTACGGCGTAAAAAACACCAATTGGATCTGGGAACTCATCCTGATAAGTAAAGTGGCTTAATATCATAGCGATAGTCCAATCAGTTTCATCGTGCACCAAAAGATCATCGGTACTCCATTTGTCACCAATGTCAACTACCTTGGGCACATTTCCATCAAGGCGTATCCCCTTGTTCATTTCTGCGCCAAACACCAGCGGTTTACTGTTTTCCAGCCATAGAACTTTATCTGCTTTGGTTTCTTTTTCAGTCATCGGGGCAAATGCGCCATCATTGAAAATGTTACAGTTTTGGTAGACTTCAATAAACGAGGTTCCACTATGGCTATGGGCCCGCTGGATCATGGTTCGTAAATGGGCTGTTTCTCGATCAATGGCTCGTGCCACAAAGCTTGCCTGAGCTCCTAACACCAGTGCCAGCGGGTTAAAGGGCCGATCCAATGAACCCAGCGGCGTCGATTTGGTGATTTTACCCAGCTCTGATGTAGGTGAGTATTGGCCTTTGGTCAAACCATATATCCTGTTATTAAAAAGCATCACATTTATATCCAGATTACGTCGTAAAAGATGAATGGTGTGGTTACCGCCAATTGAAAGTGCGTCACCATCTCCGGTAATGACCCATACCGATAGCTCAGGGTTAGCTAATTTTACCCCTGATGCAATAGCCGGTGCCCGACCGTGAATTGTGTGGAACCCATAGGCGTTCATGTAATAGGGAAAACGACTGGAGCAACCGATCCCGGATATAAAAACAAATTTTTCTTTATCAACGCCTAGATCTGGAAATGTCTTTTGTGTTTGGGACAGGATGGCGTAATCGCCGCATCCGGGACACCAGCGTACAGCTTGGTCCGATACAAAATCCCGGCGATCTAGTTTTGGTGTTTCAACTGTAGTTTCTGCCATAATCTTACCCTATTAGTTCTTGCGCTTTGGTTACAATATCTGCTGTTCTGAACGGCCGACCTGTTACAAGATTAAACCCTTGCGCATCTACAAGATATTCAGCTCGTACTACTTTGGAAAGCTGACCCATATTTAATTCCGGAATAAGGATATTCTTAAACCGGATCAAAATTTCACCTAAATCTTTTGGCAATGGATTCAACCAGCGTAAATGTACGAGACTCACTTTTTTACCCTCGTTCTGCAATCTTTCTGTTGCCGATCTGCACGAACCATAGGTACCTCCCCAGCTGAGAATCAATAGATCGCCACTGGCCACACCCAAAATCTCTGTGGGCGGTATATCTTGTGTTATATTAGCCACTTTCTGGGCCCGTAATTCTGTCATGTGATGGTGATTCTCAGGGTCATAGGAAACATTTCCGGTTATATCCTCTTTTTCTAATCCGCCAATGCGGTGTTCCAGTCCAGGAGTCCCCGGGATGGCCCAGGGTCTGGCCAGTGTCTTTTCATCGCGGGCATAGGGCATGAAAGGCACTCCATTCTCATTGGCAGAAAAATCAGGTTGAATACTGGGTAAATCATCAAAATTGGGTATGATCCATGGCTCCGATCCATTGGCCAAATATCCATCGGAGAGCATGAATACCGGAGTCCGGTATTTAATTGCAACCTGGCAGGCTTCAAATGCCGCGTAAAAACAATCGCCCGGCGTTTGGGCAGCAATCACAGGTACGGGAGCCTCGCCGTTGCGGCCGAACAAGGCCTGAAAAAGATCAGCCTGTTCTGTCTTGGTTGGCAGACCGGTGCTTGGCCCACCACGTTGAACATTAACTATTACCAGGGGCAATTCTGCGATGACTGCCAAACCAATCGCTTCAGTCTTTAAGGCAATTCCAGGACCAGATGATGCCGTCACACCAATACTTCCTGCAAATGAAGCGCCGATGGCAGAAGTAATACCAGCGATTTCATCTTCTGCCTGAAAAGTTTTAACGCCGAAGTGACGAAATGAGGCCAGGGTATGCAGTATATCGCTGGCCGGCGTGATCGGATAACCACCGTAGAATAATGGAATATTTGCTTTAACTGATGCAGCCAGTAAACCAACACTTGTGGCATAATTTCCATTAATATTCCTGTATTTTCCAGCAGCCAACGGTGCCTTTTCAACAGCAAAACGCGTGGTAAATATTTCCACTGTCTCGCCATAATTATAGCCAGCATTCAGTGCTCTAATATTGGAATCGATCAATTCA
>Ga0208336_1000808_pt1 | contig 11632 bp, 10 predicted proteins | sample DeeseametaMP0372_FD_184212 | JGI IMG/M metagenome (GOLD analysis project Ga0208336, IMG submission 184212) | Marine microbial communities from the Deep Atlantic Ocean - MP0372 (SPAdes) | ecosystem: Environmental > Aquatic > Marine > Oceanic | place: East of Porto Seguro, South Atlantic Ocean...
ATGATTGCTGGTTTAGATACCGTTAGACTTTTGCTTGAAGAAATTTCTTCAGAATTAGGCGTTACTGATTCAGTTTCTGGCCCCGTAATAATGGAAAGTAAATAATATGCTTAAAATTAGATTATCAATGGGTGGTGCAAAAAAAAGACGAGTTTATAAAATTGTAGTTGCAGATAGTAGATTTCCAAGAGATGGAAGATTTATTGAGAAAGTAGGTTTTTTTAATCCACTATTGCCAAAAACAAAAAAAGAAAGAATTAATTTAGAAGTGGAAAGAATAAAACATTGGATTAGCAAAGGTGCTAAGCCAACATTAAGAGTTTCTCGAATATTAGGAGAAGCAGAAATTTTACCTATGCCTCCTAAGGGGAATAATCCACTTAAAGCTATTCCAAAAAAAGACAGAAAGAAAGAAAAAGATCAGGGAGATAAAAAACCAGGAGAAGAACCAAGGAAAGACGAGCCTAAGAAAGAAGCTCTTAAAGCAGCGGTACCAAAGGCCGAACCTAAAAAAGAGAAGCCTAAAAAAGAAGCTATAAAAACTGAACCAAAGAAAGAAGAACCGAAGAAAGAATAAATGTGGACGGCAAGAGTATTTACTTTATATCCTGAATTATTTCCGGGACCATTAGGTGTTGGGTTATATAAAAAGGCAATGGATAAAAAAATATGGTCATTAGAAGTAGTGAACATCAGGGATTATGCTACAGATAAACACAAGACTGTAGACGATACTCCTTTTGGAGGGGGAACAGGGATGTTAATGAGAGCGGATGTTATAGCCAACTCTTTAGATAAAAATATTTCTAATAAGGATGAACCAATTATTTATTTATCTCCAAAGGGAAAAAAATTTGATCAAATTTTTGCAAAGAAAATATTGGATAAAAATATAAATATTATCTGTGGTCATTTTGAAGGAGTTGATCAAAGATTACTGGAAACAAGAAATATAGAAGAAGTTAGTATTGGAGATTTTGTTTTATCTGGTGGCGAAATAGGCGCTTTTGTAGTAATCGATACAATCGTCAGACTAATCCCAGGTGTACTTGGAAATTCTAATTCATTAACTGAAGAAACCTTTGAAAGATATTTATTAGAATATCCCCAGTATACAAAACCTCAAAAATGGGAAAAAAAAGATGTTCCAGATGTATTATTAACTGGAGATCATGTTAAAATAAAGGACTGGCGTTTATCTCAATCAAAGGATATAACACGACGCCGACGTGCCGATTTGTGGGAAAAATATAAAAAAAATAAATGAAAAATATAGAAGAAATAAATAAAGAAAGTGTTAAAAAAATTCTAACAACAAAAAAAATTCCTGAATTTTTTGCAGGTGATACAATTAAGGTTGGGGTCAGGATTGCTGAAGGAATAAGAGAAAGAATTCAGTATTTCGAGGGTGTTTGTATTGCAAAAAAAAATAGAAGTATAAATTCATCATTTACAGTTCGTAAAATTTCATTTGGTGAAGGTGTTGAAAGAACATTTGCATTATATAGTTCAATTATTGGTTCTATTAAAGTCATAAGATCGGGTCAAGTTAGAAGAGCAAAGTTATATTATTTAAGAGATAGAAAAGGTAAATCAGCAAGGATTTCTGAAAAAATTAAGAAAAAAGTTGGTATAGACATTTCAGCACAGACAGTTGAAAATAAAATTGTTAAAGAAGAGCCTAAAAAAGAAGCTTCTAAAGCAACGGCACCAAAGGCCGAGCCCAAAAAAGCAGAACTTAAAAAAGAGAAATTAAAAACAGAGAAAAAATAATTTTTTTCTATAATGCCCCAAACTCTCTACGACAAAATTTGGAAAGAACATATAGTTCATCAGCAAGATGATGGAACAACTTTATTATATGTTGATAGACATCTTATTCATGAAGTAACCAGCCCCCAGGCATTTGAGGGTTTAAGATTGTCAAAAAGAAGAGTAAGAAAACCGGATCTTACTTTAGCTGTAGCGGATCATAACGTACCCACAACTGATCGATCAAAAGGTATTGACGATCAAGAGTCGAAAATTCAAGTAGAAACACTTGAAAAAAATTGCAAGGAATTTGGTATAGAACTTTTTGATATGAAAGATAAAAGACAGGGAATTGTCCATATTATTGGTCCTGAACAAGGATTTACACAGCCAGGTACAGTAATTGTTTGTGGTGACAGCCATACCGCAACACATGGAGCTTTTGGCGCATTAGCTTTTGGTATTGGCACCTCTGAAGTTGAGCACGTTTTGGCTACTCAAACTCTGATTCAAAAAAAATCAAAAAATTTACGAATAAATGTGATTGGTAAGTTGCCAACTGGAGTTACATCAAAAGATGTTATTTTACAAACCATAGGCAAGATAGGAACTGCTGGTGGAACTGGAATGGTCATTGAGTATGCGGGGTCAGTAATTGAAAATCTAAATATTGAGCAACGTATGACGATTTGTAACATGTCGATAGAGGCAGGTGCTCGAGCAGGTCTAATTGCTCCCGATGAAAAAACTATTCAATATTTAAAGGATAAACCAATGTCTCCCAAAAAAACAAGCTGGGAAAAAGCTGTAGAATATTGGTCTAAACTTAAATCTGATCCTGAAGCTAAATTTGATCGAGAAGTAAAAATAAAAGGAGAAGATATTAATCCAATGGTAACTTGGGGAACCTCTCCACAAGATGTTGTTCCAATTACTGGTCAAGTTCCCGATCCAGAAAAAGAAAAAGATGAAGACAAAAAAATATCTATGAAAAGATCTTTGAATTATATGGGACTTAATCCGAATACAAAAATAACCGATATTAAAGTTAATAGAATTTTTATTGGAAGCTGCACTAATGGAAGAATAGGTGATTTAAGAGATGCAGCCAAAATTATAAAAGGAAGAAAAGTGGCTCAACATGTTAGTGCTATGGTGGTTCCAGGATCAGGCCTTGTTAAACAACAGGCGGAAGAAGAAGGAATAGATAAAGTATTTAAAGATGCAGGATTTGATTGGAGAGAACCAGGTTGTTCCATGTGTTTGGCTATGAATGCTGACAAACTTAATCCACAAGAAAGATGCGCTTCTACATCAAATAGAAATTTTGAAGGTCGTCAAGGTCGTGGAGGAAGAACTCATTTAGTGAGTCCAGCCATGGCCGTTGCCGCCGCAATTGACGGTCATTTAACTGATGTAAGAAAGTTTCAGAATTAATATGAAAAAATTTAATATTCTAAAAGGAATACCTGCAAATTTACCAATGATGAACGTTGATACCGATATGATTATTCCAAAACAATTTTTAAAAACCATAAAAAGAACCGGTCTTGGAAAAGGTTTATTTTTTGAAATGCGTTACGACGAGAATAGTAAAAAAATAGAAAAATTTGTGTTAAATAAAAAACCCTATAACAATTCACCAATTTTATTAGTTGGTAAAAATTTTGGATGTGGCTCTTCAAGAGAACATGCTCCTTGGGCATTGTTAGATTTTGGAATCAGATGCGTGATAGGCGCAAGTTTTGCAGATATTTTTTATAATAATTGTTTTAAAAATGGTATGTTGCCAATCATTTTAGGCGAAAAACAAATTGAAGAACTTATTCAATATTCAGAAAGAAAAGAAAACATAGAAATAAATCTTACGGAACAAGAAATTATATTTGGAAATAAAAGAATTAAATTTGAAATCGATCCATTTAAAAAAAAATGTTTATTGGGTGGTCTAGATGATATTGCACTATCTTTAGAAAAATCAGAAAAAATATCTTCTTATGAAAATGAACTTAAGAAAAATAAACCTTGGTTAAATTAAAATGAGTAAAGTTAAAAAAAGAAAAATTTTATTATTACCAGGCGATGGAGTTGGACCTGAGGTTGTAGCAGAGGTCAAAAAAATTATTGAGTGGTTTAATGAAAAAAAATCTTTAGATTTTGAAACTGAAGAGTGTTTAGTAGGTGGTGCGTCATACGAAAAACATAAAAAACCAATTACAGATGAAGTTTTTTATAAAGCTCTGGAATCAGAGACTGTAATTTTAGGAGCAGTTGGCGGTCCAAAATGGGATAATTTAGAATTTTCAAAAAGACCGGAAAGAGGACTTTTAAAATTAAGAAAAGAGCTAAAGTTGTTTGCCAATCTTAGGCCAGCAATTTGTTTTGATCAGTTAATTGATGCGTCTAGTTTAAAACCTGAAATTGTATCAGGGCTAGACATAATGATTGTTAGGGAACTAACGGGGGGTATATATTTTGGAGAACCTAGGGGAATTAAACCTATAGAAAATGGCGAACGTAAAGGTATTAATACTCACACGTATACGAGTAGTGAAATAATTAGAGTTGCTAAAGTTGCTTTTGAACTTGCTCAAAAAAGAAACAAAAAAGTTACGTCTTGTGACAAATCAAATGTTATGGAAGCCGGTATTCTTTGGAGAGAAGAAGTTCAAAAAGTAAAAGACGAAGAATATCCAGATGTAGAATTGAGTCATATGCTTGCAGATAATTGTGCTATGCAACTTTTAAGAAATCCAAAGCAATTCGATGTTATCGTAACAGATAATTTATTTGGAGACATATTATCTGATGAGGCGGCTATGTTAACCGGATCGATAGGGTTACTGCCATCAGCATCTTTAGGTGCAAAAGATAAGAATGGTAAAATAAGATCTATGTATGAGCCTGTGCATGGTTCAGCTCCCGATATTGCCGGCACAGGAAAAGCAAATCCCATTGCAACCATTCTTAGTTTTTCAATGGCCCTCAGATATACTTTAGATTTGGATAAAGAAGCAGATAATTTAGATCAAGCAGTTCAAAAAGTTCTTGATGATGGCTTAAGAACCAAAGATATTTTATCTAAAGGTAAAAAAGAAGTCTCCACCTCGCAAATGGGAGATGCAATAATTTCAAAACTTAAATAATATCCTATCCAATGAATATTAAAAATGTGGTTGTCATTGGCTCTGGAACTATGGGAAGTGGCATTGCAGCACAATTATGCAATGCAGATATTCCTGTAACATTGTTAGATTTAACAACAGAAATTTCTCAAAAAGCAAAAAAAAAAATTTTTGAATCTAGACCTCCTTTATTAATTGATAAAAGCAAAATTGATAATATTGGAGTAGGCAATATACAAGAAAATTTTGATATCATTAAAAAAGCTGATTGGATAGTCGAAGCAGTAGTGGAAAGAATAGATATCAAGCATAATCTTTATGAAAAAATATTAAAAGCAAGAAAAAAAGACTCAATAATTTCATCAAACACATCAACCATTCCCTTAAGTATTTTATCAGCAAAAATGTCAAATGAAGATAAAAAAGACTTTTGTATTACTCACTTTTTTAACCCCGTTAGATATATGGATTTATTAGAAATAGTTAGTGAAAATATTAACGATATAAAAAAAATAAATTTTTTAAAAAATTTTTGTGAAAACAGTCTAGGTAAAGGTGTAATTGTTTGTAAAGACACTCCTGGTTTTTTAGGAAACAGGGTTGGAGTGTACGCTATGCAGGTTGCGATGACAGAAGCTATAAAAATGAAATTGAGCATAGAAGAAGCAGATGCAGTTTTTGGAAGACCTATGGGTATACCTAAAACAGGTGTTTTTGGATTATACGATTTAATCGGTATTGATCTAATGGCAGATGTTTTAAAAAGTTTTCTAAAAGAGTTGCCAGCTTCAGACGTATTTCACGAGGTAGCTAAGGAAATTCTATTAATAAAAAATTTAGTAGAAAATGGTTATACTGGCAGAAAAGGCAAAGGCGGATTTTATAGAATAAATAAACAAGATGGAAAAAAGGTATTAGAGGCAATTAATTTAACTACCAGAGAATATTCTCCATCTAAAAAAATTAACCTTAATATTGATGAAAAAGTTAATTTAAATGAACTTGTTTCAAGAAATGATAAATATGGAAAATATGCCTGGTTAGTAATTTCAAAAATTATTCTTTATGCTTCTTCTTTAATTCCCAGTGTAACAAAAGATTATAACAATATTGATGAAGCAATGAGGCTTGGTTTTAATTGGATAAAGGGTCCGTTCGAAATGCTCGAAGAACTTGGAGTGAAATTCTTTGTAGAAAAAGATGTACACTTAAAAACAAATGAATTTATAAAAAAACTTTACGATCAAAAAACTGATACTTTTTATGGAACAAGACAAATCTACACAAATTTAGAAACATTAGGGAAAGTAAAACAATTAGCAAAAATTAAAAAAGATAATAAATCAGCTATTACTTACGAACATAAAAATTGTAAAATCGTGGAATTTAATACTAAGGCTAATACTTTAGATTATGATTCCATGGGTGCTTTAAGAGCAGCCTCCGATCAAAACTTGATAATTATTAATGAGAGTATGCAATTTTCAGCGGGAGTTAATTTAAATTATATTATGGACTTTGTGAAAGAAAAAAATTGGAAAGGTATTGAAAAGTTTCTTCATTATTTTCAAATGACCTGCAAGCAACTAAAATATTCTGATAATTTGGTTATTGCTGCGCCATCAGGATTAACTTTAGGAGGCGGTGAAGAAGTTTGTATTCAAAGTGATTATGTAGTTGCTCACTCTAATATTGTGATGGGCTTGGTAGAGACTCTTGTGGGATTAATACCTTCTGGAGGTGGAACCAAAGAATTGTTATGGAGATGGCTACAAACACAGGAAGCTAAAAAAGATCCTGACTTCGCTCCACAAAAAGTATTTAATATTATTGGTTACGGGAAGACGGCTAGTTCACCCGTTGAAGCTGTACCATTTAAGTTTTTATTAGAAAAAGATAAAAGTGTTATGAACAGAAACAAGCTACTTTCAGTTTCTCAAGATTTAATTAACGAAAAAAAGAATGGATATAAACCACCAAAAAAACCAACTTTTAAGTTATCAGGAGGTCAAGTAAAAGATAAAATGTTCCAAACTCTTGAAAATCTTTTCAAAGAAAAGAAAATTTTGGAGCATGGAATGGAAGTTGGAAAAAAATTAGCTTTTGTATTAAGCGGGGGTAATACAAGCCTTGATAAAGAATTATCCGAAGATGATTTGTATGCTTTAGAAAGAGAAGCTTTTATTAGTTTAATTCAAATGGAAAAAACTCAAGCTAGAATTAAACACACACTTTCAACTGGAAAACCCTTAGTAAATTAAATGGCTACTTATACTGCTCCAATAGATGATATGATGTTTCTCTTCGAGAAGCTAAGAGATAATCCTTATTACAATGAACTTGAAAAATACAAGGAAGTTAATCCTGATCTTGCAAAAGATATTTTAGAACAAGCTGCAAAAATAACTGAAAATCTTATATTACCCTTAGCTAAAGCTGGAGACGAGACACCAGTTACTTTCGAAAATGGAGTAGTAAGAACTTCACCAGGCTATAAAGAGGCTTACAAAAAATTTATTGAAGACGGCTGGGTTTCTCTATCTTGTGATCCAGAGTACGGAGGTCAAGGAATGCCAAAAACTATCAGTGCATTTTTTGAAGAAATGTTATCTTCAGCTAGCCTTTCCTTTAAATTGTATAGTGAGTTAAGTATAGGTGCTTATAATTGCATACTTCAACATGGTACGGATTCTGTAAAGAAAAAATTTCTTCCTAATATTGTTAAAGGTACTTGGAGCGGAACTATGTGTTTAACAGAACCAGTTTGTGGAACAGATTTGGGATTATTAAAGACAAAAGCTGTGGAGCAGTCAAACGGTACTTATAAATTAACTGGTCAAAAAATATTCATAACTTCAGGAGATCATGATCTTACGGACAATATTATACACTTGGTTCTTGCAAGAACTCCTGACGCACCTTCAGGAACAAAAGGAATTAGTTTATTTTTAGTGCCAAAAATTCAAGTTAAGGAAGATGGATCTTTAGGTCCAAGAAATGGTGTTTCAACTGGCTCTATTGAAAGCAAAATGGGGATTAAAGGATCTGCTACCTGTGCTTTAAATTTTGATGGCGCCGTTGGACATATCATTGGGCCCAAAAATAAAGGACTGAGCTCAATGTTCACTATGATGAATTTAGAAAGAATTGTTGTAGGCATTCAAGGCTTAGGAATATCTGAAATCGCCTATCAGAATGCTTTAAATTATTCGAAAGAGAGAAAACAGGGAAAATCTAATAATAGAAAAACACAAAATGGAGCAGATTTAATTATTGATCATGCAGATATTAGAAGATCACTATTAAATATGAAATCAATTATCGAAGGTGAAAGAGCTTTAAGTTTTTGGTTAGCTCAACAAACTGAAGTTAGTTTGCATCACAAAGACAATAAAATCAAAGAAGAAGCTTTAGACTTAGTATCTTTAATGACCCCTGTTGTTAAATCATTATTTACGGATATGGGTATGGAAATTACTAGTGATGCCATGCAAATTTTCGGAGGATATGGTTATACAAAAGACCAAGGGATCGAACAGCTATATCGGGATAATAGAATTACACCAATATATGAAGGAACTAATTCTGTGCAATCAATAGATTTAGTTTTTAGAAAACTTTTTAATAAAGATAGGAATATTATTGGTCGATACATTAAATTTATTGAGAAAGAAATTAAAAAAAGTAAAAAACAAGCAAAAATAAAACTATTCGCCAAAAAGCTAGATGATTATTTAAAAATAACAGTAAACTTTACAAATTGGATTAAGAAAAATATGAAAAGTTCCAAAGATGACGTAAGTGCCGCATGTAATGATTACCTTAAAGTTTTAGGTTTAATAGCTTTAGCCTACTCTTGGTTAAAGGTGTTAGATGTTAGTTATAAAGAAATTAGTAAAAATAAAAAGTTTTTTGAAGACAAAATTGAAACTGCAAGTTTTTTCTTTAATCGTGTATTACCTAGAATAGATTCCCATTATAAATCTGCAACCTCTGGAAGTAAGTACATAATGGATTTTAAATTTAGTTAAACTGATTTAATTATTACCCCATTGTAAATGGGTCTGACATAGGTTTTTCCGAGGTATTAAACCAAGTAGTTTTAATTCTAGTATAATCTTTTATTGATTCAATGCCTGCCTCGTTGCCATATCCGCTATCTTTCATTCCACCAAAAGGTGCTGAAGGTGATATTAATCGATAAGTATTTACAAACGTGATTCCGGCACGTATTGCTTTTGAAACTCTTAAACCTCTACCCAAATCTTTTGTGTAAACACCGGAAGATAAACCATATTGGTTATCATTCATTTTATTAATTACTTCTTCTTCTGTTTCAAATTTCATTACTGACAACACTGGGCCAAATAGTTCATTTTCAGCTGTCGGAAGGTTATGATTTTTACATTCCATTATGGTTGCCGGGAAGTAGTAACCTTTGTTAGATAGCGTATGCCTTTTTCCCCCACATTTTATTTTTCCACCTTGATCAACTGTAAGTTTGATATTTTTTTCTATTATTTCTAATTGTTTTAAACTACTAAGAGGGCCCATTTGAGTATCGGAATCCATTGGGTTACCCAATTTTATTTTTTTTGCACGATTAACTAATTTATCTAAAAAATTATCATAAATACTTTTTTGTAAATATAATCTAGATCCGGCTATGCAGCTTTGGCCGCTAGCGCCAAAAATACCTGCGATTATTCCATTTAATGCATTTTCTTGATCAGCATCATCAAATACAGCTACAGGACTTTTTCCACCCAATTCTAAACTTACTTGAGATAAGTTTTCTGCAGAATTTCTAATTATATGTCTTGCTGTTTCCGCCCCACCAGTAAAAGCAATTCTCTCAACAAGTTTATGTGTGGTTAATGCTTTTCCACAAGGATCACCAAAGCCAGTAACAACATTTACAACTCCTTTAGGCAATCCAGTTTTTTCTATTAATTTTACAAATTCAAACATTGTTGCAGGTGCCAATTCAGAAGATTTAATTACAACAGTATTTCCCATTGCAAGCGCCGGAGCAAGTTTAACTGCTGTTAACAACATTTGTGAGTTCCATGGAATAATTACGGCAATAACGCCAATTGGTTCTCTAGTTGTGATGGCATGCATGTTTGGTTTATCAATTGGCAAAACAGTTCCTTCTACCTTATCTGCTAAACCAGCAAAATAATCATAATATTCTGCAATATAATTTGCTTGTGTTTTTGTTTCTCTAAAAAGTTTTCCAGTGTCAATGGTTTCAATTTTTCCTAACATTTCTGCATTTTCTCTTAATTGGTTTGCAATAGCTTTTAAGTAATTAGCTCTTTCTCTGGGTAACAACTTTGGCCATTTACCTTCAAAAGCTTTTTGTGCAGCGTGAACCGCCTTATCTACATCTTTTGCACTAGCTTCGGGAACAATAGCCCATGATTCATTATTTTCTGGGTTTAAAGTTTCAAAAGTTTTTTTATTTTCTGCATCAACCCACTCTCCATTGATACACATTTTATATTCTTTAAGTTTAGGCATTATTCCTATCGATAAAATTTTTAAAAATTATATTAACATCATCTGCACATTCTACACCACAAAGATGTTTTCCTTTTTTGATTTCCACAAATTTACTATCTCGAATTAATTTACTTAAATTTCTAGCCATTTCAGGCGTTGATCCTACGTCGTTTTCTCCGGTGGTTACAAGAGTATTAACGTTAATTTTTTTAATCAAGTTGTCATCATCCTGATAATTAACAAAAAGCTCGTATGATTTTAAAAAATTTTTATGCTCATTACTTTCTAAACCTAAATATATTTTTTTATAAATTTCTAGATTTTTTTTAATAAAACTTTGTGTAAACCATCTTCTTAAAGCCGCATGTCTTGAGGCGGGTTTATTCATTTTAGCTACGTGAAATCTATTAAGAACCACTCTTTTCTGCTCTTCAGTTCTTTTGTATATTGATCCATGAATTATTAATGAACATAGTCTTTCCGTATGTTTGGAAGCGAAGTCTCTAGCAATGAGTGCTCCTAATGAAAAGCCGACCAAATGAATTTTTTTAAATTCCAATTGATTAATTAAGCTGAGCAATTGGTTAGAAAAATCATTAAAATTTATTTTTGATTTGTTTGGAGGTGTTTTTCCATGTCCAAGCAAGTCGTAGGTAAGCGTTGTATAATCTTTGAAAAAGTCTGTTTGAGGCTTCCAAATATCTTGATTTAGACCCACGCCATGTATAAATACAATTGGATTTTTTTCACCAACTTTATTCAAAGAATAATTAGTATCAAAAGAATTTGAAGTTTTTGACATTAAAATTATTTTGGATTTTTTATTCCCATTTCCTTCATATCCTGGTATCGATCTCCAGTTCTGGCATGAGCTCTTCCTCCTGGGGATCCACCAATGGCAACTACAATTTCATCGTCGCATGGGGCATCTTGAATATTAAATTCATGCGTTAAATAATAAGGCCTTAATCCAGAATCTGTTTTGTGCATCATTGGAATTGAAATTTTACATCCCGCAGGACCTCTGGTATTTGTAAAACTTAAATAAGAGGTTCCTTCAACTGCATCTCTAAACTTATTTCCAAATCTTAATGTGTGTATAAATGCAGAAGCATGCTCGATTTCACCTTTTAAGCCTACAACTCCAGCTTTACCGTAAGCTAAAATTTTTTCACCCGAACCTATTTCTTTAATTAATTCAGGAACCAAAATATCACCAAGTTTTGGAGCCAATGAAAGAATTTCCG
>Ga0208336_1000811_pt1 | contig 11578 bp, 8 predicted proteins | sample DeeseametaMP0372_FD_184212 | JGI IMG/M metagenome (GOLD analysis project Ga0208336, IMG submission 184212) | Marine microbial communities from the Deep Atlantic Ocean - MP0372 (SPAdes) | ecosystem: Environmental > Aquatic > Marine > Oceanic | place: East of Porto Seguro, South Atlantic Ocean...
ACACAAAAATTCGACCACAGGAAGGCGATTACTTGTTTTTTGGTAAAGAAACTTCCGGCCTGCCGGATGAATGGATGGAACGTTTCCCTGAGCGCTGTTATACTCTACCAATGTGGGAAAAAGGGGTGCGAAGTTTAAATCTTGGCTCATCGGTGGCGGTAGTGGTTTATGATGGATTAAGATATTTAGGGAAATTCTAAAAAAATATTTGTCACTCCTTGTTTGACTTATTCAGGAGTATTTTTTCCCTTCAGGTTGGACAAATTTCACTCATTCAATCACAATTCTGTTAAGATGGTGTATTAATAGATTAACCCAATAATGATATCTTTGTAAAAAGTCCTAAAACCGTTTCATTTCGAGCTAAACTAGAAATCTAGCATAGACTATGTTACTAATATAATTAATGTTTTACATAAGTATAAATGTCTGTGTGGATTTCAGACTTTTGCGAAACTATCAAAACTAACTGAGTGATATGAAAGAGCAATACGGCGTAATGGTCTGTGGACACGGAAGTCGAGATACAGGAGCAGTTGAAGAATTTCAAGCGGTCGCGCAGGGACTTAAAGAACGACTGCCGCAATATGAAACGGATTGGGGATTTTTGGAATTTGCAACTCCTGTGATTCGCACAGGTTTGGATGCGTTGAGGGCCAAAGGCATCCGCAAGGTTTTGGCTGTTCCCGGAATGTTGTTTGCTGCAGGTCACGCAAAAAACGATATACCTTCCGTATTAAACGCCTACCAAACACAAAATCCGGAATTGGAAATTTCGTATGCGAGGGAATTGGGAATCGATCTCAAACTGATTCGCGCAGCCGGCGAACGTGTTGAAGATGCTTTGCAGAAAGCCGGAGACGGAGTTTCTCGTGAGGATACTTTGTTGGTCGTGGTTGGACGCGGCGCTTCTGATCCGGACGCAAATTCTAATGTGGCAAAAGTGACCCGGATGCTTTGGGAAGGACTTGGACTTGGATGGGCGGAAACGGCTTATTCCGGAGTGACTTTCCCCTTGGTGGAGCCGGGACTGGAACACGCGACCCGTTTGGGTTACAAACGGATAGTAGTTTTCCCGTATTTTTTGTTTACCGGAATTCTCGTTCAACGAATTTACCATTACACTGACATTGTGGCAGCCAAACATCCGGAAATAGAATTCATCAAAGCTTCTTATCTTAACGATCATCCGCTGGTTTTGGACGCATTTGCGGAGCGGGTTGAAGAAATCAGAAATGGTGAAAACAACATGAACTGCCAGCTTTGCAAATACCGTGAGCAGTTTTTGGGTTTTGAAAATGAAGTTGGTCTGCGCCAGGAAAGTCATCATCACCACGTTGAAGGAGTTGGAACAGGGACGGACGAAAGCTCAGATGCGGTCGAGGATGCACATTCTCATGTTCACGAACATTCACACGATCATAACCACAACCATGGACACCATCCATACCCACATGCAGATCATCCTTTGGGTCCTGTAACTTTGGAAGAAAAATCTGGAAAGTCTGGTGCCGAATGACAGGGGATTATCTTCGAGATCCGAAAGAAATTTATCGTCAATCATTTGCAACAATCCTCAAGGAAGCGGATTTATCAAAACTACCGGAAGATATTGCTGACCTCACAGTACGTTTAATTCATGCCTGCGGAATGCCGGATATTGTGGAGGATCTGGTTTTTACTCCGGACGCCGCACAAGCAGGATATGCCGCACTGCTTAAAGGCGCTCCTGTTTTGTGCGATTCCAGGATGGTGGCAGAAGGAATTATTCGTTCGCGTCTGTCTGCAAATAACGAAGTCAAATGTTGGAATAACCATCCGGAATGTGCTCCACTTGCAGACAAAATGGAAACAACACTCTCAGCGGCAGCAGTGGAATTTTGGAGGCCACAACTTGCCGGTGCAGTTGTAGCCGTAGGCAATGCACCAACAACTCTGTTTCGGTTGCTGGAAATACTAGCAGAAGGAGTAGAACCTCCAGCTGTTATTTTTGGATTCCCCGTTGGTTTTATCGGTGCTGCGGAATCAAAAGAATTGCTCGTAAAACAATGCGTGGGAGCCGTGCCTTTTTTGACACTATCCGGACGACGCGGCGGCAGCGCAATGGCAGCGGCGGCGGTTAATGCTTTAGCAAAGAAAGCTGAAATATCAGTGGCTAATAACATTAATATTCAGAGTTAAAATGTCTGATATTTCAAAAAAATGGCTGTGTGTAATTGGAATTGGTGAAGACGGCTGGGACGATTTATCTGCCGATGCACGTGACTTGCTCTATGAATCGGAAATCGTGCTTGGCGGAGAGCGTCATCTGAAGATGCTTCCGAAAGACTGGGAAGGAGAACGTATCGTTTGGTCTTCACCGATACGCGAGGCAGTTTCAAAAATCGTCAGTTGGCGACCAGAGGACTCTGCAAGCGCTCAAAAAGTAGCGATCATAGCTAGTGGGGACCCGTTGTGTTATGGAATTGCAGCCAAATTGTTGCGGCATTTACCGATTGAAGAAATCTGGATCAAGCCTGCGTTGACCACTTTTTCGCTGATGTGTTCACGAATTGGTTGGTCACTTCCGGATGTTGAAACACTGACGATTCACGGACGTCCGGTGGAAATGCTGCATCCGTTCGTACAGCCGGGTGCAAAATTACTTATCCTCAGTAAGGGTGAAGAAAGTCCGAAACAAGCCGCTGAACTGCTTAGCGCACGAGGTTTTGGCAAAAGTAAAATTACAGTTTTGGAGCATTTAGGAGGAACGAAGGAGAGGCAATTTTCAGGACAAGCTGACTCATGGAATCATCCGGAAGGTGCTGCACTGAACGCCATGGCCATCGAATGCATTCCTGAAAATAACGCAAATGTCCTCAGTAGAAATCCGGGACTTCCGGACGAAATATTTTTACACGACGGTCAACTGACAAAGCGCGAAATTAGGGCGGTCGCTTTATCTAAATTGATGCCGGTTGTTGATCATCTTTTGTGGGACGTTGGGGCAGGTTGTGGCTCGGTGTCCATTGAATGGATGCGAACCAATCCGCGCTGTCGAGCAGTTGCTATTGAAAAATCGAAGTCTCGTTTGAAACTGATTGAACAAAACTCTCAAGAGTTGGGCGTGCCAATGCTGCAGATAATTTCCGGAAGTGCACCGGAAGTTTTGGTGGATTTACCGGCGCCGGACGCGGTTTTCATTGGCGGAGGTCTTTCCTCTGGGAATTTGCTGCAAACCTGCTGGTCTGCCCTCAAACCCGGAGGTCGCTTAGTCGCCAATGCGGTTACGCTTGAAGGCGAACAAAAATTGTTGCAGTGGCAAAATGAAAATGCCGGAAAGTCCGGTGCTAGTGGTGATTTAACACGACTTAGTATTTCTCGTGCTGAAAAAATTGGAAAATTCCAGGGCTGGAAAGAGATGCGTTCTGTGATTCAACTTGCTGTTATTAAAGGTTATTAATTTAAATCCACCACAGAGTTACAGAGAACACAGAGATGGAATTAAATAAAATTTCAGAACAAATTTTTCGGTTCAGCGATAGAAGTTCATAAAATACTTGGTCCCGGACTGCTGGAATCTGCATATGAAGAATGTTTGTGTAGAGAGTTGGAGACAAGGAATATCTCATTTAAAAGACAATTACCGCTACCGCTGGAATACTAGGGGAAGCCACTGGATTGTGGGTATAGGCGAGACCTTTTGGTTTCAAATACGATTGTAGTTGAGCTTAAAGCTGTCCCATTAATCGAGCCTGTCCATGAAGCGCAATTACTCACTTATATGAAATTAGGAGGGTGGAAGTTGGGATTGCTGATCAATTTCAATGTCCCTCTTTTGAAGAATGGAATTAGAAGAAGAATTCTTTAAATACTCTGTGTTCTTTATGACTCTGTGGTGAAAAATAAACCAGGAACCCTTTACGGAATCGGTGTGGGGCCGGGAGACCCGGAACTGCTAACCCTCAAAGCTCACCGCCTGATCAACGAATGCGATGTTTTGGCTTATCCGGCTCCGGAAGTTGGTGACGGGCTGGCTTTGCAAATTGTAAGTCCGTTGTTGACCAATGATCCAGATTTGTTTCCACTTCGGTTGCCGATTGCAGTCTCTCCTTTTCCGGCACAACAAGCTTACGATCAAGCAGCAAATATATTGGAAATTCCTCTGGAATCAGGAAAATCAGTAGCCGTGATTTGCGAAGGCGACCCATTCTTTTATGGTTCGTTTATGTATTTGTTTGAGAGGCTTTCAACAAGATTCAAGACTGAAATTGTTCCCGGAGTTTCTTCACCGATGGCTTGTGCGGCTGTATTAAAAACACCACTTGTTTCACGCAACGAAATTTTAACTATATTGCCTGGTCCTCTTGAAGAAAAAGAACTTGAGCAGCGTTTGTTAGACACCGATTCTGCAGCAATTATGAAAGTTGGAAGACACCTGCCTAAAATTCGGAGAGTCCTTCGGCACTTGAGACTCGAGCATTGTGCGCAATATGTGGAACATGCCACCATGCATAATCAGCAAATCATTCCAATTGAAAATCTAGAAGCACAAAAAGTCCCCTATTTCTCAATGATTCTCGTTCACAAAAATACGGGTTACTCAAGCAATGGTGTTAAATGAGTCAGCAAATTGCAGTATTTTTATTGGGAATCAGTGCTTTTCCGGTTGCAAAAAAAATAGCTGCAGAGCTTGGTGCAGAACTCCATGGAAAGGCAGATCGTATTTCACAGGTAAGTTCTGAACCAGAAGCTGATGTTTTTTTTACTGACGCGATGGAGCATCTGTCGACTTTGTATAGCGAAGGTGTAGCAATTGTCGGTGTTTGTGCTTCAGCAGTTTTGATTCGCGGAGTGGCAGGATGTTTACAAAACAAACTCAACGAGCCCCCTTTGATAGCAGTGGCAGAGGACGGAAGTGCTGTTGTACCTTTGCTGGGAGGACATCACGGAGCAAATGACTTAGCGCATCAAATAGCGGATATTTTGGGAATATCTCCGGCCGTCACTACTGCCGGCGATTTACGTTTTGAAATAGCACTGGACGAACCTCCGGAAGGTTTTGTGTTGAGCAATCCGGAAGACGTGAAGCATTTCACTGCCGAACTGTTGTCAGGGGAATACGTTTCGTTGTCTTCTGGAGACAAACCGGCAGCCCCGGATTACATGCCGGGGTTTTACAAATGGTTGCAGGATAGCCGGTTGCCTTTTTCGGAGAATGCAAAGCTACGGATTTCACTGGCCGCAAAACCAATTTCCGGAAATGCAGAACATCTGGTTTTTCAAATCGCACCTGATTTTTCGGTAAAGAACATTGCGGTTGGTGTGGGATGCGAGCGCGGAACGGACCCGGAAGAATTGATTACGCTGGTCCTGAACACCCTACAGGAAAATGATATTTCTCCGGAAAGAGTGGCGGTCGTAGTTTCGCTTGATCTCAAAGCAGATGAACCGGCGGTTCATGCTGTAGCAAAAAATTTAGAATGTTCCGTTCGTTTTTTTGACGCGGCTACTTTGGAAGCACTAACTCCGAAATTAAAGAATCCTTCAGAAATTGTTTTTCAGGAAGTTGGATGTCACGGAGTGGCGGAAGGTGCAGCACTCGCGGCTGTTGGCGATTCCGGAATCTTGCTGGTACCGAAAGTCAAATCCTCCGGAATGTCCGGTGCAGGGAGGGCCACTTGCGCTATTGCAGAGTCGGCTGAGTTTTTGGATCCGCAAATGATTGGACGGGCGCAGGGAACTTTGTTCATTGTAGGTACAGGTCCGGGAACACCGCAGTGGCGGCTACCGGAAAGTGAAAAAATGCTCCGGAAGGCAACTGACTGGGTTGGTTATGGACTCTATCTGGACTTGATTTCTGATTTGCACAACGGTCAAAAACAGCACCGTTTTGATTTGGGCCAGGAAGAAGTGCGTGTTCGTCATGCTTTGAAACTGGCAGCGCAAGGCAAAACGGTAGCTTTGATTTCATCCGGAGATCCTGGGATTTATGCAATGTCTTCGCTGGTTTTTGAATTGCTTGAAACCGGAAAGTCTGGTGTCTCCGCAAAGTCCTGTGCCAAGGATAATTCTGTCGCCGAATGGCAACGGATTCATGTTGAAGCCACTCCTGGAATTTCTGCTTTGCAGGCAGCAAGCGCTCGGATTGGTGCTCCGCTCGGACATGATTTCTGCACAATTTCTCTCTCAGATTTACTCACGCCGTGGGAAACGATTGAACGCCGAATTCGCGCCGCTGCAGAAGGAGATTTTGTGATTGCTTTTTATAATCCGGTTTCACGCCGCCGCACTACGCAACTGGTCCGGGCACAGGAGATTTTGTTGAAACATCGACCTGCGGAAACACCGGTCATTTTTGCCCGGAACCTTGGTCGTGATGAAGAAAAAGTTAAGGTTGTTTCGTTGGAAAACCTGGATCCAGCACAGGTTGATATGCTGACAGTGGTTTTGGTAGGATCAAGTCAAACCCGCCTATTAGAGTTGCCAAACGGTGAAGTCAAGATTTATACTCCACGTGGATATGATCAAAAATCTAAAAACTAAAAACAGTAAATCATAAATCGAATGACCGTACACTTTATTGGAGCAGGACCGGGAGCGCCGGATTTAATCACAATTCGCGGACGAGACTTAATCGCAAAATGTCCGGTATGTCTTTATGCAGGCTCGCTGGTTCCGGAAGAAGTGGTAGCTTTTGCTCCGGCGAGTGCGTTGGTGCTGGACACGGCGCCGCTGAATTTGGAAGAAATCATTACGGAAATACAAACAGCACATGAGGCCGGAAAAGATGTGGCACGTGTGCATTCCGGCGACCCGTCAATTTATGGAGCCACTGCCGAACAAATGCGGAGGCTGGACGAGTTGGATATTCCGTATGATGTGACACCCGGTGTACCTGCGTTTGCGGCTGCGGCTGCCGAATTAAAACAGGAATTGACCTTGCCGGAAGTAAGTCAGACAATCATTGCAACCCGCACCACAATGCACGCTTCAGCTATGCCTGAAGGTGAAGAACTGGCAAAACTAGCCGCAATAGGGGCAACCCTGGTCATTCACTTATCTGTGCGCAACCTCAAGTTTGTGCAGGATGAGCTGATTCCACATTACGGAAAGGATTGTCCGGTTGTGGTGGCCTATCGGGTGACCTGGCCGAATCAACAGTTCATTCACGGAACATTGGCCAACATTCGAGAAAAACTTCGTAAATCCAAAATCAGCCGCACCGCACTGATTTTAGTCGGTCGAGTTTTTGATGCAAAAAATTTTCGTGACAGTGCTCTTTATGATCCGCAGCATGTACACGTGTTAAGGCCAAAGAAAAAATCAGTAAAAAAATGATGGTAATTATTGGTGTTCACTTCGGTTTGTTTTAAATTTTTCTTTCTGAAACTTTGTAATCAAACTTTCCTCAACTCACTTGTTTTCATCTCTCTTCCAAAAACTTGGAGCATGAGTTCCCTGATTCACCAACTCAATCTTTTTTTTGAAGTTCTGCCGGAACGGCTGCATCGCTGGCGCTGGTGGGTGTTGCTGTTGTACGTGATCCTTATGTCCTTTCTGGCGGCTGGGATTCCGCGATTCGCTTTCACATGGGCTAATGAGGATATGTTTGCTAAGGATGATCCTGTTCAGATTTCTCAGGATAAAATAAGGGAGCTCTTTGGAGGTACAGTTATTCTTGGCATGGCCTACAGACCCGTCGACGGAGATCTTTTTTCTGAAAGAAGTCTGGGTGCCCTGCAGAACATCCATAAGGTGCTTGATGAAGAAGCTACCAACGGCGCGGACAATCCGGATAATTCATTTGGCCTTCTGTCCGAAGTGGAATCCCTGATCAATACCACCTACATCGAAGTTGAAGGAGACAGTATCCGTTTCCGGGATTTCATTGGTGAAAACCTGCCTCAAAGTCCGGAACAGAGCAGGTTACTGCAGGGGCAGGCCCTCAAAGAACCTGAGTATCCGCGTGTTCTTTTTTCGGAAAACATGAAGTATGGAATGCTGGTGCTGCGGACTAACTTAAATGCCATTCCGCTTGTAGATGATGAGCTTGACCTGCTGGAAGGATTTGTCGAAAACGAGATTGAAGAACAAGACAAACAGAAGCCACAGTTTGTAAAGCATGGTCTGGAGGAATATGCAGATTTTGAAAAACAGATCTGGAACCTCCTGAGTGAAGAAAGGTTCCGCAAGGATCTCGTGTTCATGCATCCCAGCTGGGGTGCATTCTATCAGAACGACGTCTGGGCAGTTGAATATCAGCGGGCACTGGTCATCTCACTCCTCTTAAGTCTTCTGCTGACATATCTGTTGCTGGGTTCACTACGAGCGGTGATCTGGCCGATCATTATGTTTGTGTCAAGCATTGTTGGTATTCTAGGACTGGCAGGCTGGACAGGGTGGCCCATCGATCTTTCACTTTACATTGCATTCGGACTGGTCAGCGTTGCCGCAATTGCCGACGTGGTACACGTAATGTCCGGCTACCTGTTTTTTCATCAGCAGGGACAGCATCACAGAGAAGTAATGCGTTCTGTTTTCAGCAAAACTGCGCTGGCCTGCCTGCTGACCAGCATAACTACTGCCATCGGTATCATGTCTCTCTTTTTCATCAAGCTGCGGGTGATACAGACGATGGGACTGCTGGGAGGTATCGGGGTGATCTTTGCTTTCGTGCTGACAATTATTTTACTTCCTGTCCTGTTGAACTGGTTCCCTCCGCAACCTTCCATAACCGCCAAAAAACCTAAAGTCACCATGATTCTGAGTTTTGTGCAGGGCCTGCTTCAGGGGGTTAATAAACTGAGTTTTAATTATCCTAAATTCGTGATTTTCTTTTTTGCTGCCAGCGGAATTTTGCTGATATTGGGTATCTTACGAATTGAAATTGATACAGTTTTTTCTGAATATTATTCGCCTGAATCACCGGTTCGCCAAACTATCAATCTGATGGATGAGCAGTTTCTTGGGGTTAGTAACATGGAAATCCTGATTGAAACTGAAACTGAAGGAGCTTTCCGGGATCCAGAAGTACTTCTTACACTTGAATCAGTTAAACAATGGCTTCAGACAGTTTATCCGGAACTGGTGACTCATAACTGGACGCTTAACAACCAGCTCAAGCAGACTCATCGAAAGCTGATGGATAACAGAGAGGAGGCCTATACGATTCCCGAGGATCCGGATCTTGTGTCACAATTGCTGGTGCTTATTGAAGGAGGGGATTATGAAGATCTGGAACGCATGGTTTCACTGGATTACAGCAATGCGAGAATGAGTGTTTCACTGAAAACCATTGGATCGAAAAAATCGGTTGAACTTCTGAAAGTTATCCAGCCCGAGGTCGAACGGATTCTCGTTCCTCTAAAGGAAAAATATCCTGGGCTTAAGATGACAGTAACTGGTGGTATCGGTGCCTGGGCCCGTATTTTTGACGCAATCAGCTGGTCTCAGATACGCAGTTTTGGATTGGCATTTATGATCATTTCGTTGATTATGGTGGGTATTTTCGGATCACTGAAACTCGGACTGGTGGCAGTTGTGCCTAATACATTCCCGATGTTGACCGTATTTGGACTGATGGGCTGGTTTGGTTTTAAATTGGACACTACCACTCTGTTGACAGCACCGATTATCATAGGAGTTGCAGTGGACGATACTATTCATTTTATCACGCACTACCGACTATCAGTGCTCCGCGGAGCAAGCATTAACGAAGCAATCCAATCCACTCTCAGCGAAGTCGGACAGGCGATTGTTTTCACCACGCTGATACTAATGACCATTTTCGTTTGCTTCATCATGGTCAGTCACGTTGGAGTTTCACGTTTCAGCATTCTTGCTGTTATCTCCATTTTTTCAGCCCTGATTGCCGATTTATTGCTTTTGCCGGCACTATTTCGAGTTTTACAAGTACGGGATTAGATTTTTGAATTCACATATTGATCTGATGAATTAACTGTAAAGTCCAAGCTTAAAACCTGATTTTTTCATTTTGTGCTGTGTCTAAGTACAAAGTTCATCACCTCAGCAACTGTACTGCAAACATCTGATGGTTTAAGCTGCGGTCTTTCCACAATCAAAACAGGAATTTCCATTTTCCTTGCAGCTTCAATTTTTGCGTAGGTTGAATCACCGCCGCTGTTCTTGGTGACAAGCAGGGTGATGGCATGTTGGCGAAACAGGTTGAGTTCGTTTTCCAAAGTGAATGGTCCCCGCTCCTGCAAAAAAGTCGCATCCGACCAAGCGGAAATCACGGAGGCGGATTTATCGAGTTTCGGAACATCCACTGTACGCACCACAAAATTACATCTTTTACACTGCTCAAAAAGCTCTAAACCTCGATTCCCAGTCGTCAAAAAAACTGTGGCCCCTGATAAATCGGAGTTCGAAATTTCAAATTCGGTTTTTAAATATTCTGCGGCGGCTGCCAAATCCGGAACCTCGATCCACTGATCTCCGGGTTGTTTCACCCAGGGTGGGCGGGTCATGCGCAAAAAGGGTATTTGGAGTTCCGTTGCCGCCGCGAGTGCATTTTCACTGATTTGTGCGGCATAGGGATGGGTGGCATTGACAAGTAACGAAATTTTTTCCTGCAGCAAATAATTTTGCAGTCCAGACTTACCGCCCGTACCAGTTGTATCGGAAAAGCCTCCGATCCGTACTTCTCCTGCAGGTTGTCTCGGATGTTCGGTGACTCCGGCCAAAGAACTGATGACAGTCAACTGTTCCGGAGAAAATTGCGAAACCAGGCGCTCAGCCAGTTCGTAGGCTTCACGTGTCCCACCAAGGATCAGGAGTTTTTCAGGCATTGTTTTCGGCCTCTCCAACGAGTTCCCCTTGGAGCTTTGCACCGGATGTTCTGGAAATCACTAGAATATTGATTTGAGTTTCTGTTTTACGTAACGCTTTTCGAACAACAATACAGGCTTGTTCTGCGATTCTATCCGCAAGCGGCAGTCCTGCGTTTTGTGCCAGTTTAAGGACTTCATTCGCAGTGTTGGCAGTTTTGGTTTTCTCGCATAGTTTTTCATTTGCACCAAGTCTTTTCAGTTGTTCTGCCAACTGCAAAAAATCCACCTGACTGCGTCCGGAGTGTAAATCAAGATGACCTTGTGCCAACTTGGTGAGTTTCCCAAATCCACCTCCGATAGTGAGTTTCGGCAAAGGATGTTTTCGAAAATAATTAAGTAAGCCGCCCACAAAATCTCCCATATCAAGCATGGCTTCGTCCGGAAGTCTGTAATGGTTTTGCACTAATTTTTCGCTGGTGGAACCGGTACATCCGGCGACGTGCTGCATTCCGTTTGCCCGAGCGACATCAATTCCACGATGAATAGAATGAATCCAGGCGGAACAGGAATAAGGAATAACAATGCCGGTTGTGCCCAAAATCGAAATTCCTCCTAAAATGCCGAGTCGTGGGTTCCACGTTTTTTTAGCTAATTCTTCACCACCGGAAACGGAAATCGTCAGTACAATGTCTCCGGAATGATTAAATGTTTCAGCAATTTCGGAGACAACAGCGCACATCATTTGCCGGGGAACTGGATTGATTGCCGGTTCTCCGATTTCCAGCGCAAGTCCTGCTTTCGTC
>Ga0208336_1000823_pt1 | contig 11377 bp, 10 predicted proteins | sample DeeseametaMP0372_FD_184212 | JGI IMG/M metagenome (GOLD analysis project Ga0208336, IMG submission 184212) | Marine microbial communities from the Deep Atlantic Ocean - MP0372 (SPAdes) | ecosystem: Environmental > Aquatic > Marine > Oceanic | place: East of Porto Seguro, South Atlantic Ocean...
TCTCCATGTATCCGGGTTTGCACGTATGATGAAGAAGAAGAATTTTGTATTGGATGTTATAGAACTAAACAGGAATTACAAGATTGGTGGATTATGACGCGAGAACAAAAGCTAGAAGCATTAAAAAAACTTGAAGACGGTTATGATGATTAACGACAACTGATATGAAAAAAATAAATTTTAATAAAGCTTATAGATCTAAATTAGAAAGAAGGTTAGATGAAGTAATCCATACCAACGAAAAAAATCATCGTGAAGTAGAAGTTGAAAAAACTTCCGCAACTGCTTAATAAAAGTCTAATAATTTAAATAATGAATAATACTAATCTGGGGCAATAGTGACTGTAATATTGTTATACTCTTTTTTAAGTTCAACTTGGCAACCGAGTCTAGAATGTGTAGTGGGTTTAATGGCCTCTTCTTTTAAGGTTGAAATTTCATCTTCTTCAACTGCTTTCAGTTTTTCAAAGTCACTAGGGGTAACATGCACATGGCAAGTACCGCAGGCACAATTGCCTCCGCAGACGCCATAGTTATCGGGAGATAATTTTTCCTCTATTGCATCTCGTATAGTTGTGCCTTCTTCAATATCAATAGCAGTTTTTTTCCCTTCCCTATCAATTACATTTAATCGAATTAATGTATTTTCCATTTCGAATGTACTCCTTTAATTAATTTATCATAATACGTAAGGTTCTGCTCTTTTTTGTTCTGAAAGAACGCGTTCAACACTAAAGCAAGTTAAATCTATACTCTGATATGATCCGGTGGTAATTAGTTCTGTTAGACCCCTGCCTATTCCTGGAGCTTGCATTAAGCCTCTTCCCGTAAATCCAGTAGCTAAATAAACGTTTTCCATCTTAGGATGTTTTCCAACAATCGCATTATTATCTAATTTATTACAATCATAATACCCAGCCCAACCCCCTGTAAGTTTCAATTCCTCAAACGCCGGAACTCTATTTGCCAAAGCTGGCCAAACTAACTCTTCAAAATCATTCCATTCCGGTTCTAAATCTGGAGCATCAAATTTTGCATTTGGAGAACCAGCTAAATATTCCTTACCTTCGGGTCTCCAGTAAACTCCGCTGGGTAAATCTCCAGTTAACGGCATTTCAGGAATATGTTTAGGACATTTTACACGAAACACAGTATGCTTTTGTGGAACAACTGGAATATCTGCAAGCAATTCATTGGTCCAGCATCCAGCAGCAGAAACAATAGTGTTTGCTTTAATCTCGTTTATACTTTTAATTTCTTTTTTTTCGAAGCTTGCGCCAAGTTCAATTGCTTTATTTTTCAAAGCAGCATGAAACATGTGTGGATCAATCCATCCTTCAATCTTACTATCCGTAAAAGTTGCTGTTTCTAAACCGTCCGTATTAATCCACGGAAAAAAATTCTGCAATTCTTCTGCCTTAACATTTTTTGTTCCGGCATCACAGGCTTTGTGATTTTTTAATGCTTCATATTGTTCTTGCGCCTGCTCTGGGCCAAATAACAAAAGATAGCCGTTAGGAACCATACTAACCGTTGGTTTTCCATTTTTTTTTGTTTTTAATAAATCAGGCAATTGAAAAATAAATTCTTTTGCAAATTTTCCTAGTAATATATTTTCCTTCTGAAAAAACTGACGCCTAAAACCTCCTAAAGACAATGGAAAAGAAGCATTTTTGTATGTTGGGTCACGCTCAAAAACTCGAACTTTTCTACCTGCCTTCGATAAAAAATATGCTGTGGAAGCTCCAATTATTCCGCCGCCAACAACTATTACATCATCCATGAATCCCCAATTTTAGGGAAATATATCACAAATTTTTTAGGCAGCCGATTCTTTATATTCATCCATCGTAGGGCAAGAGCAGAAAAGATTTTTGTCACCATAAACATTATCTACTCTTGATACTGGCGGCCAATATTTATAGGATTTTAAGTTTGTTGACGGATACGCTGCAGTTTCTCTGTCATATTTGTGTTTCCATTCATTGGCTGTAAGCTCAACATGAGTATGAGGAGCATTTTTTAAAGGATTATCTAATTTATCAAATTCTCTTGATTTTATTTTGTTAATTTCCTCTTTAATCTTTATTAAGGTGTCGCAGAAACGATTCAACTCAAATAAGCTTTCACTTTCTGTGGGTTCAATCATCATAGTTCCAAGAACAGGCCAAGACATAGTTGGGGCATGAAAACCAAAATCTATTAGGCGCTTTGCTATATCTTCTTCGGTTATACCTGTTTCAGCTTTAATTGGACGAATATCGATAATGCACTCATGAGCAACATTTCCATTTTTTCCAGTGTAGAGAATGGGAAAATGTTTATGTAATTTTCTTGCAATATAATTAGCATTTAAAATGGCAACTTGGGAAGCTTTCTTTAAGCCTTCCGCCCCCATCATTTTTATATACATCCATGAAATTACTAAAATACTTGAGCTTCCCCAAGGCGCTGCTGAAACTGCTCCGATGCCAGTTGTGGGACCGCAATCTTTAATAACTTCATGTTTTGGAAGAAAAGGATCCAAGTGTTTCTTGCATGCTATGGGACCCATTCCTGGCCCACCTCCACCATGAGGAATACAAAATGTTTTGTGTAAATTAATATGACATACGTCCGGACCAAATTTTCCTGGTTTAGCAATTCCAACTAACGCATTAAGATTGGCTCCGTCCATGTATACTTGGCCACCATTATCATGAACAATCTTACAAATTTCTTTAATTTTTTCTTCAAATACTCCGTGCGTTGAGGGATAAGTAACCATTAAGGCCGACAAATTTTTTGAATATTGTTCTGCCTTAGATTTTAAATCTTCAAAATCAATATTGCCATCTTTATCACAAGCTATAACAACTACTTTCATTCCGGCCATCTGAGCACTTGCTGGATTGGTTCCGTGTGCCGAACTCGGAATGAGACAAACATTTCTGTCCTTATCGCCATTTTCTGAATGGTATTTTCTAATTATCATCAATCCCGCAAATTCACCCTGTGCCCCTGCATTTGGTTGTAAAGAGACACCCGAAAAACCAGTTATCTCTCTCAACCAATTTTTCAAATCAGTAAACAAATTTCTATATCCCTCCATTTGCTCTACAGGTGCAAAGGGATGTGGTTCATAAAATTCATTCCAGGTAACTGGGATCATTTCTGATACTGCATTTAATTTCATAGTACAAGAACCCAAAGAGATCATTGATCTATTTAAAGCAATATCTGAATCTTCCAATTTTTTTAAATATCGAGTCATTTCAGTTTCTGAATGATAGGAGTTAAAAACGGGATGCGTAAGATATTCCGATGATCTTTCCAAATTTTTTGGTATATTACTTAATACAACTTTACCTGTCTCATTAATTGACTCTGCGCTATTGAAAATTTTTAGAAGTTCATTAGTCTTTTCAACATTTTTCCTTTCGTCAAATGCCACAGACAACATGTTCTCATCAACTAATCTTAGATTAACTCCATTTCTCAGAGCATTTTTATAAATATTTTGTGTTTTATTTTTTGTGAGAATAGTAACAGTATCAAAAAAACTATCAGAATAAAGTTCATAGCCTGACTTTTTAATCTTGTCAGCAAAACTTTTCGCTAACTTTGATATTCTCTCTGCTATTTGATTAATACCTTTAGGTCCATGATAGATTGCGTACGCAGCTGAAATTATTGCTAATAAGGCTTGTGCAGTGCAAATATTGCTCGTAGCTTTCTCTCTTCTTATGTGTTGTTCTCGAGTTTGTAATGCCATTCGTAGTGCTTTTTTTCCTAATCGATCAACAGAAACTCCGATAATTCTTCCCGGCATCGCCCTTTTGTATTCATCTTTAGTTGCAAAAAATGCAGCATGAGGACCTCCGTAACCCATTGGAATCCCAAACCTTTGAGAATTGCCAACGGCAATATCAGCTCCAAGCTCTGCTGGAGTTTTAAGTTTTGCTAAAGCCAAAAGATCACAAACCAAAATAGCTTTACCATTTTTTTTATGGATTTTGCTTATTGCTTCGCTAGGATCTTTAATGTCTCCTAATGTTCCGGGATATTGAAGAACTCCACAAACAACATTTCCATCTATATTTTTTAAATCTTTTTCTTGATCACCAATAACTAATTTTAAACCAAAAACTTCGGTTCTTGTTTTAATTACATCAATGGTTTGAGGGTTACAATCGCTGGAAATAAATACCTTATTTGAATTATTTTTATCTAATCTGCTACTTAATCCAATAGCTTCAGCTGCTGCGGTAGATTCATCTAATAATGATGCGTTCGCTATATCCATGCCGGTAAAATCTAAAACCATTTGTTGAAAGTTTAATAGCATCTCCAATCTTCCTTGAGCTACTTCGGGCTGATATGGAGTGTAAGCAGTATACCAACCTGGATTACAATATATGTTTCTTAAAATAACGTTTGGCATGTAGGTATTGTAGTAACCCATACCTATATAATTTTTGTATAATTTGTTTTTCTCTGAAATAACTTTTACTTGTTTCATTGATTCATGTTCAGAAGTTGGGTCGCCTATTTTTAGTTTATCTTTTAATAAAATATTATCCGGAACTGTTTTTTTAATTAGGTCATCTAAAGAGTTTGCACTAACCACCTTAAGCATTGCATCTATATCTTCTTCAGATGGTCCAATATGTCTTTTAATAAATTCTTTCGATGTATCGTTAATCATTTTAATTAGGATTTTCTTTTGCAAATTTATCGTAATCAGCCTTACTCATTAATTCATCTAATTCTGATTTATTTTTTATTTTAATTTTAAAAAACCAGGCATTGCCCTCAGGATCTTTATTTACTGCCCCTGGATCGTCTACAATTGATTGGTTAGTTTCGGTAATCTCTCCAGTAATTGGTGTATATACGTCGCTCGCAGCTTTTGTTGATTCTACAACGCCAGCCTGACCTTCTTTTTTAACAGTTTTTCCTTTTTCTGGTAACTCTACAAAAACTACATCTCCCAACATTTCTGCTGCATGTTTAGTAATACCAATTGTTGCCACATCCCCTTCTACAGAAACCCATTCATGTTGTTTTGAAAACTTTTTTTCACTCATTTCTCATCTCACATAATTTTTTTTATAAAAAGGAAGTTCAGATACTTTGGCATCATATTTTTTTCCTCTAACTTCCAAGAGAATTTTTGTCCCGGATTTTACAAAATCAAATTTTACATAACCCATCGCAATAGGACCGTTAACACTTGGACCAAAAGTTCCACTAGTTACTGAGCCAATTTCTTGACCATCAACTGAAAAAATCTTGGTTCCTTCTCTAGCAATTATTTTTCCAGCTGGTTTAATACCTATTCTTAAACGAGACAGTTCACCATTTATGTCTGATTTAATTTTATTGTAACCTAAGAAACCTCCTTCTTCTCTTCTTCTTTTAGAAATTGCCCATTTAAGATTTGCTTCAATGGGAGTTGTTGTTTCATTAATATCATGTCCATAAAGACATAAGCCCGCTTCTAATCTTAAAGTATCTCTAGCCCCCAAACCTATAGGTTTTGCTCCTTTGGCTATCAAGGACTTAGCAAAATCTTCGACCATATTATTTGCTATTGAAATTTCAAATCCATCTTCGCCCGTGTACCCAGATCTTGTAATATAAATTTGAGCACTGTTATAAGAAAAGTTTTTTCCATTCATAAACTTAAGAGATGAAATGCCATTAATTATATTTTCCAAAATTTCTGATGCTTTAGGACCCTGTAAAGCAATTAAAGATAAATCTTTGTGTAATGTTAATTTAAATTTGCCACCAAGAGCATTTTTAATAATTTTAAAATCATTATCTTTGCAGGCAGCATTAAGAATAATATTAAAACCTCTTTCTACTTTTGTTACAATCAAATCATCATAAATGCCTCCATTCTCATTAGTAAGAAAAGAGTATTTTGATTGGTTAAGTTTAATATTTTTGAAATCTGTAGGAATAATTTTTTCTAAAGCCAATATTAAATCAGCACTTCCTTCTATTGATAATTGTCCCATATGAGAAACATCAAATAAACCTGCTTCACTCCGAGTTGTTTTATGTTCTTCAACAATGCCAGAAGAGTATTGAACAGGCATTTGATATCCAGCAAATGGCACAAACTTTGCGCCGAGACTTTTATGGTATTCGTATAAAGCTGTTTTTTGTGTATCCATAATAACTCTTAAAATACCCCATCTGTCTTGTTACCTGAGAGTTTTGCACCTTCGGTGAGGCTACGCCTTCTTTCCAGAGTTATTATGTACGGTCCTTTTGCCTGAGAGTTTCCGGGGTGGTTGCTCCTTCGGCGCCAACTATATTGGTCTCTCCCGTATGAAGGACAGTGTGTGTTAGATAAGATAAAATGTCAAATAATAAAATTTTTAAGTTGTTTTTTTCCTATAAAAAAATTGCAATAGGATTGCAAAAATAATTATTCCACCTCCGATAAACACACTTGTTGGTGGTACTTCTTTGATGAATAACCAAACCCATAATGGCCCTAAAATTGCTTCAGTTAACATTAATATACCAACCATTGCTGAAGGAGTGCTTTTCGATCCAATAGTGATACAAATAAATCCAAAACCAATTTGAGTCACACCTAATAAAAAGCTTAAGAAAAGATCTTTTGGTGAAATATACAAACTACTAACAATTAACAAACCGTATATCACACTAAAAATACCTGCAGTGAACATGGCTGGCACCATATCCACATTGGGATACTTTCTAACTATAATTACCAAGATTGCGAAAGTGATTGGCATCACCAAAGCAACAATGTTACCTACAAATTTTCCGCCCGATAAAGAATCTCCTATCATCAATAATACTCCTGACATGGCTAAAATGATTGCAATTAATGTATGTATGGAAATTTTTTCTTTTAAAAAAAGATAACCAAGCAAAGCTAACCAAACTGTTTGTGTGGTTATAGTAAAATTAACATTTGCTACTGTAGTATTATACATAGCAAAAACGTAACTAACAAAACCTAAAGAAAGAAAAAATCCTGCAATGATTCCTGGAAATCCGGCTAATTTAAATTTTGTAATAGTTTCCTTTTTATAAGTTGCTAACAAAAATACACCTACGGTTATTGTAAAAAAAATGGATCTCCACAAAAGAATTTGCCATAACGTTGCACCTTCAAAAGATTTTATAAGTAACCCGCCGTAGCTCAAAAAAAATGCACCGAGCAGAACCAAGGCAGGACCAGGTATTTTGTAAAGAGATCTCATTATAATACAGACTTTGTGTCCAAAGTTTTTTTTATATCTTCGCAATAAAGCTTGAACGCTTTCTCAGCTTTTTTAAGTTCTACACTTTTAAATGATATTTTCGTTCCCGGTATTTTTTGTATTAATAAATCATAATCTGCTGAGATCACATTAGCGATTTTAGGATAACCACCAATTGTCGGATGATCGGTTAAAAGTACAATTGGTTGACCATCTGCGGGCACTTGAATTGCTCCTTTGGTAATACCCTCTGACCTGATATTTGTATTAACAATATTTTTTAGAACCTTTCCCTCTAATCTCATTCCCATGCGATCCGTAAGATTAGTAATTTTATATTCCTTAGAAAAAAACTCTTTTTTACTTGATTCTGAAAAATAATCAAACTGTGGACCTTTAAGAACTCTAATTACATTTTTTTTTTCGAGTGAAACTTTTGCTGTATAATTATTTTTCTCCTTCCTATTTGTTTTTAAAGGTATTTTATTTTTAATATTAATTTTTTTCCCCTCGTTTGGACCAATGTTGGCTCTGACTAAAGTTGAAACACTATTACAAAATGGTTCCACATCAAATCCCCCTTCGACTGATAAGTATCCATAAGCAGATTGCCTGGTAGCTAAAATATCTATTTGATCTCCTTCATCCAAGTCATAACTTCTATTACATTCCCCGTTTATTGTTTCGTTTTTCGAATTGATAATTTGAAAAAGTACATTTCCTGTAATCGCAAATTTAGTTTTTCCTTTAGTTAATTTTAATAAAGGACCTTGGTAAGCAAACTCTAGGACTCCTTCTTTTTCGTCATTTGAAACTAGTGCGTTCGCAATTAAAAATAACTTGTGATCCATACATCCACTAGGAGCCACACCCAAATGCTGCATACCAAATCGACCTTTATCTTGAAAAGTAGTATTAATTCCAGGTCTTAAAACTTCAAAAAAATTATTGTTCATTATCTAAATTCTCAAATTCCTTTTTTGAAATTGATTTAAATCTTACAGTATCGCCTGGCGATAAAAGGCAAGGTTTATTGTTATCATTTTTATTAAAAAGTTTAGTTGGAGTTTTTCCTATTATATTCCATCCACCGGGGCTTTCGTAGGGATAAATATTGCAAAATTTCTCGACAATACCGACGGACCCAGCAGCTATTTTAACTCTGGGAGTTTTCAAACGATTCAAAAAAAGTTTTGAATCTAAATCTCCCATAAATGGATGGCCAGGTACAAAACCGATCATGTATATAAAAAAAACAGTTTTGGAATGAATATTTATAATTTCATCTTTATCAATTTTTAAAACTTTACTCATATTTCCTAAATCCATCTCAAAATCATAACAAATAGGAATAGTCCATTCTTTTTTATTTTGGGATAGATTTAACTCAGAAAAATTAATCGATTTTAAGAAATCTAAAATTTTGGTAGCATTTATTTTTTTGAGATCAAAATTTATAATTAATTTGTTATATGAAGGTGTGCAATTTAGTATCCCTTCTAAATTTCTGTCAGAAGTTTGTCGTCTCACATAGTGAAATAATTTAATAACTTCGGTGTTAATCTTCTGGCTAACTTCATCACCAAAATCACAAACAATGCCGCAGTCACCAATATTACTTAATTTCTTGAGCATAAATTGATATAATAAATATTATTCCTTATTAAATATACAAAGGTTTTGAAAGATGGAAATTAATATTAATTGCGATTTAGGGGAAAGTTCAAAATTTTGTTCAACCGAAAATGACCCCTCTTTGCTGAAAATTGTTAACTCAGCGAATATCGCCTGTGGTTATCATGCTGGAGATAAACCAACTATGGAAAAAACGGTAAAAATTTCAAAGGAAAATAACGTCAGTATTGGAGCTCATCCATCTTTTAATGATCCAGAAAATTTTGGAAGAAAAAGACTTAACTTGCCTTCTGATGAAATTAGAAAATTAATTATTGATCAAATCAATACTCTTTCAAGTATATGCACTGAATTGGATATGAAAGTAACTCATGTAAAACCCCATGGAGCTCTAAATAACATGGCTTGTGAAGATTATGATTTAGCAAAATTAATTTCTGAATCTATTCTTGAAGTTAACAAAGAGTTAATTTTTTTAGTTCCAACTGGATCTCAAATGGAGATGGCAGGAAAAAAACTTGGAATGAAAATTGCAGCAGAAATATTTGCTGACAGAAATTATGAAGATGATGGAAATTTAGTTTCGAGATCAAAAGATAATGCAATGATTACCAATCCAGAAATTGCCAAGAAACATGTGATTAAAATGGTTGAAAACCAAGCACTGAATTGTTATTCGGGCAAACAAATTCCTTGTGAAATTGATTCTGTTTGCGTACATGGGGATGGCCAAAGCGCCGTAAGTACCGCTAAAGAAATAAAAGAAGGATTGATAAACTCTGGAATAATCTTAAAGCCTTTGAATAAACTGAAAAAATTTATTTAACCTTGAAAACAATAATAAAAAGGAAAATCCAATCTAAAGATTTCTATAAATTATTTAAACCTCAATTGACTCCAAAAAAAATGTTAGAGCTTGGTGTTTTTGGTGGTTCTTATTTTGGCAAAAAAATTAAAGAATACCCAAAATCATGGTTTAAGAATGCAAAATTAAGCAAAATATTTGATACAAATAAAAATCGATTTAGAGTTGCAGCAGGTTTGTCTAGAAAAGAATGGTTAGATAAAGGATGGATTTTTAAAAAAGATCCTCTTGGATGGTTTGAATGGTATTGTAGATTTGTAAATGGGAGACGAATCCCACAGATTGACGAAATTCAAATTAAGAGATGGAAAGCATTTGGTAGCAGACATGTGCCTGCCATAAAAAAAAATTGTGACGCAGGAGATGTAAGTTGCAGAAAAAGACAAAGGCAAGCAATTTTGCAATGGGCCTATGATCCTTTTATTTAAGTGGCTGAATCATTTGCTGCGGAAGCCAAAGTGCAATTTCAGGAAAAATAATTATTACAATTACAGCTAAAATCATTAGCAGAAAAAGAGGAAAGGCACTTTTGGCTATAAAACCCATATCCTTATTTGCCATTCCTTGAAGCACAAATAAATTAAATCCAACTGGAGGAGTAATTTGTGCCATCTCAACAACAATAACTAGGAAAACTCCAAACCAAATCATATCAAATCCTGCTTGCCTAATCATTGGTTCTATAATTGCCATCGTTAATACAACTGCTGAAATTCCATCCAAAAACATTCCAAGAATAATATAAAAAATTGTCAAAACCATAATTAAAACGTAAGGAGACAGCTCCATTTCATTTATCCAAATCGCAAGAGCTCTGGGAAGTCCGGTGAAACCCATGGCTAAAGATAAAAAAGCAGAACCCGCTAAAATAAATGCGATCATGCACGAGGTTTTTGTGGCACCCAGTAAAGATAATTTAAAAGTTTCTTTATTCAAACTTTTTTGAAAGAGGGATAATATTAAAGCACCCACTACGCCTAAGGATGCCGCTTCTGTTGCAGTTGCAATTCCTACGTAGATGGATCCAATCACAGCCACAATTAAAACTATTACAGGTATCAATTGCCCTGACTGCTTAATTTTTTGAGAAAAAGAAAACGTTTCGTCCATTTTGGGCATACTGTTTTTATTAAGCATTGACCAACCGATTACGTAAAGCATGAAAAATATGGCAAGCATAATTCCTGGAATAATTCCAGCTATAAAAAGTTTAGCGATGGATTCCTGGACCGTTACTCCATAAATAATCAATATAATTGAAGGTGGTATTAATAATCCTAAAGTTCCAGATCCTGCTAAACTTCCAAGTATCAACTTTTCTGGATAATTTCTCTTTCTCAATTCAGGGATAGACATTTTTCCAACAGTAGCAACGGTTGCTGCTGAAGAGCCAGAAATTGCAGCAAATAAAGCGCAACCTACAACGTTAACATGAATTAATCCTCCGGGTAAACGTGACATCCATGGAGCCAAACCTTTAAATAAATTTTTAGATAACTTGGTTCTAAATAAAATCTCTCCCATCCAAACAAATAACGGTAATGCAGTTAAAGTCCAAGATGAACTCGTTCCCCAAATTGTTGTAGCCATTGCATCTCCAACAGGTCTGGATGTAAAAAGCAACATTCCAATCGCAGATACA
>Ga0208336_1000825_pt1 | contig 11345 bp, 9 predicted proteins | sample DeeseametaMP0372_FD_184212 | JGI IMG/M metagenome (GOLD analysis project Ga0208336, IMG submission 184212) | Marine microbial communities from the Deep Atlantic Ocean - MP0372 (SPAdes) | ecosystem: Environmental > Aquatic > Marine > Oceanic | place: East of Porto Seguro, South Atlantic Ocean...
TAAGCTGCTCTTCCTGCATCATCAGGCCCTTCCGTTGTTCCGATTGTGTATTGAAAGACGCTATATTCTGATTCTGCTGACGCAGTAAAAGGATAATCTAATAACAGGAGATGATGATGGCTGGAGCCAGAAGGAAGAGTTTTTCGAACCCAGATGAGACACGTACACCCGATAAAACGGTATTGGAACTGGTAGACCTGGGGAGCGTAAAAGCTGCACGACTGACCGTTCAACCAGGCTGGACCTGGTCAAGTTGCATCAAGCCGATGGTCGGTGGTGACAGTTGCCAGGCAGGGCATGTCGGAATGGTTCTAAAAGGCTCACTTCGGGTTCGGCATGACGATGGCACTGAGATTGTGGTAAATGCCGGCGACGCCTACTCGTTCGCCCCGGGTCACGATGCTTGGGTCGAGGGTGATGAGGAGGCTGTAGTCTATGAGTTCAATAACACGGGCAAGACTTATGCCGTTTGGGAACAAGCCTAGAATTTAGTCTGAATGACAAAAACCCCGCAGTGCGGGGTTTTTTTGTACTGCGCCCACCTTACGTTTCCTACTGTACGAAGCTGTTTCTAAATCTGCTATTACCCGACGGGCAATGCTCGTTCAAGAATCAAATTGAAATCCGTACCGGCTGGTAAAGTGCCGTAACTACCTAGCCAGTGGGGCCCAAGCCGAGTGGCGCAGAAAGCATCCGACACCGGAGTTGGTGCATGCTGCACTAGAAGCGTAGCTTGTAATGTTAAAGCAATCAGTTCAGTCAACTGTCGTGCCCGCGTTTCCAAATCTTCAGGGTCGCCAAGTTCCGCAACCAACCTGTCTATGGCAACATCCAACAGAATGTTTTCATGCCGTACGGATTCGAGTTCGGTCAGAATCGCTGGGATGGCTGCGGTCTCTCTAAACATGGCCCGTAATACATCCAGGCACATGATATTTCCTGACCCCTCCCAGATACTGTTCAGTGGTGCCTCACGATAAAGACGGGGCATGATCGAGTCTTCGATATAACCTGGGCCCCCAAGGCATTCAAGGGCCTCAACACAATGAGCCGGTGTCCGCTTGCAGATCCAGTACTTACCGACAGCTGTGACAATGCGCGCAAATGCCGCTGCTTGCTCGTTCTCGGCTGATTCATCGATTGCGCGACCAAGTCGCAATGTCAGTGCCAACGCAGCCTCCGATTCAATCGCGAGGTCAGCAAGCACATTGCGCATTAAGGGCTGATCAATGAGCTTTTTATTGAACGCAGCCCGGTATGCTGTGTGATGCATGGCCTGCACCAGCCCTTGGCGCATCAGGCCAGCAGAACTGGCACAACAGTAGAAGCGAGTGCCTCGCACCATTTCAATGATTGTCGGGATGCCCCTGCCCTCCTCGCCAACCATCAATCCCCAGGTATCCTGATATTCCATTTCTGAGGAGGCATTTGACCGGTTACCGAGTTTATCTTTGAGTTGCTGTATAAAAAGGGCGTTACGTTCACCATCCGGTCGCCAGCGTGGAACCAGAAAACACGACAGACCATTATCTGTGTAGGCCAGTGTCAAAAATGCGTCGCACATCGGCGCCGAACAGAAGTACTTATGTCCAGTGAGGTAGTATTCAGCGGCCTCCCCCGTCTGGACACCCACAGGAATAGCTCGAGTAGAGTTAGCCCGCACGTCTGAACCACCCTGTTTCTCAGTCATGAACATGCCCATGGTGGCACCGGTCTTTTGGTGTACTGGAATATCGCGTGGGTCATATTTTTCTACCAGCAATCGGGGAATCCATTCATCCCCAATGACTGGTGTCATCCGCAACGCGGGTATTGCTGCATAGGTCATTGCCATGGGGCAGAGCACGCCACCCTCAGCCTGGGTAAACAGGTAAGTCAACGCCGCGTGTGCAACCTGTCCACCGGACCGCGGATTTTTCCAGGCAAAACTCGGAACATCATTCTCGATCGCCAAGGCCATCAGTTCATGGTAGGCCGGATGGTAGTCAACCTGATTAATACGCATCCCATAGCGGTCAAAAGCCCGCAGCTCGGGTGGATAACGGTTGGCAAGATCAGCCTTTTTGAACGTTTCGGCCGAACCGGTGTCCCTACCAAACTCGCTCAATCTTTCTTGCGCCCAACCAGCGCCTTCTCGCTCGATGCCTTCGTGAAGAGCCTGGTCATTCGACCACAGATCCTGGTCGCCAATATAAGGCGGCATATTTTCGACATCATGGGTGGGAAGGTTAGCAAGCGGTCTAGCGGGAATCATGGCTCTGTTCCAGGCGATTCGACAATAGGAAGACGTTGTAATTTACAGCGCTTCGAACACTAAGCAAAGTATAGCGTCGTCCCAGATCGGCAACGACTAGGCTGAACGATCCAAAGCTAACGGATTTCAGGCTGCGCTGACGAAACCCAGTTCACATCACTGCGCCAGCGCAGGGATTGTGTCGCTGGACTCAGACACATTGTGCAGGTGATCTAGACCAAGATCGGACCCCGGTGTATTACCATTGCGGTGCCTTGCGACTGCGTATAATTGTCGTAACCTACCAGTCGAACGTGATGACCCGGGTTATCCTGACGACAGACGGTAGCTCCAGCTGGGCTGTAGATTCCTTATTCCCTACCCAACTGCAACATTGGGACTCGGTCGACACGTCTAGAGATGGCCGGTCATCTGCTCGCGGTATTGTTCCCTGAGGCGACCTGCAGCAACGACCGTATTGCGCATCAGCACGGCAACCGTCACCGGACCAACCCCCCCAGGGACGGGTGTAATCCAACCAGCGACTTCTCGGCAGGAGGTGTAGTCGCAGTCCCCGACGATTCTGAATTTGCCCTCATCATCTTTGACCTGATTGATTCCGATGTCGATGACCGCAGAGCCTTGACGAATCATGTCTCCTTTTAGAAGGCCTGGTTTTCCGACCGCAATCAAGACCGCGTCGGCCGCACGTGAATGCAACGCTACTTCCCGAGTCAGGTGATGACAGACCGTCACAGTTGCCCCTTCTGCCATCAACAGAAAGGCTATTGGTTTGCCTACAATCTCGGAGTGACCTATGACGGTCACCTCCAGTCCCTCTATCGACAAACCGGTGCCGCGAAGCAGTTCAACTGCTGCGATTGCTGTACAAGGGCCTAACTCGAGTTCCCGATACACGATATTTCCAATTGACGTCGGATGCATCCCTTCAACATCCTTAAGTGGATGAATCGTAGCCTGCAGGTGTTTAATCGGCAGATTTTCAGGGATCGGTCTTTGCAGAATTATCCCCGTTATGCGTGGATCAACATTCAAGTTGACGATTGCCGCATGAACTTCGGCTTCGGAAATATCGGGAGGAAAATATTTCTCTACAAAATCAATTCCGACTTTCGATGCATTGCGCTGCTGGTTACGAACATAACGGTCGACCGCAGAATTATCGCCGATCCGGATAGAGACCAGTGTCGGTGCCCAACCATCCTGCTTTAATGCATCGACATCAACAGCTACCCTCTGCAAGATCTCGTTAGCAACCACTTTCCCATCGATTTCAATGCCAGTCATAGCCTCACCTACCTTCTTGATTCACGCGGATGACAATCGGCCTTAGCCTGGAACAGTACAAGTCCACGCCAAAGACTAGACCCTGCAGATGTCATTGTAGAACCCGAATCACCTAAATCGGGAACTCAGTAAAGGAGGTCCAATATTGGGTTACCAACTCCTGTCCAGTGCACTTAATTCTGAAGCGAGCTAGATAGCTTGGGTATTCAAGTACTCCAGGAGTTCGGCGGGTGCATCAGAAAGGTGCCCGGCACGGACCTCTTTAAGTTCGCAACGGCTGCCGTAACCCCAGAGCACGCCCGTTGATTGAAGCCCGTTACTGTGGGCTGCCAAAATATCGACTGAACGATCACCGATCATCATCGAGCGGTCTGAAATCTCTGATGATTCCAATAACACTGCGATCTGCTGTGACTTGCTGATACCGATCTCCCCACCACTGACAAATCTGAAACACTCTGTCAGCTCAAACATCTGCAGTATCTTTTCCGCAATATCGTTTCGCTTCGACGTGCAGATACCAAGATTACAGCTCTGCAGCTGGTAGAGCCCATCAATAACCTCGCGCATGCCGTCATACATGACATTTTCGCTGAATCCAACCTCGAGGTAGCGTTCCCGGTACTTGTCCACCATGCTGGGTATCTGCCTTTCGTCGACATCAGCCGCGAGGTGGTAATACATCTGATCCAGCGGCAATCCGATCAGGCTCGAGATCTGTTCTGTCGAGCACGGCTCAAAACCGTGATGGATCAGCGCGTGATTAATCGAGCGGGATATCCCTACACTGGGGTCGCTGATTGTTCCATCAAGATCAAAAATGAGGCTATCGTAACGCATCCGGTTTTAGCCTCGGGCCCCGGGGATTACCCAAATGCGTTGAAGGTAATAATTGTCAGAGTATCCCGGATCCCTGGCGCCGACTGGACTTGATTGTTCACAAAGTGTCCCACGTCACCCTCATCGGCTACATAACATTTTACGAGCAGATCGTAAGGACCCGATACCGAGTAGACCTCTGATACACCATCGATCTCCACCAGTTCTTCTGCCACACGGTAGGACTGACCCAATTCACATTTAACCTGGACGAATATAGTCTGCATCTAAGCTCTCCATGTAGTCAGCTTTACTCAAATTGCCGAGTATAGGCCGCCATCTCTTCAAGCTTTTCCAGCGCTGCCTTGGAATCCAGGATGGCTCTAGCCTCAGTCATACCTTCAGCAAGAGATGGCACGAGATCTGCTGCATAAAGTGTGGCCCCTGCATTTAGCATAACCATGTCATAAGCTGGACCCGGATTACCACCTAACGCCTGCCGGATCATTTCAAGACTCTGTTCAGCACTGTCGACACGAATCGAATCTAGAGGCTGAATCGTCAATCCAAAGTCGTCGGGTTTGATCGTGAAATCAGCTACGCCGCCGTCCTTGTATTCAGAAATACAGGTGGGCGCAGCGATGCTGATCTCATCAAGTCCATCCTCAGAATGAACCACCAGTGTATGCACACTCCCCAGATTTTCGAAGGACTCAGCAAGCGGCCGCACCCATCGTTCTTCATAAACACCAACCAGTTGCCATCCTGCACCAGCAGGATTGGTCAAAGGCCCCAACAGGTTGAAGATCGAGCGTACACCGATTTCCCGACGAGGCCCCACGGCATGTCGAGTGGCACCGTGATGTGTCGGCGCGAACATAAAGCCGATACCAACTGCATCGATCGTTCGACCAACGTTCTCAGGAGACAGTGCTATATTGACGCCAGCTGCTTCAAGCACATCAGCGCTGCCCGATTTGCCGGTCGCTGCCCGGTTACCATGCTTGGCCACGACAGCACCGCCCGCAGCCGCCACAAACGCAGCTGCAGTTGAAATATTGAACAGCCCAGCTGAATCTCCACCGGTACCCACCGTATCGACTACCTTGTCTACCGAGACTTCTACTTTCGCTGCATATTCACGCATCACCGTCGCGGCACCCGTTAATTCATCGACAGTCTCGCCTTTAATATGAAGCGCTACCAGAAACGCCCCGATCTGGGCAGGTGTCGCCGAACCATCCATGATAATCCGCATGACATCCTGCATCTCCACAGAATCCAGGTTCCGCGGCTGACAGGCCGCTCGTATGGCATCGTGCATATTCATGGCTTCACCCCCAACTGGCGCCAGTACAGCAGTCTGGGATAATTTAGGGAATCAGTACTGTGGCACCTGTGGTACGCCGACCTTCTAGCTCACGATGGGATTCTGCCGCATCGCCGAGTGTGTGCTCCTGATTGACCTCAACTTGTACAGCACCGGTAGAAACCACATCAAACAGTTCGAGTGCAGACTGAGTGAGACTCTCCTGTTCGGCAATGTAGTTAAATAACGACGGTCTCGTGAGAAACAGCGACCCTTTTGCCTGAAGCAGTGCCGGATCGATTGGGTCCGGTGTGCCGGACGAAGCTCCGAATAACACCATGGTCCCCAATGGCTGCAGGCAATCAAGCCCCTTAAGAAACGTATCCTTACCAACTGAATCATAAACCACGTTTACTCCCTTGCCATCCGTGATCTGATTCACTTGTTCTACGAAATCTTCCCGGGTATAGATAATAGTGTGATGGCAGCCATGTGCCCGGGCGAGGTCAGCTTTTTCTTCTGATCCTACCGTTCCGATGACCGTTGCGCCGAGATGACTCGCCCACTGACAGGCCATCAGACCAACACCCCCTGCAGCTGCATGAAAAAGAATGGTATCTCCGGCGCTGATGGCGTAAGTTCGCCTTAACAGATATTCGGTCGTCATTCCCTTGAGCATGATTGCGGCACCGACGCGGTCGGCTATTTCATCAGGCAACTTGACCACCCGGTCTGCTGCAATCAACCGTTCTTCAGCATAAGCACCAATAGGCGGTGCTGCATAGGCAATACGATCCCCTACGGACAAGTTGTTCACTCCATCTCCAACCGCCTCGACGACTCCTGCCGCCTCGAAGCCTGGCGTAAATGGGGTCTGCACTGGATAGGACCCGGTCCGAAAATAAACATCGATAAAGTTCAGTCCTATGGCTGTATGCCTGACATGGACCTCGCCAGCACCGGGTTGTCCGATCTCCACATCCTCAAGGATCATCACCTCAGGGCCACCGGTGTTGTGCACACGTATTGCTTTTGTCATTTCTTTCTCCTAAAGCTTCCGCAAATTATGTCCGTTATTGTAGCGCGACCAACAAACCCACAGCATGGAAGTCAGACCTGGATCACACCCCGTGGCATGTGATTAACCCGTTCACAGGCCCCTTCTGTAACGATTGCAGTCTCCCCCAGACACATACTCAGTCCAGTGCTGTCGTCGAGCAGTATCATATGCATAAAAAAGACCATTCCGGGTTCAAGCACCTGAGGATTGTCAGCCCAGATCATTGGCCAATCCATCCAGGTCGGAGGATAACTGATACCCACACTGTATCCACAGGCAGCGAGTGCCGCATTGGCGTAGCCACCACGTTCAAACGCATTCGCGTGGGCAGCATACAACTCGCCGACTGTGTTTCCCGGACGCAATAGGGCCTGACAACTCTCTAAGGCGTCAACACATGATTCATGCATTGCCTGCTGCCTGGGATTGGGGTCACCCGTAACAATGTTATACATCATGCAGGCATGGTAATGGCGGTAAGCAGCTGCAGGCTCAAATATGACCTGGTCGTTATCTTGAATGATTTCGTCACCCGTGTGATATCGACAAAACACCGCTGACTCCCCAGCACCCATCGGCCAACGGCTCGCCGATGGGTCACCGCCCCCCGACATTAAGACCTGCATCATGGCGCCATACACAGACTTGACCGTATTGCCGGGTTGAGTGTACTCAATACTGACCTCAAGCATCTCATCACACAGCGCACCGGCTTGACGAACATAATCGAGTTCTAAATTACTTTTCACCAGTCTGGCAAGCCGAACAGTGTCTGATGCATCAACCAGCGTACAGAAGTCTTGAAGTGCTGCATTCACGACCAGAGCTCGCTGACCGGTTAGTCCATAAGCATGATATTCAATACCAATGGTCTGATTTTCACAGCCGTAGTCGCGCAGCAGTTCCCGCAACTCGTCGGCGGGAGATGCTTGTTCGTGGTCAGTCCAGATACGGATATCAGGAATAATCGATGTTGCCCGGGATTGAATACGATCAGCAGACCGAGTCAGGAGTGCCATACGGCCATCAGCGCCAAGGTACATGGCCTGAAACATGGTGTAACCACTGGTATCGTAACCACTCAAGTAGTACATGCTTTCCTGACGAAAGAGAACCACGCCGTGCAGACCCTGCTGACCCAGAGCCCGTACTGCAACAATCAAGCGACGGTCGTATTCGCTGCGTGGAAAATGAAGGTTTGTCATCGGTATACTCCGTATCCTCGCTGTTCCTCAACGTACCTGTCTTCAGATCACCTCTGACCAATCAATTCGACAGTGGGTCAAGACACAGACTGTTGGACGGATCACGAAATTCAATGAAGCGCCGATTGTGGCACAGGATGTCATCAACAATGTCCAATCCGTCTCAACAGAACCTTCGTGGTCTGGCGTCCACTCGAAACCTCCAAGGAATACTGGCAGTAGGACACCTCGCCAATGACTGGGCACCGGCTGCAATTTGGCTGCTGGCACCGGCAATCGGGCTTGCATTCGACCTGCAACCCTCCCAAATCGGCCTTCTGATCACGCTCCACTCGGTTGGCGCTGCATTGGCCTATCTGCCAGCCGGGATCCTCTCCGACCGGGTGCAACGACCGGGTCGGCTATTGCTGTTCACGTTCTGGTGGGTCGGACTAGGCTACTTTCTAGCGTCCTTTGCCCCGGATTTCTGGATCCTCGCGACAATGCTTGCCATAGCCGGTATGGGTGATGCCACATGGCACCCCATCGCAACGGGTGTTCTGGCGCGTCGTTTCCCCGCTCGCAGAGGTCTGGCACTGGGAATTCATGCGCTGGGTGGCACCCTGGCGGAAGTCTTTTCGCCTCTGGTGGTGGGCATTCTGCTGTCGGTGATGGACTGGCGATCGGCGCTCCAACTTTCAATCTTGCCACCACTAATCATGGGGGTTGTGTTTTATAGATTTCGTAACACCATCCCAGTTTCGAGAACCAGCAGCATCAGTAGGGTTGATCTGGTGAGTCTTCTTTATAGCTGGACCACCCGGAAAGGACTCGCTCTGATCACCGCCATAACCACCTACAACATGGCGCTCATTGCATTGATGACGATTTCACCATTGTTTGTTCAGCGCGAGCTCGGGTACTCAACCAGCGAGACAGGTCTGTTTTTTGCACTGGCGATGCTGGTCGGTGCAACAGGACAGCCCCTGGTCGGCCGCTGGTCCGACCGGATCGGGCGGCAGCGGGTATTTGTCTGCGGCTTAACGATTGCAAGCGCGTGTGCCTTGCTGGCTGCAGTGTTTCCGTATCAAGGGTGGACGGCTGGCGTACTCATTGCAGCCATGGCAATACTCGTGGTTATCCGGTCCGGACTCCTCGCTATGGCTGTCGACTACTCTGGAAAGCGTGAAGCCACCACGTTGGGATTCGTTTTTGCTCTGATGGATGGTGTAGGTGCACTCGGTGCGCTCACGGCAGGCTTTGTTGGCGATTTTGAACTCCGTTATGGCTTCGCTCTGGCAGCGGGTTTTTCTCTTATCAGCATTGGAATCACCGCTGTAACATTAAATCGGACAAGCGGGCGCTGATCAGCCCGATTTTATCCTTACCCGACATAGTCTCCAGCTGTATCCCTCGACTGACAGCCGGATCATTCAGTATACTGTATATATATACAGTATACTGAATATCACGCCATGCTGGAATATGCCGAACTCCACTGCCTGTCTAACTTCACATTCCTTCGGGGGGCATCTCACCCTGAGGAACTGGTTAAAAGAGCTCAAGAACTCGGTTACCGCGCCCTCGCACTGACTGATGAATGCAGTCTGGCTGGTGTGGTCAGAGCCCATGTTGCTGCTCAGGAACACCACCTGTCCCTGATTATTGGTAGCGAATTTTCCCTCGCTAACGGGCCTAAGCTGGTTCTGCTCGCCGCCAACCGGCACGGCTATCGCTCACTGACCCGCCTGGTGACTCAGGCACGATCCATTACCCCCAAAGGACAGTACCGACTTGTGACAGATGACATGACCCGCGAAGCGCTTGCCGACTGTCTCGTCCTGATGCTGAGCAGTCCGGAATCAACACCCGGCCACACATCTGCTGAATATTACAGAACTCTTGAACAAAATACTGGCTGGTTGGGTGAGCTCCTGCCAAACCGCATATGGATCGGTGTAGAACAACTTATCAATGGCCAGGATTCCCGGCAACTTGAGCAGCTTCGAAAAGTCTCAAAAAAAACCGGGGTGCCGTTGGTTGCAAGCGGTGATGTCCATATGCATACCAGAACACGACAACGACTTCAGGACACGCTTAACGCTATCCGCCTGGGTATTACTGTGCCCCAAGCCGGACACCAACTTTACGCCAATGCTGAGCGTCACCTTCGCAGCCTGCAACTACTGGAACGAATGTACCCGGCAGATATTCTGTCAGAAACTGTCGTTATTGCGGAACAGTGTGGTTTTTCTCTCGACGAGATACGCTATCAGTACCCGGATGAATTCTGTCCGGATCATCTCAACCCGACTGCATACCTTCGCCATCTGGTGGAAAAAGGCATGCGCCAGCGCTGGCCAGATGCTATTTCAGAAAAGATCAGGAAACAGATTCAGCACGAACTCTCATTGATTGAAGAGCTCAACTATGAAGCCTACTTCCTTACGGTATATGACATCGTACGCTTTGCTCGATCGCGCAATATCTTCTGCCAGGGGCGTGGGTCTGCTGCCAACTCTGTAGTCTGTTTCTGCCTGGGCATCACTGAAGTCGACCCCGCCCGAATGGAGATTCTATTTGAGCGATTCATATCGCGGGAACGCAATGAACCCCCCGATATCGATATCGACTTTGAGCACGAACGGCGTGAAGAAGTCATGCAGTATGTATACCGGAAATATGGCCGTGAACATGCTGCGTTGACTGCAGCTGTGGTGACCTACCGACCTCGCAGTGCCATTCGTGATGTAGGTAAAGCGCTTGGACTCAGTCTGGACCAGGTCAATCGGCTAGCACGAAATATCAGCTGGTGGGACGATGGGGAAATAACCCCTCAACGAGTGCATCAAGCTGGTTTCAACTCCAGAAATACTTTGATTTCCACTGCACTCGATCTGGCCAGCGAGATCATTGGATTTCCTCGCCATCTGTCACAACACACCGGGGGGTTTCTCATCTCCCGGGAACCTCTTTACAACCTTGTACCGGTTGAGAACGCTGCTATGGCGAAGCGCACTGTAATTCAATGGGATAAAAATGACCTTGACGCGCTTGGGCTGCTGAAAGTTGATTGTCTTGCTCTGGGTATGCTGACTGCTATTCACCGCGCCTTCGATCTGATTCAAAAACACCAGAACATTGCGTTAACCATGTCATCGATTCCAGCAGAAGACCCTGCGGTCTACGACATGATCAGCCGTGCCGATACCGTCGGTGTATTCCAGATCGAATCTCGAGCACAGATGGCTATGTTGCCCAGACTTAGACCGGCCTGCTTTTATGATCTCGTTATCGAGGTTGCGATCGTCCGGCCAGGACCTATACAAGGCGACATGGTGCATCCCTATCTCAAGCGACGACGGGGTGAAGAGCCGACCACCTATCCGAGTGAAGCGGTGCGTCAGGTACTTGAACGAACCCTGGGTGTGC
>Ga0208336_1000826_pt1:0-10000 | contig 11311 bp, 8 predicted proteins | sample DeeseametaMP0372_FD_184212 | JGI IMG/M metagenome (GOLD analysis project Ga0208336, IMG submission 184212) | Marine microbial communities from the Deep Atlantic Ocean - MP0372 (SPAdes) | ecosystem: Environmental > Aquatic > Marine > Oceanic | place: East of Porto Seguro, South Atlantic...
TTCCTCGGGACCAAACTGAATCATGCAATAGCCAATCAATTCTTTTTTTGATTCGATCACCCAAGTTTTTCGGTCTGACTTTTCCAGAAGTTCATTATGTATCATTTCCTTTGACCATGCTGAATTAGGAAACGCACGTTTTTCAATCTGTAAAATTCTTGCAAGGTCAATTTCTTTGCCTGCTCGAATGATCATATTTTTATCTAAACTGAGCGATTTTTTCTTTACTACTGATGACAAGTACAAAATATTTTGAATGGATTTAATTTCGGAGATAATTCGTGCGTTCAAGAGAAACAAGCAAGTTGCTTATTTTACAGTATCGCTCAATTTAGGTTTTTTATTCATTTCAAAGGGAGCAATGTATTCCGGTACCAGATCATAGGGTTTTTTAATCAACCAATTGTCACCCTCATGATATGCTAAAAAACCCACATTTTTTGCGGAAGGGGTTGCTTCGATCAGTTGCGGGGACTTTGTGAGGATTGATTCACAATTCCATTGAAATGTGGAAGAATCTATTTTTTCCAGAAAATCGTCAATATCACCCACTTCCGGTTTCGTCTTGGATATTGGGAAACCATTTTCCCAATTAAACTCTTGGTAAAAAATGCGTTTCCCATGGGAATATGATAGCCCTTTTGTAGGCTTCGCCGTGTGTAAACCAAACGCCATGGATGTCATGGTGGGCACCGGTATGATGGGCAGATTATGAGAATAAGCCAATCCTTTCGCCATTCCCAATCCGATCCTTAATCCCGTAAAAGATCCGGGACCAATACTCACAGCAATCGCATCCAAGTCACCCACAGTTTTTTTACTTTGTTCGAGTGCAATTTGGATGAATCCAGGCAAGATTTCTGCATGCTTACGATAGGCAGACTTTTCCACCAAACTCAAAATGTCTCCTTTTTCAATCACTGCAACACCACAAATTGTAGAAGAGGATTCAATGGATAGGATCAATTTAGACTTCAAGATCAACTCCGTGAATATCTATCTGTCTGCTTTGGGGATTCCCGTCGGGTCTGTAAAAATTTAATGTAATCACATTTAGGGGTAAAATTTCCTGTATAATGTCTGCCCATTCGATCAGGGTCACTCTGTCTTCCGGGGTTAAAAATACTTCACCGCCAATATTCAGAAAATCCATCTCACTATCTAAGCGATAAGCGTCTATATGGAAAAGGCCATGGGGCGAACCATCATATTCTGAAACAAGTTTAAACGTTGGCGAGCCCACTCTTTCATGGATACCCAATGCTTTTGCAAACCCCTGTGTGAAGGTTGTTTTTCCTGTTCCCAGGTTTCCGATCAATGCCACGACAGACCCAACCGGAATTTGGTGTGCTAGTTTACGCGCTAAAGTTTGGGTTTCTTTAATGGAATGACACTCAACAACCATTAACCGCGTCCTTTCATGATGACCACAGGAACCATCATTTCTTCCATGGAAATTCCACCATGCTGGAATGAATTCTTGAATTTGGCCTGGTACTTGTGGGCTTGATTCGGGTAAATAAAATAAATATCATCTTTCGCCACAATATAACTGGGTTGCGGACCAAAAGAGGGTAACCGAAATTTTTCCGGTTCCTTGATCACCAGCGCATTTTTTTCTCTTGTATTTAGATTCCGTCCAAATTTGTAGCGAACTCCGGAAGACGCTTCGCGACTGGCGGCCACCATTACATCGTGCTGAACGCGAATGCTGCCATGGTCACTGGTCAAAATCACGGTAAAATTATTTTCGCTTAATTTTTTCAGGACCTGGAGAAGCCATGAATGTTCCAGCCAAGATCTCACTGCGGTGCGATAGCCGGACTCATCCGGGACCATTTCTTTCAGCACATCCATTTGGGAACTTTTGTGCGCGAGAATATCCACAAAATTCACCACCAATGCCAACACGTCTTGTTGAATATAATCCTTAATTCGATTTTGGAACTTTTTCCCCTCTTCCACAGCCCAGATCTTATGATAATGGACCCGTTTATCTCTCAAACCATATTTTTTTAATTGATCAATGAGAAACTGTTTTTCATGCTGATTCAAACTGGGTGCATTATTTTTCATATCCTCAGCCTGTTGTGGATATTTTATTACCATTTCATCGGGATAAAGCCCACTAAAGATGGCATTTCTTGAATATGGTGTTGCCGTTGGAAGTAATGAAAATTTATAATCGATAACGATGTTGAAAAAGGGTTCCAATAGGTCCATCATGGATTTAAAATGATCATGTCGCATGCAATCTACCACCAGTAAACAAACCTTTTTATCCTGTTCCAATATCGGCTGAACATATTTTGAAACAATATCTGGAGAAAGGGTTGGGCGATTATTGGTTCTCATCCAACTCTCGTAATTCGATTCTATAAAGTGAGAAAATTCGCGATTGCAAGACTGGATCTGCTCTTCAAGAATTGATCCTAAACCCGTGTCTTTATATTTATCAAATTTGATCTGCCAATCCACAAGTCGATCATATAATTCCCACCAATCATCGGCGCTCAAATCATCCCGTAATCGTGCATCGATTTCCTGGAATTCCTTCAGGTAATCGCTAGTGGCTTTTTGCTCCCGAAGTTTGATCTGTTCCAGCGTTTGCTTACAGGCCATAAAAATCTGGCTGGGGTTCACCGGTTTAATCAGAAATTGTTCCACTTGCCCGGTGATGGCTTCATCCATAAGCCATTCATCTTCCGTTTTCGTGATCATGATCACCGGCATTGTTGTCCGGATTTTTTTGAGTTCCGCCAGTGTTTCCAAGCCATCCATTCCCGGCATGGATTGGTCCAATAAGATCAGGTCATAATCATTCTTTTCAGAGAGGGCGATCCCATCCTGACCATTGGCGGCTTGGGACAAGGTGTAGCCCTTATCTTCCAAAAATAAAATATGGGGTTTTAAATGATGGATCTCGTCGTCGATCCAAAGAATATGTCCGCGTGAATTTTGCATAAAATAAGGGCTTGAATATTACAGATGAAACGAATGGAATCGGAAAAGTTCCGGATGGTTGCCTGCTTATTTAGATAAAAGATTATTTTTTCCGTTTGAATCATAGTCCAACAAACGAAAAGGCCAACCCAAAAATACCATCCTTAGAATCAGGTTTAGATTAATGGTAACAATGAACTTCCATTACGGCATTCACGCCTGGAGATTTATTGATCTCATCGTATACAGGTTGAAGTGCTTTCTCAATCGATTCCTTTGATCCGTCAAAGGATAATTTCCAGTGAATTGTGAGTCCCATATTATTTTGATGTCATGGTCCAAACGCCATCCCAATCTTTGCCGGGAGGGTTATCTTTAAACATGGTGCAACGATCAATATAAACAGCAGAGGGCGTTGTGTTCCGTGATGTAAAATGATCTTCCATATTCTCCGCTTTTTTAAACAGGGCAAGTGCTTTTTCCCAATTCTGCTGGAAATAATGGTCCAATCCATCTTCAAATATTTTTACAAGATTGACCATATCATTATCAGCATTTTCTTTTGCAGAGACCAATTCATACACTTTCACAGGTATATTTTTCCCTTTTACTCGAACAAAATCTAGAAACCTGAACATGTATTCATCTTTGGTGGTTTCGTAAATATTTTCCCCCACAAAATTATAAACTCCATACTGTTTTGCTGATGATTCCAATCGAGCAGCGAGATTAACAGTATCGCCCATCATGGTATAATTCATGCGCATTTCGGATCCCATATTCCCTGTAACCATTTTACCACAGTTAAGTCCGATCCGATGCTGCATGGAATAAATAATATCCGGCCAATCCGCTTCAGACTCCCATTTTTTACGAAGATCATCCAATGCGTCCTGCATAGCCAGAGCTGTTTTACAGGACTTTAATTCATGATCTTCCACGGGAACCGGTGCCCCATAAAATGCAACAATTGCATCACCGATATATTTATCTAGTGTGCCTTCATTATCTAAAATGACCTTGGACATGACTGTGAGATACTCATTCATGAGCGCAACCATGCGCTCCGGCTCAAGTGCTTCGGAAAAGGTGGAGAAATTTTGGATATCGGAAAAGAATGCTGTATGATATCCTTCCACACCACCCAGTTTTGGTACCTGTTTTTCTTCATACATTTTGTCCAAAACATCTGGTGAAATGTAAGTCCCGAAAGTCTCTCTTAAAAATTTCTTATCCTTTTGCTCATGAAGGAATTGGAATATGATATTGCTGGAATAGGTAAACATAAGTCCCGCAATAGGCGCTACAATTGGCAACATATAGGATTCTCCCGGTCCCGGAAGAGTCACCTGTAATTGATCATAAAATTTATCGTACAATGCACCCGGCAGAATGTTTGCTACTGTGGATTTCCAAAACCACCAATAATCATTAGCAAACATTCCCATGGCAAAGGCATAATAAAATATTCCTTCTGAAAAAATAATAATTCCAGCCATAATGGGATGCAATTCAATTTTGGTTAAAAGAATATAAGCAATCGCACAAAGCCCAAATATCAAAAGAAAATTAGCGAGAGGATAGGGCGCACCTTCAACCATATACCGTGTTGTTTTGCCACCAAAAACTTTAATGTAATTATTATGCAGCATGGTTTGGATCGCATTGGCATGTGTTTCCATCCCGGGCGTTAATTGGCTCAAATTCAAATAGTTATAAAATGGCGTGGATTTCACATCGTGAAGCACTTCCACGGATACGCCCAAAATCACAATCTTATTATAAAATGGAGATTGAGTAATGTCAAAATTTGATCCGAGTCCTAACAAGGCCATCATTTCATTTCTTTCTGCTTCATCTTCCATGGAGCTAACCCAATCTGGAATTTGGCCGGGAAGGAATTGGCTCATCCAATCTAAGTCTTCAGGTATGTCATAATCTTGTGTATCCAGGACCTGTGATAATGAGAACCTTGGGAAGGTGCCCCAGGGCTTCAGGTCATATCTGCCGGGCATTTTATAGCCCGAGGGCGGGCCATAATAATTCACGAGAAAATTATTGGTACGGCCATAGGATCTGATATTCAGTTGACCGAATTCCCAATTTAATGTACTCCCATCGAAGGTTAGAACGGCATCATCGGATATATCAAGGAAAGCTTTTACGCACTTTACACCGAGTGTTAGATACGCAACATCAGGCTCATGCGCCATATATCCTGCGATGCTGTATTGACGAGAAAAGCCATCAATGTCAAGCATATCATTTATGAGTCCTGTTTCTGGATTCACATCCATGATTTCAGGTACAGGATAAGCAATATAGGTTGGAGGAATCCTTGTTGGTTCCCTTACCATTTTTACATCCATGACCACTGTTGTCCCATTATCCTGGGCTCTATTAATGGATTCAGCCAACAGGATATCACCATGACCGGGGAGATATTGCTGGAAATCCGGTGGAAGATTTCTGCTGACGCTTCTTAAATATTCACTTCTCGCATCTGGAGAATCAAACTGAATATCGAATGCGATAACCTTGGCGCCTGCTTTCGACAGATTATCCACCACTCTTGCCCAAATGTCTCCACGTGGATAGGGCCAGGGAACTTTATTATCTTTCAGGATGCGCCATGCTTCGTCGTCGACTTCCACCAGAATTACATCTGTGCCCCTATTGATAATGGTGGAATCGCTGGCACGCCAACCGGTTAAGGGGCCACGAACCGTATGAAACCGATAATCATAGGTTTTTAATTCAAGAAAATCGAATACGCCCACCCAATGGAGAAAACAAGTGATAATGATTGCACCAATCGTCAATCCAAGATCCACCAAGTGGGTATGGAAGAATTTTATAATTTTTCCAATCAAAATCTGTATCCCAAACTCAAGTTAAATCCGGAACTGTTAACGGTCCAGTTTTCCCAGGCTTCATCTATTTTGCCATCATCATCATTATCGGATCCATCGGTTTTATATAATTTGATATTATTCATACGGATTGAACTGTTAAAATTTAATGTCAATTTATTTAAAATATCCCAGTCTCCACCGATTTTTCCACCATAAAGTTTTGTGGATGAATCATCCGTTTCTCCATTAGTCATGAAGTCTAAACCCGCGCGAAACCTTACTCTATTTTTTAACAAAGCATATTGAATAGTGGTACTGATAGAGGTCCAAGTACTTTCATCTTTGTAGGGGACATTATTTTCATCCATATAGGGAATGAACAATTGAGTTCTGTTAAAGGATGTAGATGTTTTTAACGGGAATCGGAATCGTGTTGAAAAAGTGACTGAAATAGATTGTGTTTCTGCCTTTTGGAATAGGAAACCACCCTTCCTTTCCACAGAAAGATTATCTTTATAGGTAATTGAATTCACATTGATAGATGTAGTTGTGTTTACGGTTCCAAAGTTACCCGGTATGTTGACGGAAGCCATGATATTCAAGGCCTGTGAATCTTCCCGGCTGTCCCCAAGATAATTCCCGTATTGATCCGTGTCCACCGAATCGATCCCATTGGTTCTGCCAATTGATTGTAGATTCATCACAATGGATGGCGCTCCGGGGCCTGGTACCAAAGTCGTGTTAAAGGAAACTGTTTTTGTTGCCACAGGATTTGCCACTGTTTCCGATAAATTGTTATCTCTGTATTTAAATCCAGCGACAATCATGAGTCGCCTCCCTAATAAGGATAATCGGTCATTGAGCGTAAATTCCCGAATATTACTCGTGAGATAGGGATTTCCGAAACTTTTATATTCTGACCCCAACTGGCGAAACTCTATTAATAAGTTATTAAAAGAATAACTCCCTTTCACTCTTAGATAATATGCCGAAGCAGGCATATTCAAAAAAGCACGAAACGGGCTTTTTTCTGCTACAAGAGGGTCAATAGGGAGAATTGGTGAGAGATAAAGAGGGTGGATCGTGAAAATATCCTCATAACTTTCAATAAAATCTGCCATTTCAGTCACAGAGTATTGTCCCATGATCATGCCATCACTCAAGGTATCTAATAATAGATCTAACGAATCTTTTGATGCAGTGCCAGCCCAAATATTTGTATTGGTGTAACTCATGTTCCATCCCATTTGGAATAACATTTTTCTATTATCCATGGCTGCTTCAAAATCAAAACCTAAAACAAGATTTTCCTCTGGAGACCCATCCTCCCAATTTCTGGTTTTGATCTCAACTGTATCCCCATTCAAACTTAATGAATCGATCAATTGAGTTAAGGTGTAGTATTGATCCGTACTATCTCCCAGAACAGTTGTGTCAACCGTCATCAAACTGGATGAAGGTGCTTTTACATCAATCTTTTCAAAATCGTCCTTTGCTTTCAAAAAATGAAATCCACCCCTGTACTTATTGAATAAACTGAATCCCAATCGCATTGCAATGACATCCCGTGGAAATGTGTAACCGTTGCGACTGATTTTAAATATTCGGTTCCCTTCATTGTCATACTTTATATCCTGAGATAACAATTCGTAAGCACCATCAATCCCAGTCTGATATTGGACCTCCCGGGTAAATTTTCCCGTTACTGTTTGAAACTCGATGGTGCCATTTAAATCAAATGCTAAAAAGTCTCTGCCAAACAAGTTGAACCCGTCAAATCCAAATCCATATTTAAAATCCCCTTGGATGTGCCGGCCATCAACACGCTTCCCATCCAAAACATAAGGAGAAACAGAGGGATAAACATCCCCACTTTCGATCTTTAAATAATCGGTAATTCGTAATGAAAGCGTGGAGCGGTTTAACGGTTGTGTAAGGTTTGACTCGCGACTGGAATTACGAAATGAATATCTTGCCTTAATCCAACTCAATTCGCCATCAATCTTTCCGGAATTTTCTCTTTGATCAATGGAAATAGACGATGCTGTACTCGATGATCTTTTTGCTTTCAGGGATCCTTTGTAAATGAAGGATTGTGCAACATTCACCATGCCTTTATTCACATTAAAAGACCATTCCACCGGTACCACGTCAATGCCAAATGTTGTTTTAAATAATAGTCTAATTTGATGGAGTCCAACATCTAATTCCTCATCCGGAACCAAAGACAAAACATCTTCAAAAATGATTGTTTGATCCGTATAATCTTTACCATCAATCAAAATCTGGAAACTATTTTGGTCTACATTGACCGCATTAAACAGTGATGCAGAAATGACAATTTCATCCGGACGATTCATGGAGCCATCTTCAGGAGAGAGAATCAAAATATCTGCTTCCACAAAATCCGCACCCAATTCTGTACTTCTCTTTTTTTGGCCACTAACGTGAAAATCATCTTTCTGTGAAATTTGACGCCGAGTTACTCTGATGGATAATGGTGTGTCGAACGGGCTATTGGTTAAGGGAAGGGCAATACGTCCACCCTCTCTTGTAGTTAAAATAGTTATATATTCTAATCCAACTTCAGTGACACGATGCCTTGGGATGATCCCTACCCATTTACCACCCTCATAAACCATACGAACTTCCTGATAACTCAATTCACCTTTATTCCGGAAAAAGAGCATGCCGTATGCAATTGGTTGTTGCGTAAACATGAGTTGTGAAATAATGACATCTTCTCCCGAGTAAACTTGGCTGGGGTTTTCATGATAATAAAGATGATTTGTTTGTGGAAAACCCCAACCAACAAGATACAGGAATGAGGCCAGAAATATTTTCTGTAAGGTGCGGTTTCGCATAGGGGGAAGTTTATTGGAATTTAAGGCGAAGGAAAAAGATTATTGATATTCAATAACCATGACTTTTTGTTCACCGTTTGGACCTTCTAAATAGATCCTAATTTGAGACGGACCTTCCTGTTCATCGCTTGGGTCGTCAGGAATGGAACTGGGGTCTGTTTCACTCAATTCAAGAGTCCCATCGGGTATTGAAATACAAGACATACCTTCAGTCACGTCTACATCTTCACCGGTTTCAGAATTCACAAGTCCTACAGTACCTTCAACACAAATTATCTGATCTCCGGTTACAGGGTCAGTCAGCAACCAGAAGTCAGTCCCTTTTACAGATGCCACGGATGTAGGTGTCTGGATGACAAAATCCGTATTCTGTTTTTTGATCGTTGCCCTTACAGTGCCAATATCCATATTGATCTTTTTGGAAATACTGGCCGCAGTTCTCTGGCCTGTAATGACTGCTTCAGAATTACCCTTGAGTTTTAAAGTGGATTTATCATCAATAAAAATTATGGCTGTAAAACCGGATTTTCCCGTCCGAATCTTATCACCACTGGAGAGTATTCTACCTGCTTTCAAATCATAAAATTCTGTTTTTCCCGTAGGCATAATCTCAACCAGTCCCTTCACCTTTGTTACAACGGCAATTTTACTTCCTAATACGAATGAAAAAACAAAAAAAGACAGGACGATATATCTAAACACTTTCATTATTCTACCGTGATCGATTGGACTTGATACGTATTGCTTAAGATCTGGTTGAGAAGGTAATTCACCATGGCTTCATCCACATTGATGCCATTGATCTCCAACTGACCTGTTGGGGTGTACCCTTGTAATTCATTTCCGGATCCAAAAAACGCGTTGAATTGATCATCCCCTAAAGCCTGTTGGAGAGTCATGAGTATCGGACTTGAGATTGCACCAGTTGTTTCAACGGTTCCCGCTACTCCAATCTTGAATGCAAAAATTGAAGATGCCATTTCTTCTGCTCCAGATGTGGTGGGTAATGTCATCATCACCTGCCAGCCATAAACTTTTCCTTCCTCCAGTGGATAGGCACCGCTGAATGGATACTGAAAACTGTTTATATTATCAATGAGATACCAATCTTCTGTTTGATCAAAAGGTAAAACCCTTTGGTCTTCAATGGCATCTTCTAAAGAACTATGAACATCGGAATTATATTGAGCCACTCGAATGTATGATTCACACCCATTGCATGACTGGGAGAACCATTGAAATATTGGGAAAGTTGAGTAAATAACATTATCCAACGTATCAGATAAAACTCCACCTGGCATTTCCAAATTAATAGATACTGGAGATTGGACTACGATC
>Ga0208336_1000838_pt1 | contig 11182 bp, 8 predicted proteins | sample DeeseametaMP0372_FD_184212 | JGI IMG/M metagenome (GOLD analysis project Ga0208336, IMG submission 184212) | Marine microbial communities from the Deep Atlantic Ocean - MP0372 (SPAdes) | ecosystem: Environmental > Aquatic > Marine > Oceanic | place: East of Porto Seguro, South Atlantic Ocean...
AGCTCGAGTAATAGAACAGTGTGGATTAAAAGGAGTCATTCATAGGATGGTTTCGGAATGTTCAAAGGGATACAAGCAGAGAATTGGCTTGGCATGTGCAATGATTCATGATCCTAAAATTCTTATACTTGATGAACCGGTTACCGGTCTCGACCCAAACCAGATTGTAGAAATTCGCAATCTCATCAAAGATTTGGGAACAGAAAAACTGGTGTTAATGTCCAGTCATATTTTACAGGAAATACAAGCCACAGTAAATAGAATAATTATAATTCATAAAGGGGAAATTGTAGCTGATGGAACCAATGAAGAGCTCATGAGTGGGTTTATGGGAAATACAAAACTTACTTTGGAAATTAAAAATGCAGAAGATAGTACTGTAAAAGCACTAACAGAAAAAATTCCAACTATCAGTTTAGTTGACACAACAACAAAAAATGGATCTCAAATACTTCATTTAGAATATCCAAAAGAAAAAGATCCCCGCGAGGAACTATTTCAATATGCCATAGATTCTAATTGGGTAGTGACAGAGATGAGCCCTCACAGTGTAAATCTGGAATCAATATTCCGAACCCTCACAATGGAGGACAAGGCAAATGCGTAACTTGAAAGCCATTTACTTTAAAGAAATGAAGTCCTATTTTAATAGCCCAATGGCCTATATCTTCCTGGTCATATTTGCGGTTATTACAGGATATTTTTTCACACGAACCTTTTTCCTTTTTAACCAGTCAGACATGCGTTCACTGTTTAACATAATCCCCCTGGTGTACCTCTTTTTTATACCGGCAATAACTATGAGTCTGATTGCCCGGGAAAAAAATCTGGGAACTATGGAAGTGATGTCCACCCTGCCATTAAGAGACTTGGATTTTGTGGTGGGAAAATTTCTGGCAGCTCTGAGTTTGGTATTGGCGGGTTTACTAATATCGCTGGTACATTTTTTTACTTTGACCCAGGTTGGGACTAACATTGATTATGGGGCTGTATTCACAGGATATTTAGGGATTGCCCTTGCAGGAGCTGTGTATTCTGCTGTGGGTACTTTCGCCAGCAGCCTTACTGATAATCAAGTGGTGGCATTTATTATAGGGATATTTATTGTGCTGATTTTCTTTCTTATGGATAAAATGCTCATGTTTGTTCCTGCTACGCTCACAGGGATTATTCAATATCTCAGTGTTGACTATCATCTGTCAAATATTTCAAGGGGGGTGATTGACAGCAGAAATCTTATTTACTTTGCATCGGTTGTAGGATTATTTTTGTTTATGACAGTTCGTATGTTAGAAATTCGGAGGTGGAAATAACAATGGGTACTCAAAATAAAAAATCGGTTTTGACATATATCGGAATAGTTGTGGCTATCCTCGTTTTATTAAATGTTGTTTCCAGAAATTTGTTTTTCAGATGGGATTTAACAGAAAATAAAATGTACAGTTTGTCCGATTCCAGCAAATCAGTTGTTAGTAAAATTGATGATCGGCTCACAATGAAAGTGTATTTTTCGGATAATCTTCCCGGAGAATATGGTAATAATCGCAGATATCTCCAGGATATTTTAGAAGAGTATACAGCATACTCTAATGGGAATATCCATTTTGAATTCTACTCTACAGATGATGATGAAAAAATGCAGGAAGATGCCCAGAAGTCAGGAATTCAGCCCGTGCAATTACAAGTCATTGAAAATGATAATATTGAAGTAAAGCGAGTCTATATGGGCATGGTTTTCCTTTATGAAGATGAACGGGAAACTATTCCGGTAATCCAAACAACTACCGGATTGGAATATGACATTACCACGAAAATAAAGAAATTGGTGGATACTAACAAAGAAACTCTCGCCATTGCTAAAACAGGGGGTCAGGAGCAAATCAAAAATGAAAATATCTCTCAATTGTTGGCTCAACGTTACAATATTCGAAATATAAATCTGAGTCAGGCAGTTGCTGAAAATATTACCTTACTTTTAATAAATGGTGTAGAAGATTCATTAACCGTAGATGAGCACCAAAATTTAGAAGATTTTATTAATCGGGGTGGGAATGTGCTGTTAGCCCAGAACAGAATCAAAACCGATCTTGCTACTCAACAGGCAAATCCGGTAGTGTCGGATATATTTTCATTGCTGGATTCGTATGGCTTACATATTGCACCCAACCTGGTTCTTGATCAAAATTGCGGCAAGGTGAATGTTCAGCAAAATTTGGGATTCATTCGCATTCCCGTTCCCATGAGTTATCCCTTTTTGCCCATTATTAAAGAGGGTAATTTTAATGATGAAGTGGTAATGGTGAATGGTTTAGAGTCTGTGCGCTTGATGTTTCCAAGTGAAATTGTAATTAATGATAGCGTGGCTAGCGCTGAAAATGTCAATATCATTCCCTTGTTTACAAGTTCTAATCGATCAACAACAATGGAAGAGTTTTTTAATTTGAATCCTGATCCCAAAGCAAACCCGGCATTTCGTCAGCTGAACGAAGCTGGCAAAGTATTGGGCGCACTGGCAGAGATTTCCCATTCAGAAACGGGTACTTTAAGCCAATTGATTTTAATTCCAGACTCTAAATTTATTGCAGACGACGGAGGTGGTCCCGCACCAGAAAATCACATATTTATTATGAATGCAGTTGATTATCTCTTAGGTGACAGGGAACTAATTTCTCTCAGAAGTCGCGAAATAACCAACCGGCCCCTGCAGGAACTGGAAGATGATGAAAAAGCACGCTGGAAATGGATTAATATTCTTCTCCCATCTTTTCTTGTAGTTGCATTTGGTGGATTAAGAATGAGACGTGAAAAAAACCGGGCAAAAGTTTTGGAGGAAATCTATGGCTAAGAATGTACAAATTGCACTTATTGTTCTTATTGTATTTATAGGACTATATTTCTTAAATAAAAGTTCTCAATCAAAACACAAAAGTTCAACGGAAGCTATTTTTTCTAATGATCCGGAAGATATTTTCAAGTTTCTAATTCAAAATGGAGAAGAAGCAATTGAACTTGCCCGTGTGGACACGCTGTGGAGAATATCAGGAAATGATACATTAGAGGTTAAGCCCCGGTCAATGGATAACCTGTTTGACAAGGTCTTAAAAGTGAACAGGGGTACCATCATTTCTGAAAATCCCGAAAAATACGGTAAATATTCTGTTGATGATTCTACAGGTACCCATTTAGCCGTCATAGACTCTAAGGGTGAAACGGTTGGGTATTATGTTTTCGGGCGATCAAAATCTGATTATTCCCGCAGCTATATTCGAGTTGGTAATGACCCTAATGTGTATTTAGCTGATCAAAATGTTACTTATATGCTTTCCACTCGGGAAACCTATTGGGGAGAAAAACCAAAAGTAGAAATCCCGCCTGCGCCACCTATTCCAACAGATACATCAGCTGCGACAAATTAATAAATAGTTCGAATTGCCAGTCTGGAATTTTCATAAAATCCTGTAAATAACTCTTTACCCTCTGCTCTGAATTCATGTAGTTTTCAGGTTCCGCATGAAAGAGAAAAACAACAAATTTTTATTTGAAAACCACATTTTTGTAAAGGGTGCCAGAGAGCATAACCTACAAAATATTGATGTGGAAATCCCCCGTGATAAATTGGTGGTTATTACCGGGTTGTCCGGATCAGGTAAATCATCCTTGGCCTTTGATACCATTTATGCTGAAGGTCAACGCCGATATGTAGAATCACTTTCTGCCTATGCCCGGCAATTTCTGGGGCTCATGGAAAAACCAGATGTGGATTACATCGAAGGGTTGTCACCCGCAATTTCAATTGAACAAAAAACTTCCAGTAAAAATCCCCGCTCAACTGTAGGTACTATTACAGAAATTTATGATTATATACGCTTGCTCTATGCCAGAATAGGCGTTCAGCATTGTAATAGCTGTGGTGGTCCCGTTCAGCGGCAAACAGTACAGCAAATTGTAGATAAAATTTTATCATTTAAAGATGGTACCAAGTTTCAAGTCCTTGCACCTGCTGTTAGAAGTCGAAAAGGACAATTTAAAGATGTCTTGAAATCTATTGCCCAGGAAGGATTTGTCCGGGTTCGAATTGATGGGGAAGAAATAAATCTATCTAAAAAAATCGATTTAGAAAAAAATATCAAACATAGTATTGAAGTATTGGTTGATCGTCTCGTATCAAAAAAAGGTATTAAAGATAGATTGACAGGCTCCATTGAATTGGCCTTGAAAGTTGGCAATGGGTTGGTGATAATTGATGAGATTGGAAAAAAAGAACATCTTTACAGTGAATTTTTCTCCTGTCCCAAATGTGATATTTCATTTGAAGAACTGCAGCCAAGGGCATTTTCTTTTAATTCACCGTTTGGTGCATGCAATGGCTGTGATGGACTGGGTACAAAAGTATCCATTGATCCTGAATTTGTAATTCCCGATCCCAAAAAATCACTTATTCAGGGAGCTATCGATCCCATTGGTGAACAGCCTCGTGGAAACTGGTATAGTGCAATCCTGAAAAGTCTGGCCTTTCATTATGATTTTAATTTCACAACACCGTGGAAAAAATTAACGGAAGAAGTACAGAGAGTTCTCCTTTACGGAACACATCCTGGGGAGAAAATTACCATGTCATATCAGTCCGAAAAATTTAAGGGAGAATATAAAGGGAAGTTTGAGGGTGTCATCCCCAATTTACAGCGGAGATATACCCAAACAAAATCGGGGCAAATGCGGGACTGGATAGAAAAATATATGGCTATCCAAAATTGCCCAGAGTGTGGTGGTGCACGTTTGAAGCCTGCCAGTCTTGCGGTAACGATTGGGAAGAAACATATCCAAGAACTCACTGAAGAAACGGTTGGAATTTTGCATGAGTTTTTCAACAATATAAAATTATCCAAACGTGATGCTGAAATAGCAGAGCAAATCATTAAGGAAATTAAATCGCGATTAAATTTTCTTGTAAATGTGGGATTGGATTATCTTACGCTTAACCGCTCATCCGGCACTTTGTCAGGGGGTGAATCACAACGAATACGCCTGGCAACACAGATTGGATCTCAACTTGTAGGAGTGCTGTATATTTTAGATGAACCAACCATCGGACTTCATCAGCGTGATAATCAAAGGCTAATTAAAACGCTTAAGCATTTGCGGGATTTGGGAAATACAGTCATCGTTGTGGAGCATGATGAAAACACTATTCTTGCTGCAGATTGGGTTTTAGATTTAGGACCGCGTGCCGGCTCCCATGGGGGCAAAATAGTTGCCAGTGGTACTCCTAAAGATATTATTGAAAATAAAGATTCACTCACAGGGAAATATTTAACGGGACATGCCAGTATTAAAGTACAGAATAAACGTCGAAAGGGAAGTGGAAAATTATTAACCTTAATTGGCGCTACGGGAAATAATTTAAAAAATGTTACGGTGAAATTCCCATTAGGAAAATTTACGAGCATCACCGGTGTATCCGGTTCGGGTAAATCAAGCCTTATAAACCAAACCTTGTATCCCTTAATTTCCAGGGAATTATATTCCAGTTTACGAAAACCGCTACATTTTGAATCTATAAAAGGGATGGTGCATTTGGATAAGGTTATAGATATTAACCAATCACCTATTGGGCGAACTCCACGCTCCAATCCTGCCACATATACGGGTGTGTTTACCCATATTCGGGATTTATACAGCCAATTACCGGAATCAAAAATCCGTGGGTATCAGCCTGGGAGATTTTCCTTCAATGTGAAGGGGGGCCGTTGTGAAACTTGCCGAGGTGCAGGGCTCATAAAAATAGAAATGCATTTTTTGGCTGATATGTATATTCAATGTGAAGAATGTAAAGGGTTACGATATAATAGGGAAACCCTTGAAATAGTTTATAGGGGAAAAACAATATCAGAAGTTTTGGAATTTACCATAGAGGATGCCCTAAAGTTTTTTGAAAACCATCCTCAAATTAAACGTAAATTAGAAACTTTAAATAATGTGGGACTTGGTTATATTCACTTGGGACAACAAGCCACAACCCTTTCTGGCGGAGAATCTCAACGGGTGAAATTAGCTGCCGAATTATCCAGAGCGGGGACCGGCAGGACACTTTATTTATTAGATGAACCCACAACCGGTCTTCATTTTGAAGATGTGAAAATGCTTCTGCATGTCTTACACGGATTAGTAGATAAGGGAAATACAGTTGTGGTAATTGAACATAATTTGGATGTAATTACATCATCAGATTGGGTAATTGATCTGGGACCCGAAGGGGGAGAAGGCGGAGGTAATATTGTTGCTGAAGGTACACCCGAAATGGTGAGCAATGTGAAAGAATCTTACACAGGACAGTTTTTGGCTGGGATGCTGTAGGCTGGGTAGTTGGCTCTTGGTGCTGGGTACTGTTTTGAAATATCAATACGTAAGTAAACAAAATTAATAGCAAATTAAAAAGCCCCCAACAAAATTGGAGGCTTATAAAATAAATTTCAGGCTTTTTACCCTTCCACATCAGGGGTTGCTAAAACGTCTTCAATATTGAGGTCTCCACTCTCAATTTTTTTCTGAAGCTGATCTTTTATTTTTGCCTTGGCTTCATCAATATCTCGTTTTGACACATTATCCTCCTCCTTTTTTGGCGTAAACATAGCCTGTTTTTTACCGGGGAGGTAAGCCTGTAATTTTTCAACGGTTTCGGTTTCAGAGTCTGCCAATGCTGTAGCCATAATCTCTAAATCAATTTCGGGGTCACCCCAAAATGTTGCTGCAATTCCATCTGGCATTGTAACTACATCATCAAATAATAGGAAGTATTTTTTCACTTCATTCAGCAGATCGGGATTGTCTAGCTTTATTTGTTCTAAATATTTTTTGGCATCATCTTCCGGCATTTTACCCAGCATTTCTGAAACTGATTTTCCGCCGCCTCGTGAAAATTCAACTGGCCCCGGAATAAAAGCAGATTTTTTCTTGAGTTCTTTTGCTGTATGTATAATTGCCTCAAGGGGAATATCTTTTAAATCTCCCGTTTGTAGAACTATTTTATTTTGTTTTTCAACATCAATTTTAGCTAAAAAAGTCATTCTTTTTTCATTGTCAATTTGCTCCAATGCCAATGCAATTACTCTGGATTTTTCCGGTGACAATAATGCGAAGAGTTGTTCATCATCTAAAGCTTCAAGAAATTCAAACATTTTTTCACTACTGGTTTGATCTTTATACTTCTCATTGGAAAGCATTTTGAAATAATAATCTTCCAACACCTCCTTCTTTACAACTGTTGGAACGGTATTTTTTAAGGTTTTTGCATGATCCCGTATTTTATAAAACTCAGCTTCAGGAATATCTTTAAACATATTAATGGAAAGAGAATCTCCTAAAATATCAAAAATGATAGCAACCTTATCATAACCGGTTAATTCTTCTTTAGTTTTCATAACTTATTCTTCTCCAGCTTCTTCTTCACCTTCGTCAGATTTATTAGGATTATCCTCCAGCCATTCTTTAATGAGGGCAGATGCTCCCTCTTTTTCCCCTACGGTAAGTGACACAGCAGTCTGTCTTAATGAGCGGAGCTCCGAACGCATGGCATCTTCATCCGGACGCGGTGGAGGAGGCGCAGGTGGCTCTTCAGGCTTCTCCTCTTCGCTTTCCGAATCATCTTCCTTAGAATCTTTTCCCCCCTCTTTCTTTTTATCCTTTTTTTGGTCTTTAGTTTTTTCTTTACCCTTTGGTTTTAAATAAATGGTTTTCGGCTTTTTATTGCTGGCAGCCAAAAAGGTTACAACCATAAGTGCAATGATGAGTAAAATAAAAATAATGGAACCCATTATTCCTGAGTCGCCACTGCCAAGCTGCATACCCAATAGAGATTCGTCTTCCTTACCACCGCTAGCTTGTTGTTTTACAATACTGAGGGTTTCATGTATAATGACGGAGTCAGATTTAATTTTGCTTTCCATAACCCGTTCAAGGCGTTTTTCAGTATCGACAAATTTGAGAGAATCTTGAGTTTTACGTACCCTTTCTGCTGCTACCAATTGGACAAATCGAAGGGAATCTTCTTTAATTTGTTGGAGCTTGCGGAGGTCTTCAATAGACTCTAATTGATCTCTTCTATTCCGCACTTCAGTTAGTTGAGTATCCAAATCTTTCAATCGTTGGGAATCAGCGTCTAATTTAGAGGCCCTTCTCTCTGCCTGTAATGAATCTAATTCTTCCCTTAATTTTTCTATTTCCACATTTTTCTGATTGGTCTGAAACTGCATGGCTTCTATTTTGATGCAGTCGCCACAGTCCTTGGTTTGGGGAATTATTTTTTCAACCAATGATTTTATTTCCTGTTTTACTGAAGGGAAATTGGAAGTTTCATCCATTCCGATGGTAACCTCAACCCGCCCGATTTTCAAGTCATTTTCACCACGGGTTTGGGAGGCGGAGCCATAGGAGGGCTGTGTGCCCCGGATTGATGGAACTGTAGGTATACCGGGAAAAAATTCTCCGGACGAACTTGTTCCCGACTGTGGGGTTGCGGTCTTTTTCAAGGTACCGCCAATGGAGGAAAATTCAATACTCACAATCACTAAAAACTTTTCTTGCCCCAACATGCGGGATACAGCGGAAGATACTTTTTGCTGATAAGAATTTTCTATGGCAATTTTCTGTGAGAGGATGCTTGCCTGCTGGTTCCAGAGAAAAGCACAGAGGGCTATAATGAATAGATGTTTACGGCCAAATTTACTGGTCATTGTTTTGCTCCTGTTTAAGCATAAGTAAATTTAATACATTCAAATTGTTGTATGAAAGGCAGTACAATTATTTTCCAGTATTTCCTGATCTTTCAATTCCATCAACAAATTGTTGCTGTGTGAAAATAATTTTTATACGCCGGTTTTTTGCACGGAGTTCTCTTGTAGCATTTAATGAATCAATTACTGCATCCATATTGATAGTATCAAAAATCGGTCTTCCCCTATCATCTTTATCACCACCAACATATTCAGGATACCCACCCCTTCCTTCAATAATTTCTACATTTTCTCCCCGAGGTTTTTGCACTGCCCCACGGCGCATATTTGCCCAAGTCATATCAGCTGGCCAGCGAGCGGCATAACCATGCGACACCAGACGAGAGGGCTTTACCCCCTCATTAATTAGATAACTCACCACAGCAGATGACCTAGCAGATGAGAGTTCCCAGTTGGTGGGATATTTTTCTGCTACCTTTTTAGTAGGAATCATATTATCTGTATGCCCTTCAACAATTATTTGGTTTTTATCTGAGGGTACTGTTAAAAAACTATCAACCGCAGCGCTCAAAAATGCTTTCAACTCATCTTTCATGGTGGCTTCACCAGCATCAAAACAGATATTACCATTCAGTTCAATAACCATGCCCCGTGGATCGATATAATCAATTTTTGCCTCAGAAGAATCCAATTCCATTGCTTTAATAATTTCATCTAATTCGCCACTAATTTCATGAGCTTTTGGTGGTTTTTCATTTTTTTCTTTCAAGTCCTGAATGAGACTGTCCATATATTCCTCAATGGGCTGATCATCAATTTCAGTAACCCCTTGTTCCTTTAATTCTTGGGCTTGTTTTTCAATCTCTTCAATCAACTCTTCCATTTCTTCCTCCTTTGCAGCCCCAATATCATCTCCACCGGCATCAGACAGCTTGGCAGGGTCCATGGTAGCCATAGAAAACATAAGCACAAAAAACGCAAAGAGCAGGGTGAACATATCTGCCATGGTTCCAAAATAAGCCGGCAATCCTGACCCCTGTCCTTCGCATAATGGACAAACCTCATCAGCCATAGAAACTAATCTTCATCAGTAAATCTGTCTTTTCTGGCTAGAAATGCATTTAATCTTTCCTGAACCATGATGGGGTGAACCTTATCATATAATAACATTGCCGCCTCTAAATGCAATGCACTCTCTACCTTTTTATCATCATTCACATATTTTAAATGATCTGAAAAGGGTAAGAAAAAGAAAAATGCAAAAAGCGCTCCATAAAGCGTGGTGATGAGTGCTATTGCCATATTGCTGATAAGTGCTGCCGTTGGGTCAACCCCGGGAGCAGGGGGCATTGCCATACCTCCCAGCATAAATATCAAACCAAATAATGTTCCTATCATACCAAATGAAGGGGCATATTCGCCCATTTTTGCCAGGGCATTGGCCTTTTTAATTTCACGCAATGCCCGATATTGCTCTTTATTTTCAATAATAGTTCGGATATCTTCTTTCGATAGGCCATCACTAATCATTCGACATGCATCTTTGATTCCCCCCAATCTAAAGGGCATGTGGTCAGGTTTTTCATCCAATGCTTTTGCCAATTCACCTTTCCGTGCCAATTCAGCTAAACCCACATAATCTTGAACGATATCTTTTAATGTAAAATCGTCCCCTTTAAAAACTTTTGGAAACCCGCTCAACGCTGCAATTACATCGGGAAGGGGATATGCAATGCATGTAGCAGAAAATGCCCCTCCCACTACAATAGCCATACTGATACCATCCCAGAGAGAGCCCATACCGCCAGTATCAGCAGAACCCATAATTGCAGCAGTTAGTAAAATTACTAGCCCCAAAACAAGCCCGATAACAGCACCTAAATTCATTTAATATTCTCCTGTGTTTTCCCTATTTCAAGGGGTTTGAGGCGGTTTTCATCTGCAGCCTGCAGCATATCATAAATTTCTGTAAATTCAGGGTCTAGCTGCAATGCCACATTCCAATTTAGGGTTGCCCGGCGATTATCGCCAAGTTTGTAATAAATAGAACCACGCCTTCCATAAGCAATGGCTAAGTTGGGGTTTAATTCAATAGCAAAGTTTACCTCAGACAGTGCATTTCTAAATTGTTCATCATAAAAAAATCTAAGAGAACGAGATAAATGACGCATGGCTTTATTCTGGTTAGAGTGGCCTACCTGTTCACGCAAAAGATTTTTCCGGGTAGAGTCAACCAGCACAGCTTCTTTATGCTGAAGCATATTATTATAATCATTTAAATTATCAATCATATTCTTACTTACCTTGATGGAGTCTCGCAAAGTTTCTACCACATCTGTGCAGATTGGATCATAATACAAAATAGAAGAATCTGTTTCGCCATAAATACCATCCCCTAATTGTTCACTTAATTCTTCTATTTCATCTGCATCAAAAATTCTAGGTACATTTAT
>Ga0208336_1000849_pt1 | contig 11124 bp, 9 predicted proteins | sample DeeseametaMP0372_FD_184212 | JGI IMG/M metagenome (GOLD analysis project Ga0208336, IMG submission 184212) | Marine microbial communities from the Deep Atlantic Ocean - MP0372 (SPAdes) | ecosystem: Environmental > Aquatic > Marine > Oceanic | place: East of Porto Seguro, South Atlantic Ocean...
TCTATGGCCATATCTGTTGACCAGTACTTTATTAGCTTCTCTATTCCAAACATTATATTCCTTTCATTGTTGCGCTCTCATATTCTTCTGGCGCTGTTTTTTTTCTTTTAATAATCATCTTATTTAATGCATTTAAATAAGCGTTGGCTGACGCAACAAGAGTATCTGTGTCGGCTGCTTGACCAACAGTTGTTTTGCCATTTTCCTCAATTCTCACACTTACCGTTGCTTGAGCATCAGTTCCTTCGGTTACGGCATGCACTTGATATAATTGAAGTTTTACTTCGTGAGGGTACAATTTTTTTACACATTTAAATATAGCATCCACTGGACCATCTCCAGTTTCAGTTGCTTTTTTTATTTCTCCATAAACTTCTAATGTCATATCTGCTTTTTGTGGTTCTCCAGTTCCAGCAAATACTCTTAGAGATTTTAAAATAATAACATTATCTTCTTTAATTAAACTATCATCCACTAAAGCTGCGATATCTTCGTCGTAAACATGTTTTTTTTTATCAGCAAGAACTTTGAATTTACCAAAGGCAGTTTGAATAATATCATCAGTAATATTCATATAACCAAGATCAGTCAATTTATTTTTAAAAGCATGTCTTCCAGAATGTTTACCCATAACTAAAGAAGTTTGTTTAACACCAACGCTCTCTGGAGTCATAATTTCGTAAGTGTTTCTATTTTTAAGCATTCCGTCCTGATGTATTCCAGATTCATGAGCAAAAGCATTTTTTCCAACAATCGCTTTATTAAATTGAACAGGAAAGCCAGTAGCATTTGATACAACTTTCGATGCTTTGCTTAATAATTCTGTATTTATTCCTGTTTTAAATGGCATTAGATCATTTCTAGTTTTCATTGCCATTACAATTTCCTCAAGAGCAGCATTACCAGCTCTTTCTCCTATACCATTAATTGTACATTCAACTTGTCTAGCGCCCGCTGAAACACCAGCTAAAGAATTTGCAACTGCTAAACCTAAATCATTATGACAATGTGTTGATAGAATAGCTTTATCTATGTTTGGCACTTTATTAATAAGTGTTTCGATTATTTTTTTAAATTCTGAAGGAGCAGAATATCCAACTGTATCAGGTATATTAATCGTTTTTGCTCCACATTTAATTGCAAGTTCAACAGTCTTACACATAAAATCCATATCCGTTCTTGTTCCATCTTCGCACGACCATTCTACATCATCAGTAAATTTTCTTGCGTAAGTTACATGTTCTTTTATTGCCTCAATAACTTCTTTTGGTGATTTATTTAATTTATGCTTCATATGAAGTGAACTTGTTGAAATAAAAGTATGAATTCTAAATCTCTCAGCTGATTTTAATGCCTCGTTACATGCATCAATATCTTTTTTTATATGTCTAGATAATCCACAAGGAATTGATTTTTTCAAAATTTTACTAACCTCAGTAACAGCCTCAAAATCACCTGGTGAAGCAATTGGAAATCCGGCTTCAATAATATCAACACCCAATTCATCAAAAACTCTGGAAATTTGAATTTTTTCTTCAAGACTCATAGATGCGCCAGGCGATTGTTCACCATCACGCATCGTAGTATCAAATATGTAAACTCTATTTTTGTCTGTAGACATTTCCCTCAAGACCCAAGTTTAAACATGGGTAATAGTTAATTTAATTCATGTTACAACCTAAGCGAGTTTTATGCAAAAGATTTTTGATTTTGGTAACAAAAAATTAACAAATTTACTAATTTTTCGCCTTATCGACTAATTTATTTTTTCCGATCCATGGCATTAGCTCTCTGAGCTTCTTGCCTACTTTTTCTATAGGATGTTCTGAAAGTTCTTTTCTCATTTTTAGAAAGTTTTTTTGCCCATTTTTACACTCATCCATCCATTGCTTGGCAAACTTTCCTGACTGAATATCCTTTAAAATTTCTTTCATTCTTTCTTTGGTTTTATTATCAATAATTTTTTTTCCTGAAACATACTCTCCGTATTCTGCAGTATTTGAAATAGAATAATTCATATTTGCTATTCCACCTTCGTAAATTAGATCCACTATCAATTTAACTTCATGTACACATTCAAAATATGCCATTTCAGGAGAGTAACCTGCCTCAACAAGAGTTTCATATCCATTTTTAATTAATTCGACTAAGCCCCCGCACAAAACAGACTGCTCTCCAAATAAATCAGTTTCACATTCTTCTTTAAAATTTGTTTCAATAACTCCAGCCTTACCTCCTCCAATTGCCGTTGCGTAAGAAAGCGCCAAATCTCTTGCCTGACCAGAGCTATCTTGATGGATGGCCATCAAACAGGGGACGCCGCCGCCTTTTTGATACTCGCTTCTTACCAGGTGTCCAGGTCCTTTGGGTGCAATCATGAAAACATCAAGATCTTTTCTGGCATTAATGAGATTAAAATGGATGTTCAATCCATGTGCAAAAGCTAAGCTTGTTCCTTCTCTCATTCTCTGTTCAATATGATTTTTATAAATTTGAGATTGTAATTCGTCAGGAGTTAAAAGCATCAAAACATCGGCCCATGCTGCAGCATCGGAAAGAGACATTACTTTAAGTCCTTGTTCTTCTGCTTTTCTTTTGCTTGGAGAACCATCTCTCAAGGCAACAGCCACATTTTCTACTCCGCTATCTTTTAAATTCAAGGCATGAGCATGCCCTTGACTGCCAAATCCAAAAATTGCTATTTTTTTTGATTTAATTAAATCTACGTTTGCATCCTTTTCGTATAACATTTTCATAAAAATTTCCTCTAATGTTGTTTAAACACTTCTGAGCCTTTAGTCATTGCCACCACTCCGGTTCTGGATGCGCTTGCTAGTCCCAAAGGTTGTAATTTCTTTATCAATTCATCAATCTCTTTTTTTAAAGCAGAAACTTCAACTACAAAAGATTTTTTTGTTTTGTCCAAAATAGTATACTTATATTTTTTACATACTTTCCTTGCTTTTTCTAGTTTTACTGCTGATGAAACAACTTTTAATAATGCCATTTCCCGCATTAACGTTTTTTTATCACTTGGAAAATCAGCTACCTTATGAACTGGTACAAGTTTTCCCAGTTGTAGTTTTATCTGTTGAAGAACTCGTGGTGTTCCTGACGTAGCAATCGTTATACGAGATATATTTTTTTTCTTATCCACCTCGGCTACAGCGAGTGAGTCAATATTATAACCTCGACCAGAAAAAAATCCTACAACTCGCGCAAGAACCCCTGTCTCATTATCCACCCAAACGACAATTATATGTTTTTCAATTTTCTCTATCTGGGTTGCAAAGCTGTAAGCTGATTTTACCATAATTAAACCAATATTTTCCCCTCTTCAGAAACTTCCTCTTCTTCTTCATCTTTTGAACCTAATAACATTTGATTATGTGGTTTTCCAGAGGGAATCATTGGATAACAATTTTCTTCTTTATCGACCACACAATCAAAAATAACTGGTTTGTTTACTGTAATCATGTGTTTAATTTTTTCATCTAATTCTTCTGGTTTATTTGCTCTGATACCAACACACCCGTAGGCCTCTGCTAATTTAACAAAATCTGGCAACGCAGCAGTATAGCTTTCAGAGTAATTTTTATCATGTAATATTTCTTGCCACTGCCTAACCATTCCCATGTATTCGTTATTGAGAATAAATATTTTTATTGGTAATTTATATTGAACAGCGGTTGACATTTCTTGCATCGTCATCAAAACTGAAGCTTCTCCCGCAATATCTATAACCAATTTACCAGGGTTAGCCACTTGTACGCCAACAGCTGCTGGCAATCCATAACCCATGGTTCCAAGACCTCCCGAAGTCATCCATCTGTTAGGTTTGTCAAATTTATAATGTTGGGCTGCCCACATTTGATGTTGACCTACTTCAGTTGTGATAAACACATCCTGAGCTTTAGTTAATTCATAAAGTCTTTGAACTGCAAATTGTGGTTTAATTATCTCTTTACTATTTACAAAACTAAGAGAATTTTTCTTTCTCCATTTTTCAATTTGATTCCACCAAGCAGCAATTCTTTGTTTATTTGAATTGATAAAGTTTGGATTCTTTTTTTTTAAAGCTAAAATTAATTTTTCTAAAATGATTTTAACATCACCAACTAATGCTAAATCAACAGCAATGTTTTTATTAATTGAAGAAGGATCAATATCAATGTGTATTTTTTTTGACTTAGGAGAAAATTCGTCAATTTTGCCTGTTATTCTATCATCAAAGCGTGCTCCAATATTGATCATTAAATCACAATCATGCATTGCATTATTCGCTTCAAATGTTCCGTGCATTCCTAACATGCCTAAAAATTGTTGATCATATCCGGGAAAAGCTCCTAACCCTTGAAGGGTGGACGTGATAGGAAAACCAGTTAATGACACTAATTCTCGAAGTAATTGAGTTGCCTTTGGTCCAGAGTTAATAACTCCTCCTCCTGTATACAAAATAGGTTTGGAAGATTTTTTAAAGAGTTCAACTGCTGCCTCAATATCCTTATTCTTTCCATTAAACTTTACATCAGCCCTACCACTATTCTTTTTTGATTCTTTAGGCCTAACATATTTCCCTTTTGCAAATTGAATATCTTTGGGTATGTCTACCAAAACTGGCCCAGGTCTTCCACTTGTAGCAACTTCAAAGGCTTTGTGTAAAATCGATGATAATTTTTCTATATCTTTAACAAGCCAGTTATGCTTGGTGCATGGTCTTGTTATGCCTGTCGTATCACATTCTTGAAAAGCATCCGTACCAATAAGATGTGTTGGTACCTGACCAGTAATACAAACCAAAGGAACAGAATCCATATAGGCATCAGTCAAAGCAGTAACTGTATTGGTTGCACCAGGTCCTGAAGTCACAAGTATTACTCCAGGCTTACCCGAAGATCTTGCATATCCCTCGGCAGCATGACCAGCTCCCTGTTCGTGACGAACCAAAATATGCTTTATCTTTTTATGGTTTTTAAGTTCATCATAGATTGGCAACACAGCACCACCTGGATAACCAAAAATATGCCTTACGCCCTGATCCTCAAGGGCTTTGAAAACCATTTCTGCACCAGTCATTAAATTTCCCATAAACTCTAATCTAACTGAGTTTGATTGTTGGTCAAGTTTTAGGATATTTTATTGATAGCTTGCTTGAATAAATCATTAGAATTGGGAGCATAAATCATCTCCCAAGATCTCATATGTCCTCTGGCCCATGTAAATTGCCTTTTAGCATACTGCCTAGTTTTTAGTTTAATTAGCTCTTTAGTTTTAATTAAAGTTATTTTTCCATCAATATAATCTTTAATTTCTTTAATTCCTATTATCTTGTTTGAAGACAATTCTTTATTCACTTTCATCTTTAAAAAGTTTTTTACCTCCGCAACCACACCTTCTGCAAACATTTTTTCAACTCTTTTATCAATTTTTTTATGCAACAGCTCTCTTGGAATGTTAATAAATAATTTTTTAAAAATTTTATTATCAAAATTTGATTTCGTTTTCTTCATAAAAACAAACAAAGATTTGTTAGTCAGTTTTTTTACTTCATAAGCTCTCATAGATCTCTGGCTATCTGACGGTAAAAGAAATTTTTTAACTAATGGATCAAGTTTAATTAATTTGCTATAAAATTTTTTTTGTCCTATCTTTTTATGTAATTCTCTAATCTCCGTTCTTAAATCATTCGGGATATCTGGAATTTTTACTAAACCATTTGTTAAAGCTTTAAAATACAGGCCTGTCCCTCCCACAAGAATTGGAATTCGATCCTGATTCCATTGTTCTTTCATTTTATTGATTACCATTTTAAGCCAATGACCCGTTGAGAATTTTTGTTTAACAGAATTAAATCCATATAAATGATGCTTTACAATATTTGTATCTTGCAAGGTTGGTCTTGAAGTTAAAATAAAAATCTCATTATAAACTTGCATACTATCAGCATTGATAATTTCTCCATTTAGATTTTTTGCTAATTGAAGTGCTAATTTTGATTTGCCTGAGGCGGTGGGTCCAGCTAATAAAATTACTTTCTTTTCTTGCTCCATTTGAAGCTCAAAATGCAAAATTTAATTCAATTTTACAGTTAAGTAAGATCTTTGATTTTTTGAATTGTAAATTGCAAACATCAAAGTTTTTTGTCCTTTGTTGAGAATATCGTTAACTAATTTCAAAAATTGATTTGAATTCGTAATTTTTTTCTTTTGTAACTCAACAATAACGTCATTAACAGATACAAACTTTAGAGGACTGTTCTCAGATATTTTGGTCACTACAACTCCTGTCGAATTTTTTGGTAATTCACGTTTGGAAATATCATTTTTATTTAAATCTCTAACAGAAATTTTTAGAGCTTCCACAATTATATCTTTATCAGATTCCGTTTTATTTTCAGCTTTAAATTCCTTGGAGGACTCTAATCTCCCTAATAAAACTTTTTTTGAAATTAATTGTTGATTTCTCCAAATTTTAACCTCAACCCTTTTGCCAACTTTAGTTTGAGCCACTAATTTAGGAAGTGTTCGCATGGTATCAACTTTTTTTCCATCAAACTCCAAAATAATATCGCCAGGTTTTATTCCTCCTTTGGCTGCTGGACTTCCTTCCGATACATTTGCGACCAAAGCTCCTTCTGGTTTTTCTAACTTTTCTACTTCAGCAATTTCTTCGGTAACCACTTGAATTCTTACTCCTAACCAGCCTCTTTTCGTTTCACCAAATTCAATAAGTTGCTCAATAACTTTGGATGCCGAATTTGAAGGTATGGCAAAACCGATACCGATAGAACCAGATCTTCCAGGTGCAATAATTGCTGTATTAATTCCTACAACTTTTCCATTTAAATCAAAAAGAGGTCCACCTGAATTGCCTACATTGATAGAAGCATCTGTTTGAATAAAATCGTCATATCGAGTTAAACCGATATCTCTATTTCTTGACGAGATTATTCCTGTAGTAACGGTACCTCCAAAACCATATGGATTACCAATAGCAATAACCCAATCTCCGACACGCGCTTTATCTGAATCGCCAAAACTAACGGGTATAAATTTTTCATCTGATTCTATTTGCAAAACTGCTAAGTCCATATAAGGATCTTTGCCTATGACTTTAGCTTTATATTCTTTAGATCCATTAACACTAACAACGATATCTTCTGCTCCTTGAATAACGTGATTATTAGTAACCACTATACCTTTACTATCAATTATAAAGCCTGATCCAAGTCCAGTAGCTTTTCTTTCCCGTGGCTGATTAAATTCTTTAAACATGTCCTTAAATGGAGATCCTTCTGGAAATTCAAAAGGAAAGGGATTGGAAGTTGTTCTAATTGTTTGTGTGCTCGCTATATTAACAACTGAAGGCATCAGTTTTTCAGCTAGATCAGCGAAAGAGCTTGGCACCATTTTTGCATGAGCAAATGAAATGGGTAAAATTAATACAATAAGAATTAAGCAGTAATGAAAAACTTTTTTATAAATCTTCATATAATCTTAACTTTTGTTAAACCAAACAATTGCAAAACCAATCAGAGCAAATAATAGACCGCTTATCCTCAGTTGGTTGACTGGCAATTTTTCGATAACTTTCAACATATTTTTCATTTTTGATGGAAATAAGGCATACAGAATGCCTTCAATAAATAATAAAAGACCTATCGCAATGATGAGCTCTTTCATCGAACAATCTTATTGTTCTTTAATAACTCCTGAATTTCCGAAAAACTTAAAGAAATCACTATCAGGGGATAAAATTAAAGTAGTATCACCTCCGATTAAAGCCGTTTCATAAGCTTGCATCGCTCTGTAGAAAGAAAAAAATTCTGGATCTTGACCAAAGGCGTCAGCGAATATTTTATTTCTAATACCGTCGCCTTCACCCTTCATAATTTCAGATTGTTTTTCTGCATTTGCCAATATAACAGTTACCTTTCTATCTGCTGTTGAAGTAATAGTAACCGCCATCTCAGCCCCTCTTGCTCTAAATTCTTTTGCTTCTCTTTCTCTTTCGGTTTGCATTCTTTTGTATATAGCTTCACTGTTAGCTTGAGGAAGGTCGGCCCTTTTAATTCTGACGTCAATAATGGTTATACCAAATTTCTCTGCTTCTACGTTAACCCCTTCTTGAATAATTGACATTTGTGTACTTCTCTCTTCGGATAGTAATGTTGCAAGACTCTGTTTACCTAAAACACTTCTTATTCTCGAATTAATAATAGTAGCCAATCTTGATCGTGCCACTCTTTCATCACCCACTGAAATATAAAACTTCAACGGATCAATAATTTTAAATCTTGCATAAGCATCAACAATTAATCTTTTTTGGTCGGATGCAATCACTTCTGCTGGCGGAGGATCTAAACTTAAAATTCTACGATCTAAATACACAACATTCTGAATAAAAGGAAGTTTAAACTGAAGACCCGCTGTAGTGATTATTTTTTTTGGATCACCAAATTGTAACACTATAGCTTGATTAATTTCTTTCACTGTGAAAAGTGATAAATAAACTACTAAACCAATTACAAATATAAGGGGAAGTATAAATTTACCTAGTTTCATTGTGTATCGGTTCCTTTCGATTTCATCGTTAATGCCGGTAAAGGCAAGTAGGGAACCACTCCTCCAGCATTTTTGTCTATAATAACCTTATCTATATCCGCTAAAACTTTTTCCATGGTTTCAAGATACATTCTTTCTTGAGTTACTCGTTTAGCTTTTGCATATTCATTATAAATTGCTAAAAATCGGCTCGCTTCTCCTTCGGCCATAGCGATAACTTTTTTTTTGTATGCTTCGGCTTCCTGTAAAATTTTTGCCGCATCTCCTCGCGCCCTTGGTATAACATCATTTTGGTAACCTTCGGCTTCATTCTTTGAACGCTCCATATCCGCTCTAGCAGCTTGAACATCTCTAAAGGCGTCGATTACTTCATCGGGTGGGTCGGCTTTTTGAGTTTGTACTTGTGTGATCTGTATTCCAGACTCGTACTCGTCCAAAAGACCCTGCATAATTTCTTGTGTTTCAATTTCAATACTGGATCTACCTTTGGTTAATATTGATTGAAGCTTGCTTCTTGCTATTACTTCTCTCATGGCCGTTTCGGCTGTAGCTTTTACTGTTACGACAGGGCTTTGTATTTTAAACAAAAACTTACCAGCATCTTTGATAACCCAAAAAACTGAAAAGTCGATATTTGCAATATTTTCATCACCCGTTAGCATTAAACTTTCTTCTGGAACATCACCCACTTCGGACGTTCTGCCTGAATCACTTGCTGCTCTAAAGCCTATATCAACCCTGTGTACTTTTGTAACTTTTGGAGTAAGAACAGTTTCTACTGGATAAGGGAGATGGTAATTCAAACCGGGTTGAGTTGTTGAAACAAATTTTCCAAATCTTAAAACAACTCCTTGCTCATCAGGTAATACTCTATACAAGCCACTAAAAGCCCAAATAACAATTAAAAGAATAAGTCCCAAAATTATTGGTTTGCTGCTTCCTGATTTGCCACCTGGAATAAATTTATTAATTATACCTTGAATTTTTTTTATAACTTCATCGATGTTAGGTGGTCTTGGACCTCTGCCGGAACCGTTACCTCCACCTCTTGGAGGTGATCCCCAAGGACTACCACCCTTGAAATCATCATTATTTGCCATGACACTCTATATAATGACTTTATAAGTAAAAACAAGTTAAGATATCTCATGGAAAAAAAGACGGTTGGTTTAAGTGATACTTTAAGGGAAAAAACAGCTCCAAAAAGCTTTACAAAAAATCCTATCAAGGGAACAAAGTTTACAATTGCCATATCCAGCGCTAAGGGAGGGGTAGGCAAATCAACTTTTGCCACGAACCTAGCTTTGGCCCTAAAATTTCTCAATCATAAAGTGGGCATTCTTGACGCAGATATCTATGGCCCGTCACTTCCAAAAATGATGGCTATAAATGAGAAACCAAAAAGTGAGGATGGCAAAAGTTTAATGCCCATAGAACAATATGGAATTCAGTGTATCTCCATAGGTTTTTTGGTAGATAAAGAAACACCAATGATTTGGAGAGGACCGATGGTAATAAGCGCCATTAAAACGTTTACCCAAAAAGTTTTGTGGAATAATTTAGATTTTTTAGTTGTAGATATGCCGCCAGGAACTGGAGATACACAGCTTACCTTCTCACAAGAAATTAAAGTCGATGGTGTCGTGATTGTTTCAACACCACAAGAAATAGCATTGCTTGATGTGAGGAGAGGAATCAAGATGTTTGATAAATTAAAAGTGCCGATAATTGGTCTTGTTGATAATATGAGTTTCTTTGAAGGTGATGACGGCAAAAACTATAATATTTTTGGCGAAGGTGGTGTAGAAAAAGCTGCTAATGATTATAAAAAAAAATTTCTTGGAAAAATACCATTGAATATTGACCTAAGAGTTGCAGCTGACTCTGGCAAACCTCTTGTTGAAATAAATCCCGATCACAAAATTTCGAAAATCTTTATAGAAATAGCAAAAAAAATTAAAGAATCTTTTCTTTAAAACCAAAAGATTCCATTAATTCGTTCCATTCTCTTTTCGAAAGATTGGAAGTTTCAAAATCACACTTTTGCCCCTTCATCATTTTTTGGATGACTACTTTGCCTTTTCCTGATAATTCCATGCCCCCGACTCTATAATCCATGAAAGCATCAAATGTTATAGGCACCCACTTTTTCAAAGCATCAATCATTACGTCCGCATAAGCTCTGATTTCGTATTGAGCATGATTATCTCCGCGTAGAGACAAAAAATTCAATAAATTTAACAAGTCTGTTTTCCAGTACCATTGAGTATAAGTATTTAAAGTTAAATTCATTCTAGCTAGTTCTCTGGCCAAACCTTTATTATTTTCATTTATGGTGCCACCATCATACCTTTCATTTAGCATTAGCTCATAATTAGTATAAGTTTGTTCAGCATCTTTTTTTAATATTCTTAAAATATCATCAGCTTGCTTTCCTTCGATTAATTCTCCTCTTCCCTGTCTATTACCTGTGGATTGCGCAGCAAGGTTTTCTTTTGATGGCATATAAAATTCTTTGTCTAAAATTGAATATCTTGCCGAATATTCATTAACATTTGCC
>Ga0208336_1000855_pt1 | contig 11102 bp, 10 predicted proteins | sample DeeseametaMP0372_FD_184212 | JGI IMG/M metagenome (GOLD analysis project Ga0208336, IMG submission 184212) | Marine microbial communities from the Deep Atlantic Ocean - MP0372 (SPAdes) | ecosystem: Environmental > Aquatic > Marine > Oceanic | place: East of Porto Seguro, South Atlantic Ocean...
AGTTAATTTGACTTGACCATGAAGATTGACGGAGATCAATAGGGTCACCAAAAACCATTTATAATTCTGAATCATCGCCACCCTCTTTTTTAAATATGTTATTCAAATCAAGAAGAAAAACATCTGACCGGTAGATCCAGCCATACATTTGCACACTTTTCTTATTGCCTACTTCAACCTCAATCGATCCATGGTATTCCCCCGGTGTAACACGAGTGACAGAAACGGCTTCTCCCGCTTCCAGGAGGAATAATGTTTCAGAGCCAATATCCGGGTGTTCTCTAAAATGGACATTCTCTCTATTTGTCAGATAGAGTGGATCTTCCAGGGTTGCACTGGGACCCACCCCGATATTGAAATTCAGTCTAAATGCCTGAGAAAAATCAAGCTTTTGTTTGAAGGGTTTAAAGATCAAATTATTGCCGGCAACCAATCGAAGATGTTGAGCATATTTATATTCTCCTGGTATCGCTATTTGATAGAATCCAGAATCGTTGGTTGTTGTCTCTTTTATGACATTATCAAAATTCTGCATTGAAACACTCACGCCGGATAAAGAACTGTTATTTTTATTCAAGAAAACCTTTCCAAAGACGATTAATTGTTTCATTTGAATTGATTTCGGTGGCAATTGGATTCTGCCGAATAGAATACCTTGAAATCGGATACTGACCGGTTGAAAATTAGTATCTTGGGGGATGATCTTAATGATGTTTGATTTGTTATGGATATCCAAGACTCCTTGAGGAAGATAAACAATGAATACCCTTGGCGCTTCTTGGAGAATTGATATGATTGTATTGACTGTATCCCCTTGAGCATAAACCTCAAAAGAAATATTATCAGGGACGGCACCGATATAATTCAATGGTAATCTGACTTCAATTTCCCCGTATTCGTAGGTGACGGAGATCAGGGGTTGGCGATTATTGTAAATGATATTCGGGTACACCGGTCCCCTGAGCATGGAACAGCCCGACATGAACGTAATCAGGGTGAGAATCCCCCCAACAAGAAATAAACGTCTAAATGAACGTTTCAACATATCCTGTAATTTATACCAGTATTTTGGATTTGTCAGTCCAGCAGTTCAAAAAGTTTGGCCAGGACCTTTTCACCATGACTGCGGAGTCCGTTGTGCTCAAATTCATCCGTTTTCCAAAGCCGAATCCCCTTGATAGATTCTGCTGAGTCTAAAGAAAAATCCCTGTCAACGTACATGTCATTCGTATAAACGGCCGCTACGACCGGAACGCTATTATTCGATAAAGCAGCTGGATCATAAAGCAGGGGCCAATCATTTTTTTCTGCCAAAAGTTGAGCCGCCTCTTTCAGAGGTACAAGTGCTTGGAATTGGTCCATCATCCAGGGATAAAGCATTTCACCTGTAAATAAAAATGGATGGCGAGCATTGGGATCAAATTCTGGAAATTCATCACGGATTCTGGCAGCAGACCAATTTGTAGAAAACTGCTGTGCATAGCACGCTTCATGCAAAACTGTGAAAAATGGATTTGTATCAAAACTTTGAAGTCCCAACAGTCCTTTCAAAAATGAATAGGATAATTCCCCGTTGGATATAGCATGCTCAAAAAGGTAATTCAGGTTTGCATACCCGTCATGAAACCCAAATTGAAGTCCTAGTAATTGAAATCGTTCGATGGATAATTTGTCACCATTGGGAAGTGTTGGATTTGTTTTTTGAATCGAGTCAGCGATCCGGCAAGCCCTGTCCTGGGCGTTGGGAAAAATGTTAAAAAATTCCCCATTCTTTCGTTTTACCCGATCATAGGTCCGTCTGTAAATATCATCCGGATGAGCCATTAGAGGCGGAATCCCACCGGTAATCAAGATTTCCTTCAGCCCGTGAGAATGAAAAGACAGATAATTCAACGCACAGAATCCGCCAAAACTTTGTCCCAGGATCGACCATGGTTTGTCACCGATCATTTCATTGCGGATAAATTCAGCATCCTTTACGATATTGTCTGCCCGGAAATGTTGTAAATAGTCAGCTTGTTTTTTGGGATCCCAGTCACCGATCGTTTGAAAATTAGCAGCTGTGCTGCGGCCTGTCCCCCGTTGATCCAACAACAGAATATCATACCGACTCAAAGCTTTTTTGATCCACCCCGAATGGGTTATGGGCCGGGGAGATTCAAAACCGGGGCCCCCTTGGAAAAAAACAAGATAGGGGTTTCTTTTTGATAAATTGGATCGAATCTCTCTTACAAAGACAGAAATTTGGCCTGTCTCCGGATTGTCGTAATCCACCGGGACATGAAAGGTATGTTCAAAAATAAACATACTATCATAAGTATAATTTGATTGATTCATTTTATGTTCATTGCAATAGGTTAAAGGTAACGGGTCACAAAACGAATCATTTTTTTTGTCCATTTTGTGTAAGGCGGGAAAATTAAACCGATTTGACTCAATCTGCCATTTTTTAGCATAGTTCTTTCATTGGAGAATGACCGAAACCCTTCATACCCATGTGACCGTCCAAAGCCACTTGCATTCACCCCGCCAAAGGGGAGCTCCAAATTTAAAAAGTGAGAATTGATTTCATTGATCACCATTCCGCCAGAAGATGTATTTTGAATGACCTTATTAATATTTTTCTTTGAATTTGAAAACATGTAAAGCGCCAGCGGTTTGTGCCGCGCATTGATGATGGATAAACATTCGTCAATATCCTCATAGGACAAGATCGGCAATAATGGGCCAAATATTTCTTCTTCCATGATCTTCATATCAGGAGTTACATTATCGAGCAGAGTCGTTTCAATAAATTTGTTTTCTTCATTCTTTCCGCCGCCATGGGCGATCGTGGCGCCTTCCTGAATAGCGGTTTCCAGCATGGTGTTCACCCGATTCCAATGATGGGAGTTAACGATTCGTCCAAAATCCGGGGAAGCAATTTTAGCTTCAATTGTCGATCCAAAAACGTCATTCAATCGATTGGATAATTTTAAGATGAATGCATCTTTCACACTGTGATGAACAAGAACGTAATCCGGCGCGATACAGGATTGACCCGCGTTAATGCATTTTCCCCATGTCAATTTTTTCACTGTCATGTCCAGGTGAGCTGTGTCATCGATGATCGTGGGAGATTTTCCTCCTAATTCCAATGTGACTGAAGAAAGATGTTTCGCAGCAGCGGACATGACGATTTTACCTATTGCCGAACTCCCTGTGAAAAAAATGTGATGAAAAGGTAATTCAAGCAGGGACCTTGATGTTTCTGCATCACCCTGGAATACGACAACATGATTCGGTTCAAACAGGTCTGTAACCATTTTTTCAATCAGGGCGCTGACCTTGGGCGTTATTTCTGATGGTTTGATCATGACGCGATTTCCTGCAGCCAATGCGGAGACCAAGGGGCCAACAGTCAAATTAAAAGGGAAATTCCATGGTGAAATGATCAGCACCACACCTTTGGGTTCGGTGTGCACCCACGCTTGGGCTGGTAAAAGTGCCAAGGTAGAAAGGCCTTTCCTTTTGGGACTCATCCATTGCCGCAAATTTCGTTTGGCCAGTTTGATCTCCGACATGACATACCAAATCTCTGCCAACTCAACTTCAGATTCCGGTTTGCTCAGGTCTTTGAAGTGCGCATCGACAATTTCCTGTTTGTGCGTTGTGATCCAATTTTCAATATCAGATAAGTGCCGCAGCCTATCCTTAACGGCAAGAGGCCCGAATGCCCGTTGCTGGGACTCGAATGTTGATTTTATATGTTCAGCCGAGTTCATTTTGTCTTTTAATCTTATTGTGAAAATACATGAGTAATAAAAAAGATGGAACCGTTCTATGCATGAGGGTGTTACAAACTTTGCAGGTCCCCGGATACTTATCCTATGATAACCTTATACCTTATCCTCCTTGTCATTCTGGGGATCTGTGTTTTTACCCATCAACCATTCCTGTTCATCTGCAAGAAGTCCCGCTAAATTTTGACCCTTTTTACCATGGCAGAACAGGAACAAATTCTACTTCAAGGGGTCAAAAATTCAGACAAGACTGCTTTTCATAAGCTTTTTTCTGATTTTCACGATACCCTATTTCGATTCGTCGCCTACCGCGTCCAGGATGCGGATCTCGCTGAGGATATTGCCCAGGAAACTTTTTTCCGGGTTTGGCGAACGCGGGAATCAATTCAGCCGAAAAAATCTTTTTTTTCACTGATTGCCCGCATCAGCACCAATCTTTGTTACGATCATTTTCGCCACATGGAAGTCCGACACCGGCATGAAGACCTGATCCCTGAATTTGGGAAATCTCATTTTGATGATCCGGAAGCAGTGAACCAGGCAGCCATATTGCAGGAGGAGATCCAAAAAGTGGTAAATAATAAATTGCCAGATAAATGTAGGAATATTTTCATCCTGAGCCGTATAGAAGGTAAGTCGAATCCGGAGATCGCTGAATTGCTGGACTTAAGTGTGAGAACCGTGGAGAATCAGATCTATCGGGCACTCAAAGTTTTGAAAAAAAATTTAAAGAATTATTTATGAGTGTTTTTGAGGAATTCGACGTTATTTTGGTGCAACGGAGAATAAGATAAGATTCTTAGAATCCGGAGAAAAAGGAAAATGAAAAAACTAGATGATATACAACAACTGATTTGGGAGCGTAGCGCTCAAGTTGAACTACCATCCCCGCCTGATAAAGAAGAGGTTTGGATGCGACTTTCCCAGCACATGGATATTTCTGAAATGAATAAGGACATGAGCCAAGATCAACAACGCCTCGTGCCTCCTACACAAGGATTTTGGTCAGGGTTCAGGCCACGACTTACCTACGCTGTTGCCTTAGGCCTTGCATTGGTCTTTGCTTTGCCGATTGCGTATGATACACTTACCACTGAAACCCTTGTGACTAAAGCAACTGATTTCCAGACTGTTCAATTGCCCGATGGATCAACCATCACGGTGAATGCAGGAAGCCAGATAAAATATAAAAAAGATTTTAATACAGATCATCGCTCGCTCACTCTTTCCGGTGAAGCTTATTTTAATGTTCAAAAAGGGAATACACCTTTTACCGTAAATACGAATCACGGACAGGTGACTGTCCTGGGGACATCTTTTAATGTTCGTGCAAGAGAAGATGGTTTTGAAGTCGGTGTAAATGAGGGGATCGTAAAAGTCTCCAACAATGCGAAATCTGTTATTCTCCATAAAGGACAAATGATTGATGTTGATTCTCAATTTGACGAAAAGAATCTTCAAAACGTATCCTACGGCAATTATCCAGACTGGATGCATGAAAAACTTGTTTGCGATCAAACTCCATTATCAGAAGTTTGTGACGAAATTGAACGTACCTTTGGTATCTCATTTAAGTTTGCCAACCCATCCCTTTCTGATATCACAGTCACCGGCGTTATTGATGCGCAGGATTTAAATACAGTGTTGAGCACTATTTCATTATTGACTCAACATGAGTTTAAATTCGACGGTGATACGTGCACGATCTTCTAAGCTAACCCACCTATTTAAATTTTTATTAGCCGGGCTCATATATTTGAGTTCGGCTTTTGCTGTTACAAAAATAGATTCAATTTCTTTCCAGTTTCACAACACGCCACTTAAAACTGCACTTAAGCAACTGATTGATGATCATGGGGTTTCCATTGTATTCCCTGATGATATTGAAAACACCCCCATCTCTGCACAGTGTAAATCCTGCACCCAAAAAGAAGCCCTTGTGGCAGTTCTTTCCACCTCGAATTTGGTCTGGAAACAAACGGGGAATCAATTTACTGTTTTTAATCCGATTACCCCTTTTCGTTTCGCTGTTTCCGGTCGAGCCATGGACAAAGAGACAGGTGAGCCTATTCCATTTGCCAATGTATTTATTCCTGAATTAATGATCGGCGATATTTCCCGAAACGATGGTTCTTTTTCTATTCTTAATATTTCTACCCGGGTTTGCACCCTAACCATTTCTTACATTGGATATGAAACTAAAAAAACGTATCTCCTTTTCCCAAAAGATGAAAATATTTTCCAAGAAATTTTTATTTCACCGAAAGTACTCGTCACTGCAGCTGTTTCAATTATTGGAACAACCCGGGAATTCATGGATCGGTCGAATTCACCGGGGCAAATCTCTTTTTCACCACGTCACATTTCGACTTTGCCTAACCTGGGGGAAGTTGACATTTTCCGGTCACTTCAACTACTCCCCGGAATTCAATTGGGTTTGGGGGGCACATCCGGATTAAATATTCGCGGTGGTACACCGGACCAAAACCTGATTTTACTGGATGGTATGCCACTGTATCAAACCGGTCATTTATTCGGATTTGTGAGTGGTGTGAATGCCAATGCTATCAAGGATGTGCAGGTTTATAAGGGCGGATTTCCTGCGCAGTATGGTGGCAGAATTTCAAGTGTGATCGAACTGACAAGCCGGAATGGGAACAGCCTAAAACCCCATGGCTCAATTTATGGAAACTTGATGAGCCAGGGTGTATCCGGAGAAATACCGATCCTTTCAAGGGGAAGTTGGATCTTTAACTTGAGGAGTTCCACCACATCAACTTTTCAGACAGAACTTTATGAATCAATCCAGGCGTATGTTACGGGAGATGACAATTTTAATCTCATCGGTGAAAGTGCAGACACAACTAAAGACCAGAGAGCTACCTATTCCCCCCAGTTTTCTTACTTGGATTTCACGAATCGCTTCTCGTTCATGTTGACGCCCAATCATCGACTCAATTTGACAAATACAACGGGGCTGGATTCCATTCGAGAGAGCAGGGAATTTTTTGGATTCTCCAATATTCTCGGGTATGATTCATCCTATACACAAGGGAGTACCTTGTGGAAGAATCGTGGGACAACCTTCAATGTATCTTCTAAATGGAACCACGAATCTGACACTCAAATCACCCTATCGAATTATGACTATTCCAGTTCATATGATTCGGATAACTCCGCTTATGTGAACCAAGCCCGTATGGTGATCGGATCTGTACATGAAGAAAATACATTACACGACAGGTCTCTAAAATTCCATCATCGGTACATGGGATTTGAAAATCACAAATTTGAATCAGGAATTGACGAAACGTTCTATGATATTAGTTTTTCTGATCGCAAAATAGATGGATCGACTTCAAATGAATCATCCATTGAACAAAGCGGTTTTTTACATTCTTTTTATTTACAGGATCAATGGATGCCATCCAACCGTTGGGTTATTCAATCCGGACTCAGGGTCTCTTATTATTCAGAACGGACAGGATTTTATACTTCACCACGGATTTCAGTAATCAATAAAATCTTTCCCAGCATCACTTTAGAGTCATCTATTGGGAAACATTACCAATTTGTACATCGGCTTACCGGAGATAAAACAACTCGCGGCACCCAAGGCATGTGGGTTATTTCCTCTGAACAAATCCCAATTATTTCTTCGTTAAACACTCATTTTGGTATGAATTGGGATTTTTCTGAATATACCATAACCAGTGAATTTTATTTTCGCTCCATGGATGACTTGATCCAATTCAAAGAATCTTCTATTCCAGTTATGGCTCTTAGAAACGACCGAGGTGAAGAAGAATCTCTCATGAACATAGGAAGCGGAACAGCGAATGGTATTGAATTTTTATTAAGAAAACGAAAAGGACTCATCACCGGCTGGTTATCCTATCAGCGAAATAAAACACAATATACTTTTCCTAACTTGAATCAGGGTAAACCCTTTTTTAGCGATCATGATAAAACCCAGGAATTCAAATCTGTATTCATGACCAATATTGGTTCCTGGGAATTGACTGCGAATTGGGTTTTTGCATCAGGACATGTTTATACAGACTCTGAAAATGTCGATGTTGAAAATCTACAAATTATCATTTCCTCGGACAGAAATGAATCAAGGCTTCCTCCTATTCATCACCTGGATGTGAGCTTTTCAAAAACATGGGTGGTCTCTATTGCTAAAATTCATACCGGGCTTTCGATCTATAATTTATATGACCGAAATAACATCAGCCACAAAAGGTATAATCCATACACGTCTGAGCTCACCATGACGGATGTAGTTATGTTCGGGATTACTCCAACAATATTTTTACAGATCAGTTTTTAACCGGGTTATTTTAAAAGAAGCATTTTCTTAGTTTAAAGAAAATCCTCTGCTTTAATCCGGTAAAAATAAATGCCTGCACTCATTGACTTACCATAGTCATTGGTAGGATTCTATTGGGTAGACTTGTAATCGGTGGTCTGTTGGTCATTTACAAGAGTTTTAACAACTCGTCCCATCATATCATAGATAGTGATGTTGACCAATGCATCTTCTGGTAAATCGTAATGGAGCCTGTCTTGGTGGAGGCGGGGAGAATCGAACTCCCGTCCGAAATAGAGTGATGCAAGACGCCTACACGCTTAGTCGTCCGATTGGAATCTTATTCTTCCTTTTATCAGCGACAAAAATCAGGAAAAACCAGCCTGCTGAATTTCATCTCAAATTCGCAGACACATTTGAGACTAGCCTGTGTAAGTGACGCTCCTGGATCAGACCAAAGGCGTATCAAACCCGGAACGAGCTACAGTCTAAGCTGCAGCCATGTAGCCGTAATCGGCATATATAGGTATGACAGATGATTAAGGAGGTGACTATCATCCTCCGCGTGCAGTCCGACATGTCTCATATCCCGTCGATACCGATCGCCCCCATTTTCAAAAAGCTGTGGAATTTAAGGTGATTATAGAAAAGAGAAAAGGCTTCCAGCGCCAACCCGAAGCCTTTCCCAAAAAGCTGAAATTTTTGTTTATCAACTTTAATTCATTTGTCATCCTCTTTTCTTTAAATCTTCTTTTCAAAAAATTTTGCCAAAAAGAGGCCAACGATTATAAAGAAAGTTGAAAATTAAGCGCAACCTTTAAAGTGAATTATTTTTAACTTTTTTCAATGAAATCCTATTACGTCTATGTAATTGAGTTAGATCCTGCTGTGGCAGACCTGCAAAAGTTCAGATCAAAGAACCCGAAATACATCAAGGGGAACGGCTGTGTATATGTGGGGCAATCTTCAAGGAAGCCGGAAATAAGATTTGAACAGCATAAGGAAAAATATAAATCCAATAAATATGCGCAACGGTTTGGACTTAAACTCCGGCCCGATCTATATGAAAAATATAATCCAATTCCTACACGGAAGGATGCCGAAGAGATCGAGGCCATGATCGGCAAAAGTTTGAGAGAACGTGGTTTTGGTGTTTGGTTTAATTGATTCTAATTTTATTTTTTTAATGTTGAATTATAGACAACGAAAATGATTAATCAACCAAAAGGTTTTCTAACCCATGTTCCACCCATGGGCATCTATGAGACCCTCTATGCTTTCCAGGATGTTTTCGGCACACCCATGGGAGAACCCACAACCCATCCTTGGAGCCAGGGATTTCCCCTCACAACGCAACTCCCCGGCGGACCTCCCATGCCGGAGCATGTTCAATTGGATTCTACGGACCTAAAATATCCAAAAGCTTGGGGACAACCGGAACTCCGTGATGCCATCGCTGGATATTATACCCATTATTATGGTGCGAAAATCGATGCTGAAAATGTCATGGTTTTTGCTGGCGGGCGTCCGGGACTCATTGCCTTGCTTCTTTTTCTTCAACAGGATATCCATGTTCGCATCGCCTCCACAGAATACACACCTTACTGGGATATGTTACGATTGCTGAAGCGTGATCATTCTTTGGTAGAAAGTAGTGAGCACAATCGCTTCTCCCCATCTGTTCATGATTATTTGAGAAACGAGGAAAATGAACGAAACCTTATCATGTTGAGTAATCCTTGCAATCCAACGGGCGTAGCTCGCCATGGAGATACACTTAAAGCCCTAGTGGAAAAAGCATCATTTGGCTCATCCGGACTTCTGGTGGATGAAGCCTATGAAATGTTCCATAATCCGCCGACTAGTGCGCTGGCGCATATAGAAAATATTGATCAATCTAATTTATTCGTATGCGGCGCAGCCACGAAGGGATTGCAGGCGCCGGGAATTAGGATCGGCTGGGTGGTAGCTGCAAAACGCTATATCGAGATCCTGGGAAATTTTTCATCCTTCGGCATGGGCGGCGTATCCCGGCCATCTCAACTCTATGCGTTGGAACTGCTCCAAAGAGAACGGACTGACCTTGCTCACCGAGCGATTCCGGAATTCTATTCCAATCAACGCAATCGCTATGGGGAAGCTTTTGCTGATCTTGGCATTGAGTTGTTTTCCGGGGCTGGTGGGTTTTATCACTGGTGTAAACTGCCGGGCGAACTGACTGCTTCCCAATTGAATGAACGCTTATTCAAGCATGGGGCCGCCATCCTGAAAGGCACCGATTGCGATATGGCGCGTAGAGAAGATCAATCTCCCCTGCGGCAATTCTTCCGTTTTTCTTTCGGACCACTCATGCCGGACTCTTTTGAATCGGATATCCAGATCCTTAAACAAGCATTGAATGAAAATTAAAAAGCAGACTTTAAAATGAAAGGAATCACATTAATCCTGTTCATTCTGATTCTTTTATCCTGCCAATCAATTCCATCACCTCAGGATGTGAATCATGTTTTGGATAATCTTCATCTTTATGCTTCAGAAGCAAATGGAGAAGCCTATTTCAATCTCTTTGAAGAAGACGCTGTATTCTTTGGCACCGATATCAGTGAGCGGTGGGATAAAGCAGCTTTCCAGGCATATGGCATGGCGCGTTTTGCTTCTGGAAAAGGCTGGACCTATCATAAGAAGGAAAGGAATATTTATTTTTCGGATGACGGTAATACTTGCTGGTTTGATGAAATTCTCACGAATGACAAATATGGTGAATTTCGGGGAACTGGCGTTTTGAAAAGGGTGAAGGATCAGTGGAGAATTGTGCAATATAACCTTCTTCTTCCCATCCCAAATGACTTGTTTTTTGACATTTCGAAAGAGATCAAGGAATTCTATAATTAGTTTATGGGATTGGGGATAGATTCCTTACATTAACCTTTACCCGATCAATAAAAATTTAAACAAAATCGTTAATTCATGAGCGCAATTCGAGATAGAATAAAGATCATCATCTT